>OFGA01001964.1_pt1 | contig 13324 bp, 14 predicted proteins | sample 1521471 | NCBI WGS metagenome assembly OFGA01 (sample SAMEA3504086, study PRJEB24116) | mouse gut metagenome | biome: mouse gut; feature: mouse-associated habitat; material: faeces | place: Denmark | collected 2011
CAATGGCATTAGGGAAGATCGTAGTTAGCTCTACGAGTATTCAGGGAACCAGTGTGGAACAGTTAATTATAGATGGATATAATGGTTTTTTGTCAGACGTAGAAGATGAGGAAAGTCTCTATCAGAAGATAGAATATGCAATGCAGCTTTTAGATGACGATAAGGAATTAATTCAATACAGAGCGATGGAGCGAGTAAAAGAACTAACGCCTGAAAAAATATATGTTAAGATGATGAATATATACAATGAAACGATTGAAAATTTTAAACAGAACAATAATATTAGATAAGATGAACTTTATGTAATTGTTTAAAAGTAGTGAGGTAGTTGACGCTCGATATTTATATTTTACAAAAAGGGAGAGAGTTAGATGAATGGTACAATTGAATTGTATAAAGAACCGCTAAAGGTAAAAGATAATCTGTCAGAGAATGGCACCGAGATGACAGAACTACAGCTTTCTATGCTATGCGGGCTAATTAAAGAATACAGACCAGAGAAAATCGTTGAAGTAGGAGTTGCAGCAGGAGGAACAACGGCTATAATATTGAACTGTCTGTCTCTGATAGAATTAGATACATGGGTGTATTCTGTTGATCTATCGGAACGTTATTACAGAGATACAAGTAAAAAAACAGGATATTTGGCGGAAGAATACAAAAAATTGACAAATGCAAAAGTTAATCACAAACTATACGGGGAGGGGTTCTTGCTGAATATTTGGAAAAAATTGGCGATAACATAGATTTTTTGATTTTTGATACAGCGAATGTGTTGCCGGGTGAAGTGCTGGATTTCCTTGCAGCTCTTCCATATTTAAAAGATGGTGCAATTGTTGTTCTCCATGATATATTTTTGAATCATTATAACAATAACACAAATTCCTATGCAACCAGAATTTTACTTTCTTCAGTTGTAGGTGAAAAGATCATAGGAAGAGGAAATGATAATGAATATAATTATATAGAACTTGGTGCATTCAGGGTTATAGAGGATACAAAGAAGTACATACATAATGTGTTTTCAGCCTTATTAGTCACATGGCAATATTTACCAGATTGTTTTCAGATGACAATATATAGACAATCTTTGGAGAAGTATTATGATAGTCAGTTGATGGAGTTATTTGACATGGCTTCAAAGCTGAATAAAAAGACGCTGTCTCAAAAAAAAGTGGTAGATAAAATGATATTGTCTAGTATACAGGAACTTTTGGAAAAATTAAGAAATAAGGAAAAAATATTTATATATGGATGTGGTGTTTTTGGTACAAAGTTATATAGTATGTTGGAAACATTTAATGTACAAGTAGAAGGTTATGTTATTTCTGATAATCACATCAAACCTGTTATTGACAAAAGAGTTCAATATATTTCAGAAGTGGACAGAAGTGAGTGCACGATTGTTTTGGGGATGTCAATTGGAAAACAGAGGGAAGTATGTAGAGAGTTAAAACACGAAAATTGGATTTGTATAGATGAACGTGTTATTCATTTTTTAAAAAACCATTTTTAATTAGAAAGGAGAACAATAACGGTGGTAAAAATCATGTCTTATGAGGATAACTTTTTTGACTTATACAAAGCTTTTCGATATCGGACTGTAATGTATGGTGCAGGGATCTATGCCAAAAGAGCACTTCTCTATTTAGATATGGTAACTCTTATTTGTGATAAACGAGCAAATGAAATAAGAGAGTTAAATGGTATTTCTGTAATTACTCCTGCGAAACTTGAAACAATCAAAGGAAAGCTATTTATTATTCTATGTATCAAATCAGAACAAATCAAAAAAGAAATCAAAGATCAATTAATAAAATTATCAATAGACGCTTTGATTTTTGACTATTTTGATAATATTGCTTTTGATATATATAGAGAAAAAGATTTTATAATTCATGAAAAAAGAAAACTCTATTATATTTGTCTGATATGTGAGGATGAAGGATGGATTCTAAGAAAATTTGCGATAAAAATGAAGGAAGAATTAGATAAACAAGGGTATAAGTGTTTAATTCAAAATGTAGCAGATCCTTTAGCAGACATAAATCATCATGTCATATATGCGAGTTGCAATCCTGTGATATCGTATAATGAGACATTTATGATTACACATATTGATTCGTATAATAAGATAGAATTTATCAAACATCAATTAAAAAAAGTAAAAATGGGAATATGCATGTCGAGAGAAACGCTGGAAAAACTTGCATCATATGGTGTTCCAAGGGAGAAGTTATGTTTTATCAATCCAGCGCAGGATGGAACAATAAAACCCAAAAAATACGTATTAGGTATTATGCATAGAACATATAATGACCACAGGAAAAACGAGAATGTTTTAATAGATATATGCAAGGAGTTGGACACTGATTATTTTACTTTTAAGATAATGGGGAATGGCTGGGAGAACATTGTAGGCATATTAAGGACAGTGGGATTTGAAGTAGAATACTATAATGAATTTAACTATGAAGTATATACTAAATTGATACCTTCACTAGATTACTATTTATTTTGGGGATTTGATGAGGGCTCAATGGGGTATCTGGATGCACTTCGAGCTGGAATTGAGACAATCGTTACACCACAGGGATTTCACTTAGATGTAAAGGATGGGATAACATATCCATGCCGAACAATTGTAGATTTCAAGGAAGTTCTTTTTATGTTGCAGGAAAAGCGACAGAAAATTGTACAGTCTGTAGATAGCTTGACGTGGGAAAATTATGTAAATAAACATCTGGAAGTGTGGAATTATTTGCTTGGAAATGAAGATGGTATTTATAAAAACCAGCATATGTATGAGGATGGTATTTTTTCAGTATTAAGGATGAATGCATAAATTTAATATATAGTTATGAGGTGTAAAATGGAATCAGCTAAAACAATTTCTGCTATTATACCTACATACAATCGTGAAAATACAATTTTGCGTTGTATTGATTCGGTGTTAAGGCAGACCTACCCAGTAAGTGAAATCATTGTAGTTGATGATGGGTCAAGTGATAGAACACTGCAATTGGTAGAAGAGGCATATGGGAATAAGATAAAAATTATCAAACAACTGCATAAAGGGGCACAGGCTGCAAGAAATGCGGGAATTATGGCAGCACAGGGAGAATATATTGCTTTTCTGGATTCCGATGATGAGTGGATAGAAAAAAAGATAGCATTGCAAATACATGTTTTAGAGGAAAAGCCGAATGCTGTAGTGTGTGGAAATGGTTATATCATGAAAGACGGATATAAGACTATCTTTAGGATGAAAGGGTATAGCGGAGAGGTGTATAAGTGTGCATTAGTAAGCTCTTTTGCGTTATTCCAAGCGATAATTACTAAGAAAGAAAATCTAATTAAAGTTGGATTATTAGATGAGAAAGTACCTAGCTTTCAAGAATGGGACACAGCTATTATGTTATCTAAGGAGTGTGAATTTGTATTTTTGGATAAGCCATTATTTATTTATCATATGCATGATGGAGATACAATTTCCAAAAACCGTTTTAAAGATATATCAGGGCAAGAGTATATCATGAATAAATATAAAAAAGAGCTTTTACTGCATTATGGAATAAAAGGATTGAAAAAAAGGTATAAAACGTTATATGAACGATGTAAGAATTTTAGTGATGTTAGATACTTTAAATATCTATTTTTATATTTGTTAAGTTGTAAAGGAATTTTATATTTGGGAAGTGGAAAAAAATGAAGGAAGGCAGAAAAAATTGAAAAATAGTCAGATATATATATTATTATCTGTTTTAACAGGGATATTTGGATTTGCTTTTGGATGTAAATTCGGAAATAGAAAACAACCATATAACATACAGATTGCAGAAAAGAACAGAACACAATTTATCTTATTAAATCAATGGATGAAATTGAAACAAATGGGTATAAGTCTTACAGATTATTTGTCAGAAAAAGGATATAGAAAAATCGCTGTATATGGAATGAGTTATCTTGGCGAGAGACTAGTAACAGAATTACAAAGTTCTGATATAGAGGTAGCTTATGGGATTGATGAAAGAGGCGTAGAAATTGTAAGTGATGTAAAAATTTATCTATTACAGGATGATTTACCTAGTGTAGATGCAGTGATAGTAAGTGAAACAGCCTATTTTAAAGATGTAGAACCAATATTAAAAGAAAGATTATGTTGTCCAGTAGTGTCTTTGGAGGAAGTAGTGTATGAAGCATAGTAAGAAAATGAGGAAAGATCAAATGAGAAAGTTATTAAAGTCAATAGCACTATTACTAGTAGGAATTGGATTAGGTGCAAGTGTTGTTAGAAAATTTTGGTTTGAGAAATACAAGACAGTAAAAGGAGATGCAGAAAGATATTTAGCATTACTTAGGATGATGGATCAATGGGTAAAGGTAAAACAAGACACAAGAAATCTTTCAGAGTACTTTATTAAATATGGTTACAAAAAAATTGCCATATATGGTATGGGACGGGCCGGCAATACCTTGATTAATGAGCTTAGGTCTACAGAAATAATGGTTGCATATGGAATAGACAAAAGAGCAGATTTATTATATGCAGATATAGATATTGTATCCATTGATGATACTTTGGCGGAAGTGGATGCAGTGGTTGTGACGGCGATTACATTTTATGATGAAATAGAAGAACAACTTTCAAAAAAGATAAGTTGTCCTATAATATCATTAGAAGATATTTTGTTTGATATCTAAGTTTGGGAGAATAAAAGTTGTGGAAAATAAGTACAAAATTTCCGTAGTAATACCTACATATAATAGAGAAAAAACCATAGAGAGATGTATAGATTCAGTTATAAATCAGACTTATCCGGTTTTTGAGATTATTGTGTCAGATGATGGATCAAAGGATAATACATTAAATATAATTCACAAAAAATATGGGAATACGGTACAGGTCATAAAACATAATCATAAAGGAGCACAAGCTGCGCGCAACGCGGGTATTAGGATAGCAGGAGGTGAGTATATTGCGTTTCTTGATTCTGATGATGAGTGGCTTCCCAATAAATTAGAGATACAAATACAGGAATTAAAGAAAAATCCGAATGCTGTAATATGTGGAGATGGTTATAAGCAATTTGACTGGAATGGAGCAATTCCTAAGGCGTATGCTTTGACAGATAAAGAAAAGAGGACAATAAAGGATACATCAAGAAAGCGATTAAATTTGGCAGGTAAGAGTGGAAATGTGTATAAATATATACTTAGAGAACCATTCTGTTTATTTCAGGCTTTATTGGTATCAAAAGACAGTCTGTATCAGATTGGGTTGCTCGATGAAAAAGCGCCTTCTTATCAAGAATGGGATACTTCTATTAGATTAGCCAAACAATATGATTTTGTATACATAGATAAACCTTTGTTTGTTTATCATTTACATGATGGGGATACGATTTCAAAAAGTGTAAGAAAGGAAATTGATGGTTTGGAATATCTCTGCGTCAAGTTTCAATATGAACTCATTGGATTATTTGGGAACAGTATACTGGTGCAAAAGTATAAGGTACTGATGGAAAAATGTATAAAGTATAAAGATAATAGAGCAATTAAATATATATTAATGTATTATTTGGGAAAAATAAATATATTTATATTCAAATAATACTTTGATGATCTCTCGGAATCCTGAGTGATTATTGCTGGTAATAGCCGGAAAGAGCACGGGTTTATTGACAAAAAGTGAGGAGATCTAATTTAAATGAAAGCTACAAAGTTTTGATATTATTAGGCGTAAGGTTTCGAGAGATAATTTTGTCTAAATGGAGGTAGTGTATTTTATGGAGTTTATACCAGTAAACGAACCGTTATTAAATGGAAACGAAAAGAAATACCTATGTGAATGTATTGAATCGGGATGGATTTCTTCTGAAGGACCATTTGTAAAAGAGTTTGAACAGAGAATGAGTGAAACAGTGGGTAGAAAATATGGGATTGCAGTTTCAAATGGCACAGCTGCATTAGAGGTAGCGGTTCAGGCATTGGGAATTGGACAGGATGATGAGGTCATAATGCCGGCGTTTACGATTATTTCATGTGCGATGGCTGTGACAAAAGTGGGAGCGGTACCAATATTGGTGGATAGTGATATAAATACATGGAATATGAAAGTGGATGAAATAGAGGCAAAGATTACATCTAAAACAAAAGCAATCATGATAGTTCATTTATATGGACTTCCTGTTGAAGTAACACCAATTCTTGCTATGGCAAAAAAGTATAATTTGAAAATAATTGAAGATGCAGCAGAAATGCATGGACAGACATACAATGGAGTTCCATGTGGAAGTTTTGGGGATATCAGCACTTTTAGTTTTTATCCCAATAAGCATATCACAACGGGAGAAGGTGGGATGTTAGTTACAGATGATGAAGATTTGGCAGAGCGATGTAGAATGATTCGTAATTTATGCTTTAGAAAAGATATTAGATATATACATGATGAAATCAGTGGCAATTATCGCTTTACCAATCTGCAAGCAGCAGTCGGTATTGCACAGTTGGAAAGATTAAATGAGTTTGTAGAGCGTAAAAGGTCAATGGGAAAATACTATACAGAGGCCTTAAAAGATATAAAAGGTTTAGTGCTTCCTATTGAAAAAACCGATTATGCTAATAATATTTATTGGGTATATGGTATTGTTTTGGATAAAAATATTCGGATTGATAATAAATTGATGCAGAAGTTATTGGAAGAACAGGGGATCGGGTCGAGAACATTTTTTTGGTGTATACATGAACAACCAGTATATAAGGCTCAGGGATTATTTGTAAATGACTTTTATTCTAATGCAGAGTATCTTGCGAGAAAGGGATTTTATATTCCAAGTGGGTTGGCTTTAACAGAGGAACAAATGGATCGGGTGATAGTAGGATTAAAAAAGGTAATGTATCAAATTTAAATTAATATTTATTTGGAGATGGAATAATGGGACAAGTAGAAGAGGTAAAGAAAAATAATAAACTGTTAGCATTAATTATTCGTAGTGATTATAATTGCGATGGAATAGATTTTATTACACCAAACGAATATTCACAACAGGTAGCATATATGCATCATCAGCAAGGAAAAGTAATAGATGCACATGTGCATAATATAGTACACAGAAATGTATTGCTTACACAAGAAGTATTGTTTATAAAAAAAGGAATTTTAAGAGTTGATTTTTATGATGAATATGAAGATTATCTTGAAAGTAGAAAGCTGAGAGAAGGAGATGTTATTTTATTGATTTCTGGTGGACACGGATTTGAGGTATTGAAAGAGGTTGAGATGATTGAGGTAAAACAGGGACCTTATGCTGGAGATAATGATAAAAAAAGATTTGAGGGAATTAAAGAAAATAGCATTATTTACAGATAAGGAGGGTTGAGATAGGTTTAACAGTATGAAAAGAGCAATAATTATGTGTATGCAGATGAATGCTATAGAAGTATCGCCTGCAAGATATCAGTTGATAAAAGAAATGAAAGAAAGAGGTATTGAGATATACCTTTTTCTTTGTGGGAGATTAAATATAGAAGCGAGAAAAATACGAAAAGACATTCGTTATTTTCTAAATACAGATGGTATGAACAATAAAGAAATACGAAGAAAAATAAGACAATATAATCCAGATATTGTGATTGCATTTACATATGAAGATACAGAGATAATATATTCACTTCCACTACAATTACTATCTACAGATTTTTACTATTTTAATTTGGAAATAAATTCATTTGACTATTACCTTCAGCCTTATAAAAAACATACGTGGAATTATTGGATTAAAAAAATAAAATATCCATTTAGTGTTATAAAAGAATCTTTTTATACAAAGAATTGTGAACTTATGGTAATTCAGGATGAAACAAGAAAAAAAATTGCACAGAGATATTATATTTCAAATAAGGAAACAATCTTTATTCCAAATTCATATATATTTGATTCTAATATAGAATTTCATGCGGATAGATCTGGAATTATTTATTCTGGAGGAGCAAGAAAAAAGTATTTGATTGATTATTTGGAAGGATTTTATGCAGTTACATCAGTACCGATTGTATTTTCAGGAAGTTTCGATGATTGGAGTGAAAACGAAATTAGGAGTTTGCATAGAACAAATCCAAATATAAGAATCGAAAAGCAAATATTAGAATGTAGCGAATATACAAAATATTTGCAAAAGTATGCAGTAGGACTTATTTGTTATAGCAAAAGTGATGATGATAACATAAATTATATTGGGCTTTCATCAGGGAAATTTTTTAAACATCTTAGTCTCGGTCAGCCTGTGATTGTAATAGGACACTCAAGGATAAGCTATGAAGTAAAACGATATGGATTAGGAATTGTGGTTGAAGATGCACTCCAAATAGAATACGCATATACAAAAATTATGGAAAGATATAATTATTATCAACAAAATGTGATTCAAACATATCAAGATAAATACGATTTTAAAAAAGTGATTGCTCCTTTTTTGGATAAATTGTGAGATTTAAATGTTCATAAGTAATATTTTTTAATATACAGTCAGATGGGAGAATATGAAAGGTGATACATATACCAATAGCAATAGCGACAGATAATAATTATATACCACTAATAGTTACTTTAGTATCGTTGAATGAAAATGCTAGAAAAGATACATTTTATGATATTTATGTGTTAATTGATGATTTGTTTAAACCTTGTTCAAAACAAATCGTAAATGCATGTTTGAAAAGGTATGAATCTAGTTGTTCATTGTATTTCACAAATGTAGGAAGTGTTTTTGAGGAAGCCCCGGCAAGAATTGCACATATTACACGTCCGACTTTTTTTAGGTTAGTTGTTCCAGAGTTATTAAACGAAGATAAGTGCATTTATTTAGATACAGATACAATTGTCCTATCAGATTTGCAGTCACTTTTTATGACTACTTTGAAGAATTGTTATATAGCTGGTGTTAGGCATCCGGAAATCATATTATGCGAAGGCGAAAATAAAGTATGTATGGAAGCTGGTATTCCAAGCAATGAACAGTATATAAATGCTGGAGTATTGGTAATGAACTTAAAGGAATTACGTAGTAATGGGATGGTTAGGAATTTTCTAAAACTGATTCCAAAAAATTTTATTACTCAGGATCAGGATATTATTAATTATGCATGTTACGGAAAAATACATTTTCTGTCATTCAAATATAATGTGATGACAAAACTTGCGGGAATGAATATTCAAGATTACAAAAATTGTTTTCAAAAGGAAGATATAAAAGAAGCTTGGAATAGACCATGTATTATACATTATGCAGATCAAAATAAACCTTGGAATTCTTCTGAGTGTGTTTTTATGGACTATTGGTGGAAATATTTCAGAAGAAGTTTGCTTTACAAAAATATTGTCAATGATTTTATGAATGATCTAATAATAAACATTATTTATCATTCACAAACAGGTAAAAAATTTACAAAAAAGATACCCAAAATATTTGATATTACGTTTGATAGAAAATATGTTATTTATGGTGCGGGAAAAAGGGCGAGCGAGTTTATTTCTTTTATTTTGAATATTGGTATTATTCCAGAGTATATAGTTGTATCAGATAAGAATAATAATCCTTCTGAAATTCAAAATATAGAAATAAGAGAGATTAGTGAAGTATGTAATAATTTACATAACAGAACAATTATAATTGCTGTGCGAGAAAATTTACACAAAGAAATAATAAGCAGTTTACAACAGTTTGATTATGGGGAATTGTTACCTGTTTCAGATCAATTTATGTTATTTGATATTTAGGAGGGAATTATGTGTCCAAAAATAATAGCGTTTTATTTACCGCAATATCATAGAGTGATAGAGAATGATGAATGGTGGGGAAAAGGCTTTACAGATTGGGTAAGTACCAGAAATGCGGAACCTTTGTTTCGAGGACATAATCAGCCAAGAGTACCACTCAATAAAAATTATTATAATTTGTTACATAAGAGTGTAATGACTTGGCAGGCGGATTTGGCAAAACAATCTGGAGTGTATGGATTTTGTTTTTATCATTACTGGTTTGGAAATAAGCAATTGTTGGAGAAACCAGCTGAAAATCTTTTCAAATGGAAAGATATAGATATACATTATTGTTTTTCATGGGCAAACGTAACGTGGAAAAGGTCTTGGAGTAAGTATGAAGGAGGGGCATGGATTGCTGAATCTGAAAATACAGATTCAAAGGGAAAAGATTCAGGTTTGTTGATTAAACAGAAATATGGTAATCATGATGATTGGAAATTGCACTTTGAGTACTTGCTTCCATTTTTTCAGGATGAAAGATATATAAAAAGGGATAATAAGCCTATTTTTGTCATATATAGACCCAAAGATATAAAACATATTAAAGCAATGATTCGTTTATGGAATAAGCTGGCATGTGAAAATGGATTTGATGGAATTTATTTTGTAGGAACTAATTGTTCTGGAAATTGGAGAGAAATGAACTTGGAGGCAGTGATACGATATGAACCATCATATACAATCGAGCATGACAAAGTATATCAATTTATGAAAAAAAACAAAGAGATATATCAAAATGAGCATATGCCAATGTATATAAGTTATAGAAAAATATGGAGAAGGATTATAGAAAGATATTTTGAAAAAAATATTTTTCCGGGTGGATTTGTGGATTCAGATACAACACCAAGGATGGGACGGTCAGGCAGAGTTTGTATTGGAGTAACACCCAAAAGGTTCTATAAGTATTTATCGAAGTTATATAAAAAGTGTATTAGAAAAAATATAGAGTATATTTTTTTGACAGCGTGGAATGAATGGGGGGAAGGAGCATATTTGGAACCTGATAAAAAATATGGGTTATCAAATCTAAAAATGATCAGAAAAGTTATAAATAAGTATGGAACAAAAAATATATCCTGAATTTTATTATTAAGGAGTAATATTTTATGAAAACAGTATTGTTCGCTATCAATTATTTAGGATATAATGGGGCACCTTTATTTGCATTTAGCATAGCAAAAATTTTAAGAAAGAATGGATTTCATGTACATATATGGAGCTATTACGATGGTGAACTTCACCACAACTTTGAAAAAAATGGTATCAGCGTAGAACTTGTTAATCCAAGAATAATAAAAAGAACTGATATTGAACAAAAAGCAAGAGAATATGACTGCTTAATTGCATTTACAATCACTACATATCAAATAGTTCAGTACTGCTGCAATATTGTCCCAACAATATGGTATATACATGAGGGACATAATCTTGAAGAATATCTAAAAGAGTATAATTGTAAAAGAATTTTTTTGCAGAAGCATAGAATATGGGTAGTCAGCGAGTATACGCAGCAATACATCTTTGAGATATGGAAGAAAGAAACAGAAGTTATTCATAATTTTGTACCTGATGTTTTCGAAAAATATCAAACTATAGAAAATTCACCTCATAAAAAAATTCGCTTTTTACTGTTAGGGAACATGATTGAACGCAAAGCTTTTGATGTTTTTTTTAATGCTTTTCTTCTGCTGGACGAAGTGGACAAGCGAAAATGTGAGCTTCACTATGCAGGTGATATTCCTGATACAGAGTATGCACATGATTTAACAAAGAAAATAGAACAATATCATAATGTGATATATCATGGAATAATTCTGGATGAAAAAATATATGAACTCTACCATGATTGTGATGTGGTGGTAATACCTTCGAGAGATGAGTCGTGTTCGTTGGTAGCACTTGAGGCTGCGATGATGGCAATGCCATGTATTATATCAGAAAATGTGGGGGCGCGATATATGATTGACTCAGAGAGTGGATGGGTAGTGAGAACGGGGGATTCCAAATCACTAAGTTGGGTATTTCATGATATTATTGCAGGTAAATATGATTTAATCAGTATGGGAACTCACGCAAGAAAAAAATATCTGAACTATGCGACAGAAACGATATATGAAGATATTTTATTAAAAAAATTGTATTCAATACTTTCCTTTAATAGAATGCGATGGAATTTAGTACACAGGATAAAACATGTTTTGCAAAAACATCAAGATTTATTGGAAGAATCACCTTTTAAATTATTGGAAATACCGAAAAAAAGCAAAATTGTTTTGTATGGGGCAGGAAAAAACGGACAATACTGGAAAGAAAAATTAGAGAAAACCCGATACTGCAAAGTGGTGGCATGGGTAGATAAAAAAGCTGATGGGAAAGCATTGATACATCCAGATTTGATATTAAAAATTAAATTTGATTACATATTAATTTCTGTGAAGAATAGGGAAGCGCAAAAAGAGATAAAAAAAGAATTGATCAATAAACGAATACCTGAGTATAAGATTAAAATACTTGAAGAGTAGCAAAAGAAAGGTAAAATTCATGAAAAAGTATGTTTTGTATGGAACAGGATTGGAAGGGGAGAAATTACTATATAACCATTTCAGTATCATAGATGAGATAGCATATTGTATTGATTCTTTTCATACAGGTTCTTTTCATGGAATACCAATTGTTACATTTGATGAAGCAACAGATTTGCAATCGTATACAATTATTGTTGCTGCGGTATGGAAAACATATGAAAAGATTAAATGTATGCTTGTTCAAAAAGGATATATTGAGTATACGAATTTTTTCTGGGCATCAGAGTTTGGCAAAAAACTGGTGATAATCAATGCGAACTGTCATGGTGCTGCGCTTGCAAAATTTCTTGAAAACTGTGGACAATTTGTGAAAGAATATTGTATTCATCCAATTCCGCAAACACATATGAATCAAGAAAAGAAAATTTGCAGTGTTTTATCAAAGCGTTATTGCCGCAACCGGATAAAGTGTTGCAAGATATGAGGATTTATGCTGAAAAGCATCATATTTCTATCGTTGAGCCGGAAGTGGGCAATTTACTCAATTTGCTGGTCGGATTGACCAAAGCGGAAAATATTCTGGAAATCGGCACAGCTATCGGGCATTCTACGATTTATATGGCAAGAGCCATGAGCAATCACGACGATTGAACTAATGCCAGAACGGGCAGATTTGGCGGCTCAATATTTCAAGCAGGCGCATGTAGACGCTAAAATTCATCAGATTATCGGCGATGCTCGAGAGATTTTTCCTCATTTAGAAGAAACATATGATCTGATTTTTTTGGACGCCGCCAAAGGACAGTACGAAAATTTTTTAGTTTATAGTTATGATTTATTAAAGCCCAACGGTTTGATTGTTGCAGATAATATTTTACTAAATGGTTGGGTAGTTGATTTAAACTATCCTAAACACCGCCAAAAAACTTTTGTTTATCGTATGAGAGATTTTTTGGAGTCGTTCAAAGTGCGA
>OFGA01001967.1_pt1 | contig 13308 bp, 10 predicted proteins | sample 1521471 | NCBI WGS metagenome assembly OFGA01 (sample SAMEA3504086, study PRJEB24116) | mouse gut metagenome | biome: mouse gut; feature: mouse-associated habitat; material: faeces | place: Denmark | collected 2011
TTCATTCGAAAGGGCACTCATGAAAGTTCCTCTCGTGCGTCTTTGCGACTTTACCTGTCGCTGCGCGACAACACTAAAGAGTAAAGCCACTTCGACACACCTGTATTGAGAGCGGCTTTTCGTTCTGTCTTATTCCAGCTCCGCTATCCCGACCCGAAAGCTTCCGGGCGCCCATTTGTGCTGCAGCTCCTCATCGTGAATCACTGTCTGAAAAGCCAGAAACACCTTCATATCAAAATTTTTCACTTCCTCAATCATCAGCTCCATAGCCGTCTGCCGGTCAAAGGCTCTCCGATAGGGCCGGTCCGAGGTCAGGGCCGCATAGGTATCACAGACCCGCAAAACCCGGGCGCCAATGGGAATCTGATCCCCTGCAAGGTTTTCCGGATAACCGGAGCCGTCATAATTCTCATGATGATACAAAATGCTCTCCAGAATATCATCCGAAAAATCATACCGGATCAGCGTCTCATACCCCAGTCTCGGATGCATCCGCACATACTTCATTTCCTCAATATTCAAGGTATCCTCATCCCTGCCGTACAGATAGCCGGACACCCTGAGCTTCCCGATGTCATGGAGCATCCCTGCCACCGCCAGCTCATGGCACCGGTCCTCATAGAGACCGTACTGCTTTGCCACACAGTATGCCAGATTGCTGACACAGATTCCATGCCGCAATTCCTCCGTGGCGTCCTCCTCAAACATCGTCCAATCGTCTGTTAGCGCTTCTCTCAATGCTGCCTCTCTCATTGTCTCACCTAACTCCAAAAGCCGCGTACCCTCAAAAACGCCCTGCCCATATCCTGCGGCCGGATTCCCAAGAGTACTTAAGTCGTTGCAACAGCCCCGCCGTCAGAACCGTTACAAGTGATTCGCTGCCAAAAAGCTTCTCTTACGTTCGATCATTTCCTCAATCCTGCCCATATACTGAGCCACATCCTTCACATTCTCCACACGCTCAATATGGTCCGCCCCAAACACAAACTTCGAAGCGCCTCCTGCACCTGCGGCCAGGATCGTCTGTTTCTCCTCCATAATCAGTATATTGTAAATTCCGGCTTTGTCAACCTTTGCATACCCTACATTTTCAAAATTTCCCGCCATATTCTTCTGGCGGTAGAGATAGTAGGGATAAAGCTCCTGCTCCACACAGCTGCGGTAAGCCAGATCCATAATTTCCTGACTGTTCTTAAGCCCCATCTCCCGGTACTCCTCCTGGAACAGCTTAAGCCGCGCCGCCCGCTTCACCGCCAGGGAATGAACGGTAATGCTGTCCGGTCCCAGTACGCGAAGCTCCTCCAGCGTATGCCGCACCTCTGGCAGCTCTTCCCCCGGCAGACCCACAATCAAATCCATGTTGATATTGTCAAAGCCGGATTCTCTTGCCATGTAAAATGCTTCCTTCGTCTGTTCCACCGTATGCCTCCGCCCGATGAGGTCCAGTGTCGCCTGATTCATAGTCTGCGGATTTACCGAAACCCGCGTCACCCCATGTTCTTTCAGCACCCGGAACTTCTTGGGCGTCACGCTGTCCGGCCGGCCGGCTTCCACCGTCAGCTCCCGCAGATGCCCGTAATCAAAGGCTTCCTCCAGAACGCCCATAAGACGGTGAAGCTGCTCCGCCGTAAGTGTGGTAGGCGTTCCGCCCCCTACATAAATCGTATTCAGCTTCCTGCCTTTATAAGCCTTTCCCAGAAAACGAAGCTCCGAAAAAAGCGCTTCCAGATAGGCGTCCACCTGCTTCTGCCACCGATTCAGGGGCGAAGAGGAAAAAGAACAGTACAGGCAAATGCTCGGACAGAAAGGAATCCCCACATAAAGGCTGTAGCCCTCTTGATAATCAAGCCCTTTCAGCACCTCCCGTTCCCGGTTGGCGATGGACACGGCCAGGGCCGTCTTTTCATTGCTGCAAAGATAGGTGCCCCGCATATAGTCCGCAATCTCCACATTGGACCTTCCCTGCTCCAGCATTGCCATCGGAATCTTCACCGGACGGATTCCCGTCAGCGTTCCCCAGGGCAGCTTCCTTCCTGTAAAATCAGAGAGCACCCCGTAAATCAACTGCTTCAACTGATTTTTCACAAGCTTCCGCTCAGGATTCTCCACACAAACACGGCTCTTCTTTTGAAGAGCCTCATTCTCATATACCGCAAATTCGATTTCCTCTTCCCCTATGACTGCCGCCATCTGAAGAGGCACATCCTCCGTAAATGCGGTCTTCTCCCGAACATTTACTTCCTCCTCCGGGTAAAAAGCCTTAATCAGAGAATGAATGTCATAGGCAAAGCTTTCCTGATTGATCCTAACCTCTATCATCATCTGTCCCCAATGTCTCTGCAAACATAAGCATCTGTCCGTTACGGTTCACACGCCGCTGTTCCGCAGGGTATTTCCGTACATTTTGTGCGGAGCTCCTAAGTTTTTCAGCATGAAACCGCATTTTTTCGTTACTGGTCACGGAACGAACTACAACCATTTTACATATAAGGATTGTACTTCTTCTCATAACCGACAGTCGTCATTTCCTCGTGCCCCGGATACACCTTTACATCCTCCGGCAGCACCAGAAGCTTTTCCTTCACGGACCGCACTAGCGCCGAAAGGCTCCCTCCCGGGAAATCCGTTCTTCCGATAGAGCCGCAAAACAGCGTATCCCCGCTGAACAGCGCCTTCGCCTCCGGCTGATAATAACAGCAGCCTCCCGGCGTATGTCCCGGCGTGAAAAGCATCCGAAAGCTCATACCGGCCTCTTCAAACACCTGCCCGTCCTCAAGAAGCACATCCGGCTTTACCGTAACCGCTGCGCCAAACAGCGCCTTTGACAGATTCTGCGCCGGATCAAGAAGCAGCCCTTCTTCCGCCTCCGCCGCGTAGACCTTCACTCCGAAATCCCGCTTCAAATCCGAAACCGCCAGAATGTGATCCCCATGCCCGTGTGTCAGAAAAACGGCCTTCAAGGACAATCCTTCGTCCACAGCCTTCCTGACAATCACATCCGCCCGGTCCGCCGGGTCCACCACAATCGTCTCCAATGTCTCCTCGTTGATCAGAAGATAGCAGTTGGTCCGCACATCCCCCAAAACAAGCGTCTCTATTCTCATACTTCCCTGTTATCCTTTCTCACACCGCCGTTTCCCATACTCCCGCACACAAACATATCTCCGAAGCTGTCCGTACATGGTACATGGCAAACGGCAACCCAAAAACGCAGCGCATCATAAGCCAATTCCGTATCAGCCCATAGCCCGCTCAATATCCAGAACGCTTTCCACCTGATGAAGCTTATCCGCAATCCTCTGCAGCTCATCCTTCCCGCCGATATCAAAGGTAATGGAAATGGTGGCCGTCCCCTGCTTACTGGTGCGCACATTGATACTGGTCATATCAATCCCCCGCTCCGTAAAAATCCGGGAAATATCCACCAGTAACCCCGTCCGGTTGTTTGCGTATATCTTAATCTCCGTAGCATACTTCTCCCCGGAGGCCGCCGCCCCCATATCCTGCCACTCCGCGTCAATCAGCCGCCGCCTCTCAAGCTCCTGAAGATTCAGCACATTGATACAATCCGTCCGGTGAATGGAAACGCCCCGTCCCCGGGTAACAAACCCGATAATCTCATCCCCCGGTACCGGGCTGCAGCACTTGGAAAACCGCACGGACACATCCGAAAGGCCCTTGACCACAATTCCGCTCTTGGACTTGGTAATGCGGATCTTGCTGTCCTTATTGTCGGCTACGGCCTCCATCACCTTCTCGTCGGTAAATTCCTTCTTGTGGAGCTTGTCATACTCCTCAGTCATCTTATTGATAACCTGGCCTTCTTTCAGACCGCCGTGTCCAATGGCCGCCAGAACGGAATCCCAGTCCCGGAAGCCGTATTTGCGCATCACGATATTCTGAAACTCCGGCTTCATAATATCGGACATCACAATAGACTTTACCTTGCAGTACTGGGCAAGCATTTCCTTGCCCCGCAAAATATTCTCATCCTTAAACTGATGCTTAAACCACTGATTGATCTTATTTTTCGCCTGAGTGCTCTTAACCACATTCAGCCAGTCCCGGCTCGGTCCCCGGGAATTTTGAGACGTCAGCACCTCAATGCGGTCCCCGTTCTGAATGGTATAATCAATCGTCACCAGCTTGCCGTTGACCCTGGCCCCAATCATCTTATTTCCCACGGCGCTGTGGACACTGTAGGCAAAATCAATGGGCGTGGAGCCGCTTGGCAGGGTTTTCACATCTCCCGTAGGCGTAAAGCAATAGACGCTCTCGGAAAACAGGTCCAAATCACTTTTCAGGAGATTCATAAACTCCTTATTGTCGGACATGTCGCGCTGCCACTCCAGGATCTGCCGAAGCCAGCTCATTTTCTCCGCTTCCTGCTGATCCACGGTTTTCTTGCCGTCGCTGCTCTCCTTATACTTCCAGTGAGCCGCAATTCCGTACTCGGCTGTCTTGTGCATGTCAAAGGTGCGGATCTGAATCTCAAAGGGCTGTCCGTTGGGACCAATCAAAGTCGTATGAAGCGATTGGTACATATTGGGCTTGGGCATAGCCACATAGTCCTTGAACCGCCCCGGAATCGGCGTGTACATTTCATGAATCACACCGAGAGCCGCATAACAGTCCTTCACCGTATCCACAATGATCCGCACGGCAAACAAATCATAAATCTGATCCAGCGTTTTACTCTGGTTCACCATTTTCTTATAAATACTGAAGAAGTGCTTTACCCGTCCGTCTACATGGGCCTCGATGCCTCCGTTTTCCATGTGGCGCTTCACTTCCTCCACAATTCCCCGGACAAAAGCCTCCCTGGTGCTCTTCTTATCGGAAATCTGCTCCTTCAGCTCATAATAAACCTCCGGCTCCAGATACTTAAGAGACAAATCATCCAGCTCATTCTTAACCTTGGAAATACCAAGCCGCTGCGCAATAGGCGCATAGATATCCATCGTCTCCCGGGCCTTTTCCTTCTGCTTTTCCGGCTTCATATACCGGAGGGTACGCATATTGTGAAGGCGGTCCGCAAGCTTAATCAGAATCACGCGGATATCCTTAGCCATAGCAAGAAACATCTTCCGCAGATTCTCCGCCTGGATCTCAATCTTATCCTTAGAATAGGACAACTGGCCCAGCTTGGTAACGCCGTCCACTAAAAGAGCCACCTCCTGGCTGAACTCCTCCGCAATCTCCTCGGTGGTCATAACGGTATCCTCCACGGCATCGTGAAGAAGCCCTGACACAATCGTCTCTTTGTCAAGCTCTAAGTCCGCAAGAATAATGGCAACACAAAGAGGGTGAATAATATAAGGCTCACCCGATTTGCGAAGCTGTCCCTCATGGGCTTTGAAGGCAATACGATATGCTTTTTCAATCATAGAAATATCCGTGGACGGGTGATACTTGCGCACACTTTTAATAAGCTCCTGGTAAAGCTCCGCCGGGTCCGTAAAGTCCTGCATCGTCTTCACATTCTCATCCGCCCTGGCCAAAGCCCCGCCCCGGTCCTTTACACCAATCTTCATCTCTGCCATCTGTCAACCACCTGCTTCTATCTCTTTTAAGTACTCCTCCAAACCGTCATCAAAAGCCCGCACATCCACTAACCTCAAAACCATCCGCTCACAGGCCCTGCCTTCTATCCTATGCCGCCCAAAAGCTTCTGTTCACTCCGCGGCCAATCCCGGAAAAAATCTCCATTTACTCCTCAAACCGCTTCCCCGCCGATTCCTAATTCCCCTCATAGCGAATCACAGAAGCCACATCATACTTAGAAAGCTTCTCCCGGCCCTTAAGCCCCGCAAGCTCCATCAGAAAAATAATCTTCACAACCTCACCGCCAAGCTCTTCCACCAGCTCCGCCGCCGCCTGTATCGTTCCCCCCGTAGCAATCAGATCATCCACCAGAACCACCTTCTGCCCCGGCTGAATCGAATCCCTGTGCATCTCAATCACCGCGCTCCCATATTCCAAATCATACTCCTTGGAAATCGTCTCACAGGGCAGCTTCCCCTTCTTACGCACCAGCACAAAAGGCTTATGGAGATTATAAGCAATCGGCGTTCCAAACACAAACCCCCGGGACTCCGCCCCCACCACCACATCAAACTCAACATCCTTCAAAAGCTCCTGCATAGAATCAATCGCCAGCCTCAAACCATCCGCATCCTGCAGCACAGAAGTCACATCCCGAAAAATAATCCCTTCCTCCGGAAAATCCGGAATACTCCTAACATATTCTTCCATTTTTTTCATCCTTTTATGCTCCTTTCCCTGATCCGCACAAGTTTTCCGTGCATAAAGGTATACCCGTAGGGCATTTCTCTGTTCCGCACATGTTTCCCATGCATAAAGGTATCTCCCCAATCGTAAAGTAACATCACAAACAACAGGGCATCCCACCCTCACCACAACCATTCAGCTCATAGAAGGCTTCCCCTGTTCACCAATGGAACACATTATATCACGGATTTATCCATTTGACAACACTTTACACAATAACACAACCTACCGCCCCCAAGGTAAAAGTTCAGACGGGCTGCGGCGAAATCCGCTCTCCGGCATTTCCGATATCCAGTGTCCGGCTGTTCGCGTACACGCTGTCTGATATGGACGAACATTGCCCCAAAACCACCCGCATAAAAAAATCAAAAGGCAATGTCCGTACAGAGCAGACAGCGTGTACGTGAACCGTCCGAACACAGGATATGGAAATGTGGGAGAGCGGATTTCGCCGCAGCCCGTCTGAACTTTTACCCCCCTACCGATAAGCCTCCACCACAAGCTGCACCGTCCGCTTCCCCATATACTCATTCATCTCCGGATAATAAAGCACAGAAACCCTCTCCTTCCCCTCTATATACTCCAAATCCCCCACAGCATCCCCAAAGCTCACCGCCTCCATCCGTTTCCCGCCATCATCCTCCAAAATCACCTTCAGCACATTCCGATTCTTCCCCAAAATCCGCGCACTCCGCACAATAAGATTCCCCGCCGCAAAAAACGGCTTCTCATTCCCCTTCCCAAAGGGCTCCAAAAGCTCCAGCTCCCGGATCAGCGGTTCCCCCACATACTGAATCGGCAAAACCGCATCATAATATTTTCGGGGAACCAAATCCTCCTCCGTAAGCACACAATTCTCATTCAGCCTCCTCCGAAGCTCCTCCACATTTTCCTTCTTCATAGAAAGCCCCGCCGCCATAGGATGCCCCCCGAACTTGGTAAACAGCTCCCCGACCTTCGTCATTTCCTCAAACATATGATACCCCTCAATAGAACGCCCGGAGCCTTTCACCCCTTCCTCTCCGTCCGTCAAAATAAAACAGGGCCGATAATACAGCTCCCGAATCCGCCCGGCAATAATCCCGGCCAGGCTCTCATGGCACTCCGGCAGATACACCACCAAAACACGATCCCCCTTAAGCTCTGTCTCCTCAATCTGCCTTCTGGCCTCCTCCGTCCCCTTTATCGTAAGCGCCTTCCTGCTGTCATTGAGCGCCTTCAAATCCCCGGCAAGCTTCTCCGCCTCCCCCCGGTTCTTCGCTCCCAAAAGATTCAAAGCACGCTTCGCCGTATCCAGCCGCCCGCTTGCATTGATACAAGGCCCAATCACAAACCCGATATGATACGCCGTAAGCCGTTTCCCCTCCAAACCATTTGCCCCAATCAAAGCCCGATACCCAAGATTCTTCGTCTGCTCCAGCCTTTTCAGCCCATACCGCACCAAAATACGGTTCTCCCCCCGCAGCTCCATAATATCCCCCACCGTAGCCACCGCCGCAAACTCCGCCAGCTCAAAGACTTCCTCCCTGGAAATCCCTTCCTCCGCGTACAGCGCCTCCACCAGCCTCCAGGCCACCGCCGCCCCGCAGAGCATCTTAAAGGGATACCCGCAATCCGCCTGCTTCGGATTCACAATCACATCCGCCGGAGGCAGAACCCAAACTCGTTCCCCATTCTCCTCCCGAAAAGGAACCTCATGATGATCCGTCACCACCACCGTCATACCAAGCTCCTTCGCCAGCCCAATCTCCTCCGCAGCCGCAATCCCGTTATCACAGGTAACAATCGTATCAATCCCCTCCTTTGCAGCCTTACGGATCAAATTCTCATTCACCCCATACCCGTCCTTCATCCGATCCGGAATCACCGTATCCACCTTAGCCCCAATCCTGGTAAGTCCCGTAAGCAAAACATGCGTCGCATTCACCCCATCAATATCATAATCCCCAATAATGCGGACAGCCGCCCCCTCATCCCGCTTCCCCCGAAGCAGCGCAACCGCCTCCCGCATCCCTTTCATCAAAAACGGGTCCGAAAGCCCCTCCATCCCGCCAAAAAGAAACTCCCGAACCTCCCCTTTACTCATCCCGGCCCGGTTCCGAATCATCCGCACCGCCAAAGGACTAACCCCAAGCTCCCGGGCCATCTCCCCATTCCCCTCCATCCGAGGCGCCTCCACCCAAATCTCTCTCATATCCAATCCCCTTTCCATCAAAAAAACTCCTACAACCACTTCCCACCCATTACACTCCCAACCTCCACTCCCCAACAACCCCCTTTTTCCCCAGACCTCCTAAAACGCTCCCCTTCCCCATCAAAAATACATCCAGCAACACCCCAAATTGCACATACCCCTTTAAGAAAGTCAAATATCTACATCAAGCACCTGACCATTCAACACCCAATTCCCTATCTCACACCCTTTCAAACTTTCATCCGCCCTCAAAACCAGGAGGGGACTGCTGCGAAATGCGTCATGCGGCTTTTCCGATATCCCATGTCCGCCTGTTCGCGTACAGCCTGTCTGATATTGGCGGACTAACATCCAAAGCTTACACCAGGCGAAGCCTGCAAAAACCAAAAATGTTAGTCCGCCAAGAGCAGACAGGATGTACGAGAACCGTGCGAACAGGGGATATGGAAAAGCCAAATGACGTATTTCGCGGCAGTCCCCTCCGTCCGTCTACTTCTCTTTTTTCTGAACCTTCGTTTTCAAAACAAACCAAAGCGCCCCCGTAATACAAACCGAAGAATAAGCCCCACAAACAATCCCCACCATCAAAGGCAGAGCAAATTCCTTAATCGAAGCCACTCCCATCACAAACAAAGCCGCCACCATAATAAAAGTAGTAAGCGATGTATAAACGCTCCGCGTCAAGGTCTGCGTAATACTCCGATTCACAATCTCCTTAAGCTCATCCTTCTTCCCCGCGGAAGCCAAATTCTCCCGAATCCGGTCAAAAATAACAATCGTCGCATTAATGGAATACCCCACAATGGTCAGCATACAAGCAATAAACGTATTTCCCACCGAAATCCGCGCCACGGCATAAAACGCCAGCACCACCAGCACATCATGCACCAGAGCCGTCACCGCACTGGCCGCAAACCGCAGATCCTTAAACCGGAACCAAATATAAAGCAGCATCAAAACAGAAGCCAGAATCACAGCCACCAGAGCATCCGACCGAACCTCGCTGCTGATGGAAGAGCTGATATTCTCCGCCGTAATCGCCGTCTCATCCACGCCGAACTTCTCCGCCAGCGCCTTATTCAGCGCCTGTCTGGTCTCCAGATCAAGCACCCTGGTCTTAATCACAACATCATTGCTTCCCTGCACCTGCTGAGCCTGGATCTCATTGCTTCCAATCACCTCGCTCACCACCGGCTTCACATCGGCGTCAATCTCCCCAATGGTCATAGCCTCCGCAAAAGGAATCGTCGTAGAAGTACCGCCCTGAAATTCCAGGCTGTAATTCAGCGCACCGGCGCCGCGCCCGGACTGGACGCCCATAACCACCGCACCGCCCAGAATCAGTACGGCGGAAACAAGAAAGCAAAGATTCTTCTTCCCCAGAAAATCAACTGTTTTCCGCTCCTTCTGAACTCCGTAAAGCTTCTCACTCTTAAGTCCCAGTGCAAACAGCGCATTGAGCACCAGGCGTGTAACCACAAGAGCCGTAAACATGGAAATCACAATACCAAGCGCCAGGGTCTGTGCAAAGCCCTTCACGCTTCCCGATCCCCGAAGCCCCAGGACCACCGCCGCAATCAGGGTGGTAATATTGCCGTCCACAATGGCGGACAGAGCCTTTTTAAATCCGATTTTCATAGCGGAGCGCACCGTCTTTCCGGTAGCAAGCTCCTCCCGAATCCGGGCAAAAATAATGACATTGGCGTCCACAGCCATACCAATACTCAAGATAATACCTGCAATACCCGGAAGCGTCAGTGTCAGCTCAAAGGCATTTAACAGCACCAGCATCAAGGCCACATAGATTGTCAATGCGATACCGGAGGCCAGGCCCGGAAGCAGGTAAACCGCAACCATAAATATCAGCACCAGAACAAAGCCCACGGCTCCTGCCTTCAGACTGGAAGAAATGGCTTCCTCGCCAAGCTGTGCCCCTACAACCTTGGAACGCAGCTCCGTAAGCTCCAATTGAAGGGAACCGATTCGGATAGTGGAAGCGAGACGCTCCGCCGCCTCAAAGGACTCCATATTTGTAATGGAAGGATTGCCGCCCGTAATCTCCGCCTGAACCGTAGGCGCGCTGATCACTTCGCCGTCATAGACAATGGGAATCTGCAGACCGAGATTTTCCCTGGTCGCCTCCGCGAACTTCTCCGCGCCCTCGTCCGTCAGGGTCAGGGCCACCTCGTAGGAGTTCTTGCCCAGGTTGTCCGTATACCCTCTGGCCTCGGCGCTCTTAATGTCTGTTCCCTCAATAAGCACATTTCCTCTGATATCCTGAAACTCCAGAGAGCCGGGCCGTCCAAGCTCCTCCAAGATGGCATTGGCGTCGGACACGCCGGGAATCTCGATGTTAATCCGGTTCCCTCCCTCCTGGTAAACCACGGCCTCGGTGCTGTAGCCCTCCACACGCTTCTGGAGCTTATAGACCGTATCATCCATCTGCTCCTGGGTGGGATTGTCAATCACCGTCTGATAAGTGATGCTGACACCGCCGGCCAGGTCCAGGCCCAGCTTAATATTTTCCGCCGCGCCGGTCCGGGTCTCTCCAAAGCCTACGGCCGCACCGTAGAGCAGTCCCGCCGTAACCAGAGCGGTGAGCAGCAAGGTTAAAATTCCTGTGTTTTTCTTCATAGTACTAACTCAGCCTTCTTTCTTTTTTCTTCCATCCCTATATTGCTTTTTTCGTTCCTCACAAGGATATATTATGGTATACCTGCAAAGTTTACCTTAAACAAACCGGATCTCTCCGTCTTATCGGTATATGCTTGGGTGCAGTATTCAGGAGATATGCTTGGTGAAATCCATCTTAATCAGGGTATGCATTGCTTTGCAATTAAGCATTTTCCGCATTTCCTGCTGTGGCTGCTTTGATCATAATGGCGCACTCCACACGTTTTCTCTGCAGCTCGCACCCGATATCATATGCATCGTTGATGGAGCCGTGGAAATTGTAGGAATTGGCAGCGCAGCCGCCGCTGCAGTAAAATTTTGCAAAGCAGTTTTGAAATTTTTCTTTGGCATATACATTGCAGCTCTTAAATTCGTCCCTCAGATCCGTATTTTGAATCCCGTCGAAAACACTTCCCATAAGGAACTTCTCTTCTCCTACAAACTGATGGCAGGGGTAGAGATCTCCCCAAGGGGTTACCGCCAGATATTCCGTGCCGGAGCCGCAGCCTGACAGACGCTTGTAGACGCAGGGACCGCCGGTCAAATCAATCATAAAATGGAAGAAATTGAAATCATTTTCCTTCCCGTGACGCTTCACCATCTCAGCCGCCAGCCGATCATACTGCTCGCAGAGAACCGGAATGTCCTCCTCCCGAATTGCATAGGGCGCTTCGGGGGGCGCTACCACCGGTTCCACGGAAATCTGCCGAAAGCCCAGGTCCGCCAGATGGAGCACATCCTCGCTAAAATCCAGGTTATTCCGGGTAAAGGTGCCCCGGACATAGTAATTATTCTGATTGCGGCTTTTTGCCAGCTTTTGGAACTTGGGTACTACCAGTTCGTAGCTTCCTTTGCCGTTCCGGAAGGGGCGCATTTTATCGTGAACCTGCTGCCGGCCGTCAATGCTTAAGACTACATTGCTCATTTCCCGGTTGGCAAATTCCATTACTTCGTCATTGAGCAGCACTCCGTTGGTGGTCAGCGTAAAACGGAACTTTTTGCCGTGAAGCTTCTCCTGCCCCCGGCCATAGGCCACCAGGTCCTTGACCACCTGCCAGTTCATCAGCGGTTCACCGCCGAAGAAGTCTACCTCCAGATTCCGGCGGCTTCCGGAATTGGATATCAGGAAGTCTAACGCCTGTTTTCCCACCTCGTAACTCATCAGCGCACGGCGTCCGTGATATTCTCCCTCTTCCGCGAAGCAGTACTGGCAGGCCAGGTTGCAGTCATGGGCAATGTGCAGGCACAGGGCCTTGACCACGGTGGAGCGTTTTTTGAAATCTATGATTTTGTCCCGATAGGTGTCCTCCGTAAACAGAGTTCCCTGTTTTTTCAGTTCTTCTATGTCCTCAAGGACTTCCCGGATCTCCTGTTCTTCATATCGATCCCGAAGCTTCCCAAGGATTTCTTCCCGGCTATATGCTTCGAAGAGGGCAATTGCCTCATAAGCCAGATCATCTACCACGTGAACGGCTCCGCTGTTTACATCTAACGCGATGTTGCAGCCGTTATTTCTATATAAATGGACCATCTTTGTCCCCTTTCTTCCGCACAATAAGGATGTCCCAAAAGCCTGCCTACTTCTTTGGGCTTTTGAGACACCCTTGTTTTTGTTTCTTGTGCTGTTTCTTATTTGTGATTCTCACAGGTCTGGTTGCCTACCGTGCAGGAAGTCTTGCATGCGGACTGGCAGGAAGTCTGGCACTCGCCGCAGCCGCCCTTTTTTACGGTATTCTGTAAAATCTGTGTGTTCAAAGTCTGAATGTGTTTCATCCTCTTCACCCTCCTATTTTAAGTTCCGCGGTATTCTGTTCAGTACGCAATCATATAGAGATGGATTTCCGGCCACAAAAAAAGTGTCCGTAAATCCATCTGGATACTGTACAGAATCCCGCTGTTTTAAGTTCCGCGGTATTCCGTTCAGTACGCAATCAATGGAGATGAATATCCGGCCTCGATAAAGTGTCCGAAATCCATTCGGGCACTGTACGGAATGCTGCTGTTCATATAATACATGGTAGCAGTATATCACACTCTTTTGTTATTTTAAAGAGTTTTTTCATCAAATTCAAATGCTCCAAAAGATCTATTAAAATGTAACTGTTCAGGACCCCCATTATCCAAAGGTGAAATCTGGATTTCCTGAAATT
>OFGA01001969.1_pt1 | contig 13302 bp, 18 predicted proteins | sample 1521471 | NCBI WGS metagenome assembly OFGA01 (sample SAMEA3504086, study PRJEB24116) | mouse gut metagenome | biome: mouse gut; feature: mouse-associated habitat; material: faeces | place: Denmark | collected 2011
CTATAGGTTGGTGATGGGGAGAATGACTTCGTCAATGAGCTCCCCGTAGGTGTACTTCTCGCGGCCTTCCTCCTCAAGTTTTTTGAGAAAAGCGTCATACTCGACCGCCAGCTTTAACAGCTTGAGAACGCCGACCTCCTCCGGCGAGACCTCCTTCATGTCCGGCCCCACCATGAAGCCGATCGCCTTAATGAGCGAGAGCTCCGCCCGGATGGGCTCGGAGGTGTAGAACGCTTCAAACGCCTCGAACGCTTCCCGGGCGAACTTCTTTCGATTGAGCCGGGGTTTGTTGGGCGGGAGGACTCCGTCCGCTTGGAGTTGCTTTTTAATGGCCGCTCTCTCGGCCTTCTCGCGCTGCGTGAGCCGCTTCTGTTTCTTTGCCATATCCCAGCCCCCTAACGCTTCGGCGGGCCCTGTGCGGCCCCGTAGCCCGCGACGTGGAGCTGCTCCGGTGTGTCCTCGGTGATGGACACCACGCGCACATCGCCCAGGGGCTCCAGCCGCATAGCGATGTCCTCCTTGACCCCGATCGCCTGACCGGGCGGAGCTCCCACCTGGAGGGTGATGGTCAGCATGACCGCCGCCTCCTCTCCGGGGGCTTGCCCTGCAATCCGCACCGACTCGGGTCGTTCTGACAGGCCCTTCGGCACTTCCTGGCCTTGCGCCGCCAGCAGTCCGCGCAGCATCGCCGCTCACGAACCTTGTCACAGTAGAAGCGGTCACAATATCGGCCCTTATACACTCTGGCCATGTACGCCCCTTTCTCAGCCGTGGGTGGCGTTGAAATTCTCAATCGCCCACTTGTTGCCTGTGGCGTACACGGCCCTCCTGGTGCGCTCGGCGGGCCCCTCCCGCCTCCGGGGAATGGAGGCCAGGGCCTCCATCATCCCGCAGTCCGGGCAGATGTCCGTGGCATTGTCCGCCCGGGAGAGGGCGGGCCGCTCTGTGTACCTCCTGCCGCAGATCGGGCACACGCGCCCGGCCTGTTCGCTGTTACTCACTGCTGCTGCCTCCTTCCGTCTGCTCTGGTCTGCCGTCCGCCCCCAGGGGGCCGAGGCCCAGCTTCTTGCGGTAGATGTTCGCCGCCCGGATGACCTGGGCAAAGGCCGCGTCGCTCGCCACGCTTGAGGCGATGTTCTTCCGGGCTTTCTCGGAGCCGTTTTGCCCGGTCGCCCCGGGGATAGCCGCCAGCGCGACTGGATTGAGCTCCGTGAGGCGGCGGGCGACGGGCTCCGGGAGCTTCTGGTAATAGATGCGGAGGAACACAAGCCCGGTCTCGGCACAGACCTCCACATCGCTCCGGGCGGTGCGCTGCATCTCAATGATGCCGCTCAGTGTAGCCAGGATGTCCTGGTCGCTTGTCCCCTTCATCCCTCCCCCTCCTTCCGCTCCTGCCGTTTCAAGATTGCCTTGAGCCCCTCGATCACCTTCTCGCACTGGGCCACGTTCAGCCATTCCAGCCGGTCGACGCCGGTCATGCGCTTTACAAAGCCCTGGATGCGCTGGGGGTTGTCGTTCCAGCCCAGCGACTCGGTCAGGGCGTAGATTTTTCGCCGCTGCTGGATGGTGCGGGCGTCGCCGCCCTCGTCGGTACGCTTGGGGCGGGTGCTGCGGCTGACCCCGTCCTTCATGTTCTGGAGGACGCGGGCCACCTCGTTGATCTGCCCCTGGGTCAGCGCCTTTATGGACTCCTTCCCGGTTTCGCGGTAGACCACCGCGTGGAGGTCTTCATCCGTCATGTGCAGCTCCGGCGACTTGGCAATCGCCCAGAGGGTGCGGATGGAGGGCTGCTTGCGCCCTGTTCGTGCTGCTGCCATTCCTCGGGCCTCCTTTCTCAGCCGCCCGCCTTGATCTGCTCCAGCTTGGCGATGTTCACCTCATAGCCGAAGACGTCGCTCTGTTTCCATGTGGCCCCGACCGCGTTGACCGTGTCCTCGCCGTACTTCTTCAGGGCCTCCTTGCTGATCTTCTCCTCCACCACGATGCAGTCGTGCATCTGGCGCGACTTCAGGCGGCGGATGATCTCCTCCAGCTTCTCCTTCGCCCGGGGGAGGGAAATGGCGGTGGAGAGCCGGAAGCCCACCTCGCCGAAGGTCAGGGTCATGGTCTTCGCCTTCCCCATCTCGTCCCGGTGCTCGGTGACGAACGCCTTGATCCCCCGCTCCAGCCGGGCCTGGGCGTCCTTGATGGGCTTGCTCTGCTCCTCGGCCACCTTCTGGGCCCCGATGATCTGCTTCTGCATATCGCTCTCGATGTCGCCCAGCGCGATCTGGGCCTCCGCGATCTGACGGAGGGCGTCGTTCACGTCCTCCCAGGTTTTGAGGGTCGGCTCCTCAATGACTCGCTTTCTTGCCATGTCTAAGCTCCTTTCGGTTATATGCCCGCGCCGGTCGGCGTCAGGGGTACAAAATATACTGCTCCGTGAAGATCATGTAGAGCCCCAGGGGGAGGAGCAGCACTGCGGCGGTGGCGTCCTGGTCAATGGGGGTCGCCCCGGTCGCGGCCAGAAGCAGGATGAGCCAGGAGAGAACCACCAGGGCCGCGCCCATGTGCCGCTGCTTTCTCATTTTCATTGTCCCGGCCCCCTGTCGTCAGAGCATCATCATGGAGGACGCTTGCTCGATGATCTTCACGGTGACCGTGTCCTCGCCCCGCTCGGCCAGGATGCGCCCCACATTGGAGAGGGTGCGGTCGAGGAGGCGGAAACAGCCCGTCCGCATATTACACGCCCGCTCCTTCAGCTCCAGCAGGGCGTCCGGGGTGATATTGAAGTCCTCCAGGTAGCCCTCCACCTCGGAGGGGGCCAGCCCCCGGAGCGAGGCGTAGAAGTCGACCCGGTTCGCCATTCGTGCCAGGTAGGTCTTGATCTGGGCCTCCAGCTTCGGCTCGCCCGCGATCACCAGCCCCACGTCGCTCTGGTCAAAGATCGCCCGGAGTATCTCCATCTTCTTCTGGGTGTACTTGCTCACCAGCTTGTCCGCCTCGTCGATGATGAGGAGGTAGCCCCGGTTGGTGTTGAAGAACTCCCGGATGCCGTTGACCCTGCGCCAGATCGTGCCGTAGCCGTTGGGGAGTCCGATGCTCCGCTCGATCGCCTCCACCAAGTCCCGGCTGCTCATGGTGTCGTCGCACTCGATGTAGGCGACCCGGGGGAGCTTGGCGTACTCCCGGAGGGCGTAGGTCTTGCCGTAGCCGCTGCGGGCCACTACGATGCCCAGCCCGATATACTCCTGGCTGCTCTGGCACACGCCCAGGACGGCCTTGGCGTCCCGGCTCTCGTAGAAGCGGGGCTTCTGCCCGCCCTTCTGCCCCGGCTCCGGGGGCGGCGGGAGCTCCACCTCCTCCCCGGTCTGGCCCGCCAGAAACGCGGCGAGCTTGGCCTCGATGCCGGTGGGGTCGCTGTCATACTTGCCAGCCAGATACCGGGAAACGGTGACCCGGCTGTAACCGATCTCCTTGGCGATCGCGGCGATGCTGGTGCGCTGGGCCACGATGTAGCCGTTGATCTTCGCTGCGAGGCTCTGGGCCCCGGTGTAGGTGGTGGTGCGCTCTGCTGCTGTGACTTCCATGATGTTCCTCCTATTCGTTTATGGCCCTCAGTCTGGCGAGGGCGTCCCCGGCCTTCGACGCCAGGAACTCGTCCCCGGCCCCGCTGCGCTTCTTCCTGCTCTGGGCGGCGACCTCGCCGCGATACTCCTTGTCCGTCGGAAGGGCAATCACCTTGCTGCTGGGCGCGTGGCCGATCATCAGGTCGAGCTTGCCCACGGCGTCGGAGGGTCGGCCCTGTTCGATGCGTACCTCGTAAGGTGTGGTGAAGTCCTCCAGGGCCTCCACGCTCTCCCGGTACTGCCGCTTCTGGTCGCGCATGAGCTTCTCCAGTGCTGCCTGGGAGCACTTTTCGCCGAAGCCCAGCACCTCGGCGGAGACCGCCTCGCATATCTTGTGGCCCTCCAAGTCGTAGACGTAGAGCTTGGAAACGTCGTCGATGTCCCACTTGATCTTGACCTTCTTGTCCTTCCAGAAGCAGAGCTCGTAGTCAGTGTAGAGGACTCCGAACTTGGTGATGCCCTGGTTGGTCACACGGGCCGTGTCCGCCTTCATGAGCAGCATCGCCGCATACTCCCTGGGCGGTGCCGCCTTTTCATAGCGGGGGCCGTGGGCGAACAGCTCGCCCGGGGTGACCCACTTCTCCTTGGCGTCCGTCAGGCCCCGGTGCTTCCGGGTGCGGTAGTGCAGCTCCTTCCACTCCGTCCAGACCTCATAGAACTCCTCCATGGTCAGCAGCTCCCCGCGCTCCAGCATACCCTCCACGTCCTTGTGCCGCTTGGCGTCGGTCTTGGAGCCGGTGAGGGTACCGGTGTATGAGGCGAACCACTTGGAGAACCGGGAGCAGACCGTTCCGAATAACCGCTCCACTGCCTTGACCCATGCCTGATAAGGGAGGGCCCGGTCGACGCCCAGGATGCCGATGCTCTGATAGAAGCCCACGGTCTCGGCGTCGAAGTCGAAGTCGATGTTCCGCTTCTTCCGGCTCTGGCCGGTGAGCTCCTGCTTGGTGTAGTCCTTCCCGTTGTCGATGAGCAGCCGCTTCGGGACGCCCGCCGTGTAGATCGTTTTCACCAGGGACTCCTTCAGGGTGTCGCCGTTGGCCTTCACACAGATCACGTCGCCCAGGATATCCCGGCTCCGCATATCCATCCAGGCCACCAATACCGGGCGGACGGCCTTGACCTTGCCATTGGGGGCGGTGTACTGTACCCAGAGGTCGAAGGTGTGCTCGTCGCCTACCAGGAGCTCCATAACCTCCAAGGTGGTGGCGTCCCGCTTGCCCTTGAGCATCATCTTGTTCCGCCACTCTCGCGTCCCGTTGGCTGCGAGGAAATGGGCCGAGGCCGCGCCCCTGGTACTCATGAGGTAGTTGATATACCGTCCCACGGTCTTGGTGGAGGGGTAGTCCTGCCAGCCGCGTTCCCGGGCGATCTCCTCGAACTTCTCGTAGAGCATCTCCCGTGTGCCCAGGTTGGAGGCGAACTGCTTGTCGAACCAGATATTCTCAATGATCGCCCGCTGCTCCGGGGTCAGGCTGGGGAAGGTGTCCGCCTCCTTCGGCTTCCGGCAGAGGGCCAGAGCCCGGAAGTAGTCCCGGCACTGCCCGTCCTCCCGTTCCAGCTTCAGGGCCCAGGCGTTGGCCTCCAGCACCTGTGTCTGGTAGCGGTAGAAGCTCTGCGGGCTGACGCCCAGCCCCACGGCGAGCCGGGCGGCGAGGTCGGTGCGCTTCTCCGGCCCGGCGTAGTCAATAAACTCCTGAACCACGCGGGCCGCTTCGACGGCCTCGTAGTACGCCTTCTTGTGGCCGTCTATGTAGTGATTGAGGTCGGCGGTCACATACCAGGGAGCCGCCTCCGTTGCTCTGCGGTCTATGATTACATCCCTCCCGTCTACTTTCTGGGTGGCCCGCCACGCCTTCCGCGCCTTGGTCGTCAGGGAGGCGACGGAGATCAACACCTGATCTTTGCCGCCGCCCTCGCGGGCCTGGGTCTTGGTGTCGTACTGATCGGGGGTTCGCTTCATGCGCTGGACGAGGGTGTTGTACTTGATACCCTCAAAAGCTGCGGCCTCCTCCAGCGTGATATATGCGTCCTGCACTGCCGTCCCTCCCTTCTGCTGTTATGCGGCCATCGCCTTCTCCACTTTCCGTGGGTCGAGGGCGAGGGCGGCGACGATCGCCGGGATGTGCTTTCCCCCGGGGCGCGTCCCGTGTAGGATACGGCTCAGGTGCTGCGGCGATGTGCCGATCTGGTCGGCCAGCTCCGTCTTGGTCATGTCCTGGTCAACCAGGGCTTTGACCACCAGCTTGCCGAAGGGGGTGAGGGTGTTGCTGCTCTTCATCGCCGTCCTCCTTTCTGCGATGTTGGTCTTAGAACTACTTCCAGGCGATTTTGATCGCCCAGCCCAGGGAGAGGGCGGTGCCGATGACCGCCGACGCCTGGGTGATGGGGTCTGGGGCTCCCACCGTGATGAACACGGCGGCGATGCCCAGCGTGGCCAGCGACGCCAGCCCGAAGATCAGGGCCATATCGCGGAGCCGGAGGGCCTTGCGCTTCACCGCCTCCCCCCGCGCCCTGGCGATCTCCCGCTCCAGGGCTCCGAGGATGACGCCCATGCTCTGGGCGAGCTCGGTGGCAGCTTCAAACTCCGCCTCGTGGCCCGGGAGGGCCCGGAGGGGGTTGTGCGGGTCACCATGCTCCTCCCGCTTCTGCCGGAGGGCGGCGAGCCGGGCGTTCCGCGCCCACCACCATGCCGCCTCAAGTTTCTGGGTCTTTTCCATGCTGCGCTCCTTTCCTTTTCCTCCCCGGGCTGGTACAATAGAGGTGGGCTCCAGCCCAGGGAGGAGGTGAAGTCTTATGAATTTCCTCAACGATATTGTCCATATTGACACAGGGGATGCTTACGCCGATATTTCAACCGAACACAGGCTTTCTCAGCTTCCAGAGTTTTGGGCCCTTGTTGCGTATCTGGAGCACAAAGGTGTCCTTGACCGCGAAGAGTTTTATGACTGCCTGAATCAGAAATGCAAGTCAATGGTTACGATGTCGAACATCCTCATGAGGGAGAGAACCGAGTCGCAAGACCCTTGAGAAACATCTCCGTGACTCGTCGCTGTCGGCGAAAATGCTCGACGAGGTTGGGGTGCAGCCCTTCCTCGTCCGGGGCCGTCTGTTTGTCGGACGGCCCCTTTTCCTTCGGGGGCTCGCCGGTGGTCAGCCATGCCAGCCAGCACTCCCTGCAGGAGAGCTTGTCGCAGTGTTCGGGGGTGACGGGCGGGCAGTGTTCCGCGATGATGTCTGCGATCTGCTCCGCTGTGGTGCCGGGGGCTCTGATGATCTCCAGGCCGGTCATTTCTGCATCCCCTCCTTGAACTGCTGGACGGCGTAGTTGGAGGTATACATTTCTGCCAGCTCCCGGAGCCGGTCATGGAGGGCTCCCCGCAACACCGTTGCCGGGTACCCTGTGGCCCCGTCCAGGGCTTTGTCGAGCTCCCTGGCCATGTTGAAGATGTTGAGGTAGACCTTGCAGTCGTTCTCCGGGCGCTCCTCGGCGAGTGCAAGCCCCAGGGCGTAGACCTTCCGGGTCATGCGGTCTCGCTGGATGTCCGGGTGCGCGTGGATGAAGGTGTCTCGCTCGGCCCCCGGTTCTCCCGGGGATAAGGTGCTGTCCCTGCCGTTGACGTAGTCGTCCACCTCCTTCAGCAGCCCCTGGGGGTTACGCACATCCCGGGGCGTCAGCGTAGGCGGGGCCCCGGCCCACCTGTCCACCTTGCACTTCGCGCAGATCGCGTCCAGCTCCTCCTGGGTGCGGCCCTCCCGGTACTTGCACACCTCGTCGCAGATGTACGCCAGGGTCTCCTCCTGCCCCGGGGCCGGTTCCTTGCTCCAGGCGAAGCTCTCCATCCCGCAGCGGCGACACTTGAGCGTCTGGACGGTGCAGCCGGTGATGGTCTCCCCCTCCTCGAAGTCGTGGGGGCTCACAATGGCCAGCCCTGCCCGGCTCGGGAGGGCCACGTTGACCCGGTGCCCTTCGTCGGTGTAGAGGTTGCACACCTCGCCGAAGGTGTTGTGCTCAACCAGGAACCGCTCGTCGTGGCCGTCGATCATGCCCAGGTCTTCCAGGGCCCTGGCGTAACCGTGGAGCTCATGGGCTGCGGTGAGGGGGTCAAGGTCGAGGTGCGGCCCATGTTTGAGCTGGGCCTCCAGCGTGGCCCGCTGCCCCTTGAACAAGCTCTCAGGCTCCACGTCCTCCTCGCTGACCTCGGTCTCGCCCTCGATGATGACCGTGATCTTCACCTCCGGCTCCACCACATCCAGCTCGGACTCCAGGCCCCGGGCCTGATCCAGCGCGATCTCCAGGGTCTCGGCGTCGTCGTACTCCATGACCATCCGGTCGACGTCCAGGATGCCGGTGTAGAGCTCGGCGTCGATCACGCCGAAGTTGCCCAGGCCGGTGCCCTCATACTCGCGCTTCTCCCGGTCATTGAACCGGACGACCAGATAGCCGTTGATTTTCTTCAGTTTTCTCATTCTGCTTGTCCTTCCTTTCTATGTGCCCTGCCATCGTCAGGCCGGGTAGGGCTCCCCCCGGCGACGCCCTCGCGGGCGTTTCGGCTTATTCTTCGGTGAGGGCTTCCAGGCCCTTGACGATCTGCTCGCATACCTCCCGGCGCTCCTTTGCGGCCCGGTAGCCCTTGACGGCCTCGGCGAAGGCGATGTCCTGGGGCGCTTCGGCGTAGTAGGCCATAGTCTCGGCTGCTTGTTCCATCCGCGCCTTGGAGGTGGCGAGCTCCTCACTTGCCAGCCCATAGACGGCGCTGTGAAGCCATACGGGGAGCTGCTGCTTCTTGAGGGCGTCGGCCTGTTCCTGGGCGTGGTCGAGTTGGCTCCTCAAGACCTCCACGTCGGAGCGGGCCACGTTGTACTTGCTGCCCATCTCCCGGAGCTGCTCTTCGAGGATGTTGACCCGCCCCGGGAAGCTGTAGGCTGCGTCCTCGTCGATGTTCATCTCGGCGACCTCGTAGACGCCCTCGAAGGCCGTCTTGAGGTAGGACTGGGGGCCCAGCTCGGCGACCATCGCCTTGATCTTCTCCAAGGTCTCCCGCTCCTGGTCTTTCGTGGCCGGAGCGTCGGTGTCGTAGAGCTCCACGTCCGTGATCTCCCGGCCCCCGCTGGCCTTCTTGAAGAGCTTCCGGGCCGCTGCCTCTGTCCGCTCGGTAATGTAGGTCTCCTCGGTCTCGCCCTCACCGACGATGTAGGTAATTTTGTAACTATTCATTCTGCTGCTCCTTTCCTGTTGTGCGCCTCGGTTTTTTGTGATATGCTTAATTGTGGATAAGTTTTTGACCTTGCCAATAGTATAATGCGTAATTACGAGAATGTCAATACATTTTCGAGAAATAATTACGTAAATTCGAGAGGAGTATTTGTATGTTTGGTGATTTACTGAAGGAGCTTCGTGCCCAGAAGAAAGTGTCACAGATCGAGCTTGCAAGGGCGATCGGTGTTTCAAACGGGAATGTAGGCGACTGGGAACGAGGGCGTAGCAAACCAGGGTATGATGCGTTAGTTGCTCTCTCTCGTTATTTCGAGATTAGTGCCGGTCGACTTTTGGAGCTTCCGATCTCGAGCGGGGAGCTCACCTGTGACGATGTTCCATTAACCCAGATGGAGAGCGACGTGATTGCTATGCTTCGTCTGCTGAACCCCCACGATCGGAAAAATGCCGTCGATTTTGTCACCATGCTCTACGAGCAGGCAACCGGGAAAAAAGGATCGATCTACTCGACGTATATCGAAGACGAGTACAGGCAGACAAGCGGGCCCGCCGAAGGCGGTAGTCAGAGCGTGATTGCTTAAATTTTTTTGGTCTGTTTTGGTTAAATATTTATCCGTTTTCATGTCCCTTTGCTTTTGCGCCCCTTACGGTGGCCCCAGAGCCTGAAACCCCTTGAAAACAGGGCAATGGGACAGTGTCCCTATGCTTTGTGCGATTTGTCCCTTTGCTGTCCGGCATTCTGAGGCCCGAGGTCGTGCGCCCCCGATTACAGGAGTAACGGTCGAGTAACGCCGCCAGCGGCCCGATCTGCGCCGGTTCGCCCGGTTTGGGCCTAAATTCTAACGCTCTAACGGTGCGTTATTACGCTGGGCCCCCTTGCATTTCCCCCGCCGCCCTGCTATACTATCATCAAGGGCCGCGAAGCCCCGCCTTCTTGGTCTGCTGCTGTGACTTCCGGGGCGTGGCCGAGCGGCCCCCATAATGTCCTGCCCGTCCCCGCCATCGAGAAAAGCCCCCGGATTGCCGTTTTTAAGCGGTTTTCCGGGGGTTTTCCTGTCCAGCCGGGCCGGTGCCCGCCGCGCCGCGCCGCCGCCGACGTGCGCCCTCCAGCGGCCCTTGGGCACAAAAAAAGACGCCGACCGCCGTCGACGCCTTCGCGCTCAATGAAAATGAGAATGTCCGGGCCTTTCCCGCCCTGATTATGCCCGTTCCCGTTGATATTCGGGGGTTTTCCAGCACTTCCCCCGCCTCTCCCGGTTTATCCCGGTTTCTCAATTATCCTGTCCCCTTACAATGGAGCCTTTAAATTGTCATTTCTGGGCGGGGAACCCACATTATATCACGATATGCACACACAAAAGAGATTTCCTGATTTGGTCGCCGAAGGTAGACGGCTAGGATATACCTTAGTGCGGGCAGATACCAATGGACAGTTCGACGAGGAATTTCTTTTGAATGAAGATGTGAAAAAACTGGATGAACTTACATTTAGCCTAGACGGGAGTACTCCTGAGATTCATAACGCGATTCGAGGAAGATCTGGCATATTTGAAACTTGTATTAAGCGAATCCGTCAGGCAGTTTATTTAGGATACCGTGTACAGATTACAACTTGTGTACATATAGATGTCTGTAGTACAGTAAATGACGGAATCAGGCAGATTGAAAATATGATTCGACTATGTGATTCGCTTGGTGTTCACAGCCTAAATTTTCATCCAATCTTAAAAGTCGGTATTGAGCGCGACAGCTGGATCGATCACACAGATATTAATCCGAGTATATGGCTTGAAGTCTACCGCAAAATGGTAGAGCGACTGGAAACGTTGGATCACAATGTGGCAGTTCGGTTACCTATGCGATATGTGGAAGAATCAAATTTCACTAAGGATCACACATATTGTCCACTCAGAATGGGAGAGCGGGTTCTTATCATGCCTGATGGTCAGCTAAAGGTCTGTGCCTTTAACATCGGGAATCCATACTGTTTGGCTCGATTTGAACGAGATGGTTCTATTACATATGAAGAACTTTACAATGAATGTGATAAGCTAAAAAACTATGATACTGGTTGCTGTAGCCAACGTTCACCTAAAGGGTTGCGCGCGCTATGTATGTCTTATAAGCCAAACCAAGAAGAGGCAGTCTGGTGCGCATTGAGAGAGAGATGATTTTATATGTTTGGGTTGCTTCTGGAACTGATTATTTTTGATATAAATATGTGGGTAATTGCGAAAGGCACTCAAACCACAAGGTCAGATGTAAATCATTCTAACGCTATCTTAACAAAAATTTTTCCAAACGGAATTAAGAAGACATATCTACAATACTCTGTATTGGCCATAAATATTATTGTTTTTCTTTTGCGTACAGGTCTTGCTGTAAACGCATATGTGGAGAGCAGTGACAGCTTCCAGGAAGCTATTTCAAGCATCGGGCCTTGGGCGTATAAAAATATCATCTCAAACCTGTGGTGGGTTCTTGCTATTGCTGTTGAAACTATCATAGCTATGTCTGTGGTTTATTGCGCAGTAAAAGTATCTGATACAGGCGAGAATCGGCGGTTGAATGTAACAGAACTTGATCAGGAGTATCTTGAGTTCTCTAAGCCAGAGAGTATTGATGCAAGGAGTGACTTAATACTGATAGCAGGTGACCTCTCTTTTTTAGGTGTAATCCCTAAGAAAGAGAGTATTCCAGCAGAGCAAAAAGAAAACTGCAAAAAATATCTTGGAACGGGTGCAGAATTGTCCAAATACTGTGAAGAGACGTGTCCATTAGATGCGCAGTTGGAAAACTCAAAATCAAAATGTATGGGAAAATCAAAGCAATTTGCCCAATTGTTAGAATTGCGAGAAAAGGAAGTGGTGTTAAAAGTTATCTGTAAGAGACCGAAACAAGATGGTGATTATGCCTATAAGCAACGGATTGGACGGCTTATGCGAATATTCGGCAATGACTTGCACATCCGCTTTATGACAGATAAATTGGCACATGGAATCTGCGTTTTAGGGCGGATCAAAGCAAATGGAGGGATAGAGGAGCTTTTCTGGCATTGGAAAGATATTAATCACTCAGGCTCCTATACAGCGCCCCGAACCAAAAGAGCAGATACCAGCGAAAATAAGACCTTGATTTATCTGCTCAGTGAAGTACTGTGGGACAACGCGAAAGAAGCTGATCCTGCAATACTGGATGAATGTAGGCATCGTTATGACGAATCATTAAAAGAGCTTGATAAGGTGGAGTCCTGCAAACAAATGTCAAGCCCTAAAATGAAAAATTTTTAAGAGGGCAAAAAAGGGTATAGCAAACCAAGCCTGCAAAAGAGAATTTTTTTGCAGACCAAATAAACCATAGATTTTAGTGCCAGTTAATCCTCGGAAGGCTCCTTGGAATCAGCGGCAATGAGACACTCCTTGAGCCTGGCGTAGTAGATGCGCAGGAACTTGTTTTCAGCGGCGGTCATGTAGACGAAATAAGGCTTGCCCTCGGCCCGCTTCTTGTCCAGAAACTGGTACACCTGCTCGTCAGCAGGAGCCTTGCGGAGATAGGTGCGGACAATCTGGTACAGTGTCTTGCGCAGGTGAGGAGAGCCCCGCTTCGTTGTGGGATTGCTCTTGGAAATGTGCTTTCCGGAGTTATCCACCGCCGGATCAACACCGGCAAAGCTCACGATAGAGCTGCGGCGGGGGAACCGGCGCACGTCGCCAATCTCGGCTATTAACTGGACGGCAGTGGTTTCCCCCACACCGTACATGCTCCGAACCGTCTCATACTCCGGGAGCTGCTGGGCCAACCTGGTCATCTCGGTGCGCAGGACAACCAGTGTAGCCTTAGCGGAGGCCAGCTCCTTGGCTGCGGTCGTGATGAGTAGCTTGGTGTTGCTGTTCCGGGGCAGGGTCGTGATATGGCCCATGCTGTCCATATACAGTTCAGCCGCCTTCTGTGCGCTGAACTGGTAGCCTTTCCGCTTGCACCACTTGCGGTAGCGCTCGGTGAAAGCTGTCTCGCTGACCAGGCAGATGCACTCGCAATGCCAGAATGTCGTGACGAAATCAATCCACTTCTGGCTACCATCCGCACGATCCGGACTGGTAAACAGCTCGTTCACCCCCGGAAAGACTTTGTCAGTGAGAGAAATGAGATTGTTCTGCAGCACCACCACATTCTTCATGTAGAGATTGTACTGGCGGGAACACAGCTTCAGTTGTTCTCGAATTGCTTCCATAGGGGTATATTCCCGCAGATCCACCCAGTTGTCAAGAGCGTATTTGGCAATCTTCATCGCATCAGCCTTGTCGGTCTTGACCTTGCGGATGGAACCGCCTCCGCTCTGCTTGATGAACAGTGGATTGAGCACGGTCACACGAATACCGTACTCATGCAGCGCCGCCGCCACTGGCTCATGATACCGGCCTGTGGCCTCCATGAGCGCCCTGGTATCCTCCCCAAGCGCGAGGATGTCCAGCGCCA
>OFGA01001978.1_pt1 | contig 13268 bp, 10 predicted proteins | sample 1521471 | NCBI WGS metagenome assembly OFGA01 (sample SAMEA3504086, study PRJEB24116) | mouse gut metagenome | biome: mouse gut; feature: mouse-associated habitat; material: faeces | place: Denmark | collected 2011
CGGCTTCCAGCACCAACAAACAGGTGGCGGCGGAGCTGAACCAGTCTTATGACGGCAAAACTTATTCCTCAGAAAACTTAAACCGCATCCGTACTGTGGAAGAAGCATTGACCTTTTACCGGAATATTTTTTTTGACTATCGCCTTCACTATATCATCATGGGTGTAGACGGGAGTGTGTACAGTGTGGCAGATGGGATTGATAACAGCAATTACTTTGGACAGAAGTTTTCTGAAAACGTGCAGCAGCAGGAATGGTATCAGAGTTTTATGGAAAGCGAGGATGTTTCCCGGTGGATAGGTCCCTGCTCCTACACAAAGAAGGGCGAATTTCCGGCAGAAAAGACCTGGGAGCAAAACGGAGAGGAACGTTTTTTACTGTTTATGCGGCGGATACGGGATTACAATTCCCTTCGGTTTCTGGGGGTTTCTTTTGTGTCCTTTCCCACGGAAAATCTCTCTCAGATCCTGGTGCCCTATGAGGGATCCAGTCTGGCGCTTTTCAATGAAGAGGGACAGCGGATCTATCAGGATGGGGAGGAGGAGGCTTTCCCGGTTTTTGGCAGCATGAATCCGGAAGAGATCAGCAAAGAGATGGAGGGAAAGGAAGGATATTTTCATTATAAAAAGGAGAAGGCAGAATACCTTTTAAATTATGTGAATATTGCAGGAACCAGGTGGCATTTGGTGAATCTGGTGCCTTTAGACAAAACCACACAGGCCATTGACGATCTCTACCGCACCCTTTCCTTTTTGATGTTTTTGTTTGCGCTGGGGGCTTGTGGGGTGTGTTTTGTGATGTACGTCTATGTAAATGCGCCTCTGAACCGTCTGATCAGGAAAGTAAGCCAGGTAAATATCGGAGGAACCAGGATTTCCGAGGTGGGGGAATCCGGAAAATGGGGAAAAACTGTATTTGGCATTGTGGAAGCTGAACGGGAGATCGGCCGCATGGTGGATTACATCGAAAAGCTGTCAGCGGAGACTATTGAGCAGAGAGAGATACAGCAGAATCTAAAGTATGAGATGCTGCGGGCTCAGCTTAATCCACATTTTTTGTTTAATACTCTGAATGTGATCAAATGGTCAGCGATGATATCTGGTGCGGCAAATATTGGAGATATGATCACTTCTTTGGGCATTCTTTTGGAGAACAGCATGAACCGCAAGGAGGATGAGGTACCTTTAAAGGAGGAGATCAAGGTGATTAAAGCCTGGGTGGAGATCAAAAACTGGGCTCTTAAAAACAGGATTCAGATTCATGAGGAGATTCCGCCAGAACTTTTGGAGTTTAAGGTCATCAAATTTTGCCTGCAGCCTTTGGTGGAAAATTCTGTGCTTCACGGAATGGAGCATGTGGAGCATGGAGAGATCTGGATTCGGGCTTCTTTACAGGAAAATCAGGTGTGTATTATGATTCAGGATAATGGTATCGGGATGGATAGGGAGCGTCTGAGAGAAATCATGATGGACATGGATATTAACCGTAAACGGCGCCATGTGACGGGGATTGGCCTGACCAGCATCCATGAGCTGATGCAGGTCAAATATGGACCGGAATTTGGTTTGTCCATAGAGTCGGAGATTGGGGCCGGAACAAAGGTATATGTAAGATTGCCCTGTAAGGAGGAATCAAAACATGTTAAAGGTAGTGATTGTGGATGATGAGCTCATTGTAAGGGTGGGGTTCCGTTCGTGTATCCGATGGGAGGATTACGGCTGTGAGATTGCGGCAACCTGCGAATCAGCGGAGGATGCCATTGCTTTTTTTCAGAAGGAGATTCCGGATATTGTGTTTACGGATATTATGATGCCAGGAATGGATGGCATTGCTTTAGTAGAGTACATCCGGAACCATTATCCCAGGGTGAAGATCGTGGTTTTAAGTTGTGTCAATGAGATCGATTATGTGAAAAAGGCTATTAAGCTGGGAGCGGAGGACTATATTTTAAAGCTTTCCTTTACGCAGGATACAATGGGGGAAGTGATTGGAAAGCTCAGGGAAATGATAGAGAAGGAGAGAAAGGAATCCTTCTACTCAGAGCTTCAGGCTGTCAACCGGGAGGAACTTTTTCGGATGCTTTTGTCTGGCAATCTTCCTCTTGCCGGAAGTGAGAAGCTGCTTGAAAAGCTGGGATATTCCGGGGACTTTCAGGGGGTATGGTATGTGGGCTGCTTCTTGATTGACCATTTTAAGACAGTAAAGGGCTTTCGGGGAGCGAACCTTCAGATGATGTGTCATGGACTTTTGAATATTGTTCGGGAATATTGTTGCTCACAGGGGATATTTCTGAATGGACGATTTGGAAATTTTGAGTATTGGAATATGGATCGGGTAATCAGAGAGAGTAAGAATTTGGTGGAACAGCGGCTATTCACAAGATAGAAAAACGAAGAGAGGAAATCGAAATGATCATAACAAAAACCCCATTTCGTATCAGCTTCTGCGGCGGTGGAAGCGATATGGCTGATTTTTACAGACAGAATGGCGGCTGTGTATTAAGCACGACAATTAATCGCTATATGTATCTGACTATTCATCCTTACTTTGATGAGTCAAAAACAGCCCTGCGGTATTCAGAAATAGAAATTGTTGACGACATCAACCAGATCGATCATTCCATCTTTCATCAGATACTGAAAGATATGAGAATCAACGGTGTTGAGATCAGCAGTACGGCGGACGTTCCAAGTGGAACGGGCTTGGGCTCTTCTAGTTCTTTTACCGTGGGCCTGCTTCACACACTGTGTTGTTACCAGGGGAAATTCGTATCAAAAGGCTGGCTTGCACATGAAGCATGTCAGGTAGAGATCGAGAAACTTGGGAATCCGATCGGGAAACAGGATCAGTATGCCGCTGCGTATGGCGGACTGAATTTTATTGAATTTCACAGAGACGATTCTGTAACCGTATCGCCAATTATTATGCAAAGCGAGACGAAAGAGGCATTAGAGGAAAATTTAATGATGTTCTATACCGGAATTACCCATGACGCGAATATGATACTTGCGGAGCAGCGAAGAAATATTTCAAAAGAAGATAAGACGCAGAATTTGATTGAGATGTGCCGTTTGGCAAGGTGTATGAAAGAGGCGCTGGAAGGCAACGAATTATCGGATTTTGGGGAAATTTTAAATGAGGGATGGATTAAGAAACGAGAGCTTGCCAGTGGTGTCACGAATTCAAAAATAGACGGTTTGTATCAGTGTGCTATGAGAAACGGAGCGTCAGGTGGGAAACTTTTAGGTGCCGGAGGAGGCGGGTTTTTGTTGTTTTATTGCGAAAAATACAAGCAGAAACGGTTAGAAGAAGCATTGGGATTAAAGCGTTTTGATTTCCGATTTGAGCATGACGGAACCTCTGTAGTATATATAGGAAACAAATACTGGTAAGGGAGCAGAAACATGAGAAATGTATTAGTAATTGGAGGCGCAGGATTTATTGGAAGTCATCTGTGCGAGGCATTATTGACAGAAGGAGAACGGGTTATCTGTGTGGATGATTTTTCGCTCGGGACAAAAGAGAATATCAGCAATATGGAAGAAAATGAGAATTTTATTCTTTATGAGGCAGATGCTGCGGTTAGAAATGTATTGGAAGAGATATTTGAGAGAGAAGATGTAGAATATGTGTTTCATCTTGCCGCTAATTCAGATATTCAGGCGAGTGCTTCTGATCCGGAGGTGGAATATAGGAACACATATACGACAACATTCAATGTTTTGTCCTGCATGAGAAAGTTTCATGTGCAGAAAATGTTTTTTGCTTCAACTTCTGCGGTATATGGGGATAAGAGAGATGTTCTGTTGGATGAGAATACGCCGGATCTTTCTCCGGTTTCCTATTATGGCGCCGCAAAGTTGGGGAGTGAAGCTCTGATCAGTGCGTTTTCTTATATGAATGGTATAGAGAGCCTGATATTTCGATTTCCGAATGTCATCGGACCAAGACTCACGCATGGCGTAATCTTTGACTTTATCCATAAATTGGAATGTGATCCGAAATGTTTAAAGATTCTGGGAGACGGGAAGCAGACGAAACCGTATATTTATGTGTCCGATCTAATTGATGCAATTCTTAAGTTTCAGGAAACAAAGCACCAGGGAGTGACTTTATACAATGTAGGTGTGGAAGGTGAAACAAGTGTAACGAGTATTGCAGATATCATATGTGAAGAGATGTGTCTTACTGCTGTTCAATACGATTATACCGGCGGTGAAGGCGGTTGGAAAGGTGATGTGCCAAGATTCCGGTATTGTTTGGATAAGATTCATGGTGCAGGTTGGAGGGCAGTATATTCTTCTGATGAAGCAGTTCGAAAGACGGTGCAAGAGAATCTTAGACGGAGGAATCATCATGCATAAGGATTATGCGGCAGTTATCCAGGCGGGCGGACAGGGAACCCGTATGAGAGACATGACAAGGGGTTTGATACCTAAGCCGATGCTGTTGCTGAATGGAAAACCGATGATTCAATGGCAGATAGAAAATATATCCCAATATGGGATCAATGAATTTATCTTGATTGTTGGATATCTGGGCGAGAAGATCGAAGAATTTTTTGGAGATGGAAGCAGGTATGGTGTGCATATCCGTTATATCAGAGAAACAACGCCTTTAGGCTCTGCAGGCGCTTTGTATTATTTGAAAGATATGATACATTCAGATGCTTTCTTGCTGATATATGCGGATGTGATGTTTTGTTTGGAATGGAGCCGAATGATCGCGTTTCATGAGCGTAGTCAAGGAAAAGCGACGCTTCTGGTTCATCCCAATGCACACCCGTATGATTCAGATCTGTTAGTTCTAGATCAGAATAATTGTGTGAAGGATATCGATTCGAAGACGAATCACCGCAGATATTGGTATGAGAATTGTGTGAATGCGGGGCTTTATATTTTGTCAGCCGATATTCTGCAGAGAATGGAAAGACCTGAGAAATTAGATATGGAGAAGGAAATCTTAATCCCGCTGATGTTGGAAAATCAAGTGTATGGATACCGGACTCCGGAATATGTGAAGGATGCCGGTACTCCCGAACGTTTCCGAAGAGCAGAAGAAGAACAGAGAGCGGACGTATGGGAGAGAAAGTGTCTTGATAAAAAGCAAAAATGTGTTTTTTTGGACAGAGATGGAACGCTGAATCAGTATAAGGGGTTGATCTGCCGTGATGAGCAATTTGTATTAGAGCCACATGCCGCTGAGGCAGTCCGACTGCTGAATGAAGCTGGATTTTTGGCGATTGTGGTTACAAATCAGCCGGTGGTAGCAAGAGGATTATGTGATATAGAAGATGTAAATAGAATACACAGGAAAATGCAGGTGTTATTGGGGGAACAGGGTGCTTATCTGGATGATATCGTATTCTGCCCGCATCATCCGGATAAAGGATACCCAGAGGAAAATCCGGAGTATAAGAGAGAGTGTGCCTGCCGAAAGCCGGCGATAGGAATGATAGAACAGATGGCAGATAAGTACAATATAGACCTGGCACAATCGTACATGATAGGAGACAGTACCGTAGACATACAGACAGGAGTGAATGCGAAGATGAATACAGTTCTGGTACTTACAGGACAAGCAGGGTTGGATAGAAAGTATCCAATAAAAGCGGATGATACGGCAGAAGATGTCTTGGATGCGGTCAGGAAGATTTTAGGAAAATGAGGTGCTGCATAGTGAATGATTACAGAGAGCAGATAAGGCAATACATTGAAATGGAAAAGCAGGTGTTGGATTCGCTCGCGGAAAATGACATCAATGAGGTTATGAATGTTTTAGAGAATGCAAGATTTGCTAGGAAACGGATCTTCATTTGCGGAAATGGCGGAAGTGCATCTACGGCGTCTCATTTAGAATGTGATTTTAATAAAGGAATTAGTTATGACCAAAAGATCAAATATGATATTGAATGTCTGAGTGATAATGTTCCTATGATGATGGCGATCGCAAATGATCTGGGATATGAGGATATTTTTGTAGAGCCGCTGAAGAACAAGCTGAAAACAGGAGATATTGTTATAGGAATTTCGGGCAGCGGAAATTCAGAAAATGTTGTAAAGGCGCTTACTTATGCGAATAATATCGGAGCAGAAACGATAGCATTTACCGGATATAGCGGAGGAAAATTAAAGAATATAGCAAAATATAATATCCATGTCCAGATAGACAATATGCAGATTGTGGAAGATGTTCATCTTATTTTGGATCATATGATGATGTATATTCTTTCGGGAATGAAGGGCTGTTGATGGGAGGAGATTATGGCATATTACTATGTGGACGACGTGGTCAGACAGTTAAAGAGCGCTCCGCAGCTTGTAGTCTTCGGGGCAGGCAACGTAGCGTCTCTGGTTGTAGAAAGTCTTCAGGGTGAATTCTATCAACTCCGGATAGAATATTGTATGGTTTCTGACCTTGGAAGGAATCCGGAACAGATCAAAGGAGTGCAGGTCATAGATTATGAGGCGGCAAAGAAATTGGTGCGCAAAGATGCCATAATATTGATTGCAATTGTAGAAAAGTATCTAGAAGAGGTAGCAGAAACACTCGTTCAGCATGGATACAAAAATCTTCTTCCGCTCACCCTCGAGAATGATCTGTGGAGCCTGCTGCGTGGGAATCTGTTCCGAAACGAAAGAATGGCACAAGGAAAGCCTTATCGGACGATAGAAGAGGAACTGTTAAAGAACGGAAGGCAGATAGAAGAAACAGAGGGAACAAATCATCGGACGCTCAGCATTTATTCGGCGAGATGCCATATGGATAGGGAATTAGATGAAGATATCTCAAAATATTCATGGGAGATACCAATCCAGGTGGGAGCAGCGTTGACAGATAAAAGGATCTGTGAGATTCAGGATAACAAAGGGAATCATATCTCGGGAAAGAATAAGCAGTATTGTGAACTTACAGCCTTGTACTGGATTTGGAAGAATGAATGTTCGGATTATGTGGGGCTGGGACATTACAGAAGACACTTTGAGTTAGAGGAAGAGCAGTTAAAACAGCTGATGCATTCGGATATAGATGTTGTACTTACAATTCCGATCCTGGATATCCCAAATGTGGAAGCTACATACCGACGTGATCATGTAGGAGAGGATTGGGATGTGATGCTGGAAGCTGTCCGGACGCTTTCACCGGATTATATGGATACTGTCAGTAGGATGCAGAGAGGAAGATTCTACTATGCGTATAATATGTTTATTATGCGCAGAGAGATCCTGGAGGATTATTGTAATTGGCTGTTTCCGATATTGTTTTACTGTGAAGAACATTGTGAAGACCGTTATAGGAAGAAAAGAGATGCATATCAAAGCCGATATATAGGTTTTTTGGCGGAACATCTGATGTCGGTTTATTTTATGCATCATGAGAACAAATATAAAATTGTTCATGCAAGGAAACATTTCATATTGTAGCGGACCTTAGTCAGAAAGAATGAAAAAATTATGGGGAAAGTATATATAATCGGAGCGCATTCACGGGCGCAGACATTGGCGGTATATCTGAGATATCTCTATAAAGATATTTCTGTAGAAGCATTTCTGGTGAATAACGAAGAAAGAAACTCTAGATGTATAGAGGGAGTACCAGTGATCCAGCTTACGGGACTTTCGAGTTCATCTGGAGAAGATTCGGATCCAGGGGCAGAAGCTTTGAGTGGGCATAATAAATATATAGAATTACATACGGAATGTCCGGTCTACATCGGCACAAGAGGCATTTACCATGAAAAATTGATATCAGAACTTCAACAGTACGGGTTTAAGGAGATATATCCGGTAACGGTGGAATTGGATATGCGGCTGCGTAATGCATATTTGAAAAAATATTTTGCAGAGATCGGAAGAGAATATATTAAGATAGATGACCTGGATCAGGTGGACGGAGCAGATAAAATGGACAGGTTATCCGACAGCCGGCTTAGCCGGACGGTCTATGTAGTGCGGAGCATTGCTGACAAGACTTTACAACAACCATATAAGCTTGCAGACTATGAGAAAGAGATTCAGGCAGGTGCGGCGCTGACAGAAATGCGTTTATCAGATGGAATCCTTACGGATGCAAGTGGTGTTAATATCTCTTCTTGGAATAAACAGTTTTGTGAATTGACGGTCCTTTACTGGATATGGAAAAATGCCGTTAAAGACGTGGTAGGCATGGTGCACTACCGGAGACACTTTATTCTTCCGGCTGATTGGTGTGAAAGATTAGAGACATATAGTATAGATGTTATCCTGCCGACACCTCTGTATGTGGCGCCAAGCATTGCCGGGAATTATAACTCCCGGCATGACCCATCAGACTGGGAGTATATGAGGGAATATCTGAAGGAACAGGATGAAAAGTTTTTTCAGGATGCAGAAGATTTCTTTGGTGGGAATCTGTATTCGCCTTGTAATATGTTTGTTATGCGAAAAAATGTTTTAAATGATTTGTGTGAATGGTTGTTTCCGGTTCTGGAAGCAGTTGCAGTCCATGGAGGACAGAAAGAGGATAATTATTTAAACAGGTATCCGGGATTTATCTCTGAACGATTGATTTCCTATTTTTTTGAACGGTACAGGGATAGATATAAGGTGGTATATGCGGACAAAAATTTTTTACCTTAACCAGAGGTGTGGATGAAAAGTTTTGGCATTGTTATAGGGAGTTGTTAGATATATGAAGATCACAGTTATAGGTTTAGGCTATGTAGGTCTGGCGAACGCCATATTATTGGCACAACATAACGAAGTCATGGCAGTCGATATTGTCCCTGAAAAGGTTGCAATGATCAATAGTCGTAAATCTCCTCTTGTGGATCCGGAGATCGAGGATTATCTATCAGAGAAAGCCCTGAATCTTCAGGCGACGACAGATTATAAAGCTGCGTTGAAGGATGCGTCCTATGTGGTGATCGCTACGCCGACGAATTATGATTCGGAGAAGAATTTCTTTGATACAGGATCTGTTGAAAATGCAATCGTGAAAGTTCTTAAATACCAGCCCCATGCTACTATGGTGATCAAATCTACGATTCCGGTTGGCTATGTAGAACATGTGAGAAAATTATTTGGTGTGAAGAATATCCTATTTTCGCCGGAATTTCTGCGAGAGGGCAGGGCGCTCTATGATAATCTGTATCCGTCCAGGATCATTGTGGGTGAACGATCCGACCGGGCAAGGAGATTTGCAGAACTTTTAAAAGAGGGCGCAGTGAAGAAGGATATGCCGCTTTTGTTTATGAATCCAACAGAGGCGGAGGCAGTGAAATTATTTGCGAATACATATCTTGCTCTAAGAGTAGCGTATTTTAACGAACTGGATTCTTACGCTGAGATAAAAGGGCTTGACACCAGCCAGATTATAGAAGGGGTTTGTCTGGATCCAAGAATTGGGACGCATTATAATAACCCATCATTTGGGTATGGCGGGTATTGTCTGCCGAAGGATACGAAGCAGCTTTTGGCCAACTATAAAGATGTGCCTGAGAATCTGATAGAAGCAATTGTGGAGTCCAATCGTACGCGTAAAGATTTTGTGGCAGATCAGATTCTTGCCAGAGGCGGTTACTATGAACCGGACAGCAGCAGAGGATTAAACGGACTGCCAGGAAACGCATGTGTGGTCGGCATTTACCGGCTGACGATGAAAACGGATTCTGACAATTTCAGGCAAAGCTCTATTCAGGGCGTTATGAAACGTATCAAGGCAAAGGGAGCGACCGTAATTGTTTATGAACCGAATTTGCTACAGGAAGAATTATTTTTTGGGAGCGAAGTGATACGGGATTTGTCAGAATTTAAAAAACGAGCCGATGTGATTGTTGCAAATCGTTATGTGCAGGAGCTGGAAGACGTAAAAGAGAAAGTATATACAAGAGATCTGTACGGCAGGGATTGACAAATGAAATTGGATATATAAAATAAATAAAGAGGTGAATTTGGCAATGGAAGAGAAAAGCCAGTGTAAGGATACCAGCCAGAAGCAGGAGGAGCATTCCGTACAGAATACTGTGCAGTCAGAGGAACATCCGGAAAATAAAATACAATCAGATACAGAAGCAGACAGCAGCATAGTTTCGCAAAGCGAACCGGATCGGAAGGATCAGGAAAATGACTCTGAGCAAAACGGCCTGTACCAGCCGGAAACAGGCGCTGAGGAAAATTGTTCCTATCAGTCGGAAACAGGCGCTGAGCAAAGCCGTTCATATGTGCAGGGCAGCGGCTATGATGCGAATCAAACGTACAGTCAGGGAAACGGTTATGATGCAAATCAAACGTATCATCCTGGCAGCAGCTATGGCACAAATCAATCATACAGTCAGGGCAGCGGCTATGACCCGAATCAAACGTATCATCCCGGGAGTGGCTATGGCTCGAATCAGACGTACAGTCAGGGAAACGGTTATGATGCGAATCAAACGTACAATCCCGGGAGCGGCTATGCACAAAACGGTCAGTATCAGCAGGGAAATCCATACCAGCAAAATGCCGGCTATGGGCAGTACAGCCAGTATCAGCAAAACGGCTATGGTCAGCAGGGGACGTATTCGCAATACCAGCAGTATCAGAAACCGGACGACAGAAATCAGGGCACAGGGTTTGGCATTGCATCTATGATTCTTGGCATTTTATCGCTGATGTTGTTTTGCACCTGTATGAATATACCGCTGGCAGTGGCAGCAGTTATCTTTGGTATTTTGCAGTATACCAAAGGGACGCAGGGCAGAGGAATGGCGCTTGCGGGTATGATTACGGCGGCGTTGTCGGTGGTTGCGCTGATTGTGACCATAGCGCTGATGTGGGGGCCGTTTATGCAGTACTATCAACAGGAACTGAATGTATATGATTCGCAGGGACAGCCGGGATATGAGTATGATTACGAATATGACATTGGGCCGGAAGATTTTTTCGATTTTTTTGACGGCAGCGATTATTTTTGATATTGCAGACAGAACATAAAGGAGACAGAGTATGTACAGCAAAGTAGATACGAATATGAATTTTGTAGAAAGGGAGCATAAGGTGATCGATTTTTGGAAAGACAAAAAGATTTTCCAAAAGTCGATGGATTCCAGAAAAGACGGCGAAACGTATACGTTCTATGACGGCCCGCCAACGGCGAACGGCAAACCGCATATCGGTCATGTGCTTACGCGTGTCATAAAAGATATGATTCCGAGATATCAGACAATGAAAGGCAAATATGTGCCTCGCAAAGCCGGATGGGATACGCATGGTCTTCCGGTAGAGCTGGAAGTGGAAAAACTGCTCGGATTAAACGGCAAGGATCAGATAGAGGCGTTTGGGATGGAGCCGTTTATCCGACAGTGCAAAGAATCGGTATGGAAATACAAAGGAATGTGGGAGGATTTTTCGGAAACCGTCGGTTTCTGGGCGGATATGGACGATCCTTATGTCACATACGAAGACGATTATATTGAATCAGAATGGTGGGCGTTAAAGCAGATCTGGGATAAAAAGCTGCTGTACAAAGGTTTTAAGACCGTGCCGTACTGCCCGCGCTGCGGAACGCCGCTTTCTTCACAGGAAGTGGCGCAGGGCTATAAGACGGTAAAAGAACGTTCTGCGATCGTACGATTCAGGGTAGTGGGAGAGGACGCCTGTTTTCTGGCATGGACGACGACTCCGTGGACGCTGCCTTCGAACCTGGCGCTTTGCGTAAATCCGGACGAAACCTACTGTAAAGTAAAAGCGGCGGACGGCTATACGTATTATCTTGCACAGGCGCTGGCAGACAAGGTACTTGGAAAGCTGGCGGGAGAAGATACTGCCGCTTATGAGGTGCTGGAGACCTTTAAAGGGACAGATCTCGAATATAAAGAATATGAACCGCTGTTTGGTTTTGCCGATTCGATCATACAAAAACAGCATAAAAAAGCGCATTATATTACCTGTGATTCTTATGTTACGATGACGGACGGTACCGGAATCGTACACATTGCCCCGGCATTCGGCGAGGACGATGCCAATGTGGGGAGAAAATATGACCTTCCGTTTGTACAGCTGGTGAACGGCAAAGGAGAGATGACGGAAGAGACAAATTATGCGGGTGTGTTTGTAAAGAAAGCGGATCCTATGGTATTGAAGGAACTGGAAGAAAAGGGACTTCTTTTTGACGCGCCGAAATTTGAACATGATTATCCGCATTGCTGGAGATGCGATACGCCGCTGATCTATTATGCGAGAGAATCCTGGTTTATCAAAATGACGGCGGTCAAAGACGATCTGATCCGAAACAACAATACGGTCAACTGGATTCCGGAGTCCATCGGAAAAGGACGTTTCGGCGACTGGCTGGAAAATATTCAGGACTGGGGAATTTCCCGCAACCGCTACTGGGGGACTCCGCTGAACGTATGGGAATGCGAATGCGGGCACCAGGAGTGCATCGGAAGCCGGAAGGAGCTTGCAGAGCGGAGCGGAAATAAAGACGCCGGCAGCATAGAACTGCACCGCCCCTATATCGATGAAGTGACAATGGCCTGCCCGGACTGCGGCGGTACCATGCACCGTGTGCCGGAAGTGATCGACTGCTGGTTTGACTCCGGGGCCATGCCTTTTGCACAGCACCACTATCCCTTCGAAAATCAGGAGCTGTTTAAAAAATCAAATAACTGTCTTTTTCTGAAAAAGCGGCATCTGCTGCGTCGAAAATCCATGGAATACACAAAGTATTTCTGTGCTTTTCTCCTTGTGCCGCCCGTCCATTATGAAAAAATTTCCAGTTTATCTGTTTTTAAACAGGCCCCATTCGAAACAACAACATAACCCATCTTTATTTCATTTTGAAAGAAACTTAGAAAGTGAGAGATTTATGAGCAATACCCTATTTGAAAGTATCGGGCTTTCTCCCGAACTCTGCCGGGCAGTCAGCGACATGAATTATACCGAAGCAACCGGCATTCAAGCGGGAGCAATCCCATTATTGATGCAGGGGTTGGACGTAATCGGCCGCAGCAGTACCGGAACCGGTAAAACTGCCGCATTCGGTATCCCCGCAGTTGAACGGGTGTCTGGAGGAGATCGTCGCGCACAGGTCCTGGTGCTCTCCCCTACCCGTGAACTTGCAATGCAGATTTCCGAGGAAATGCGCAAATATGCAAAATACAAAACCGGTATTTCGGTCGCGGCAGTTTATGGTGGCGCGCCGATGGATGCTCAAATCACCCAGCTTCGCACCGCCAACATTGTTATCGGCACACCGGGGCGGGTGATGGACCACATGCGCCGCCGCACTCTCAGGCTTGATACTCT
>OFGA01001980.1_pt1 | contig 13247 bp, 14 predicted proteins | sample 1521471 | NCBI WGS metagenome assembly OFGA01 (sample SAMEA3504086, study PRJEB24116) | mouse gut metagenome | biome: mouse gut; feature: mouse-associated habitat; material: faeces | place: Denmark | collected 2011
GGAGCAGGGAGGTCAAGCACATCCAGAAAATGTAGAGTACGCCCACCACCCAGGGAACGCATACGCCTCCTTTGATGATATCATATAGTGGGATAGCAAAACGGCCTCGTTCGGCATAGTAACTGAGAAGCTCACGGCTAAAAACCATCTCAATGTTGAGAGAATCGTGAGAAAACATCTCGTTCATAAATAAAAAGCCGTGGAACAACAACGAAAAGCCGATGGATGCACATAGGGTTGCCAAGGCGGTCCTCTTTTCGTTGTGATTCCACTGGGATATGAGGGAGAAATTCATGGAAATCCCTACTTTCACCAATTTTAATAGAGTAAGATTAACATATATTGATGAAAAATTCAACAGATTTTAGGGGACAGCTTTTCTTTTCTCGGCGATTGGCTATAATCATTGCACAGAGGTGTAACTTGTGGTAAAATACGAGAAATACAATGTTTGCCTGAACTTTTATACTTACATGGTTATCGGCGCAGGGCCCTGCGCCTGGAGGGTTTTATGGAACAGAACAAAAAGACCATTTTCAGTGGAATTCAGCCCAGCGGAAAAATCACCTTGGGCAACTACTTAGGGGCGCTGCGCAACTGGCCCACGTTTCAGGATGCCTACAATGCGATCTATAGCGTGGTGGATGAGCACTCCATCACCGTGCGGCAAAACCCCGCTGAGCTGCGGCGGCAGACCTTGGAGCTCTATGCCCAGCTCATTGCCTGCGGCCTGGACCCGGAGAAGAGCACCATCTTCATCCAGTCCCATGTGACCCAGCATGCGGAGCTCGCCTGGGTGCTGAACTGTTATACCATGTTCGGGGAATTGAGCCGGATGACCCAATTTAAGGATAAATCTGCCACCCATGCGGACAATATCAATGGGGGGCTCTTTACCTATCCCGTCCTGATGGCGGCGGATATCCTGCTCTATCAGGCGGATGTGGTTCCGGTAGGAGTGGATCAGATGCAGCATTTGGAGATCACCAGGGATATTGCGGAGCGGTTTAACAACATTTACGGCAATGTATTTACCATACCGGAAGCGTATATCGGCAAGGTGGGGGCTAAGATCATGAGTCTTCAGGATCCGTCAAAGAAGATGTCCAAGTCGGATGAGAATCCCAATGCCAGCATCTATCTGATGGATGATCCCGATACCGTCATGCGCAAATGCAAACGCGCGGTGACCGACTCCGAGGCACAGATCCTTTATCGTGACGAGCAGCCGGGAGTGAAGAACCTGATCGATATCTACAGTGCATGTACAGGAAAGAAGCCGGAAGAAGTAGTGAAGGAATTCAGCGGCAAGGGATACGGCGAGTTTAAACCGGCGGTAGGAGAGGCGGTCGTATCTGTATTGAAGCCGCTTCAGGAGGAAGCGGCAAGGCTTGAAAAGGATAAGGCTTACATTGACGGAGTCATCAAGAACAATGCGGAGAAAGCACAGTATTTTGCGAATAAGACGCTGCGGAAGGTGCAGAAGAAGATCGGCTTCCCGGAGAGAGTAAGATAGGATGATGCACGGCGCAGACGCCGTGCCGATGGGAGCATTAGCGTAAAGGATCGGGAAGGAGCCGGATATGAGTATACAGACAGCGGGTGAACAGAAATATTATGACTTTATCGAGGAACGGGCGAAGAGTCTGCGGACGGGGATGATCGTGTGGGGAAGCCTTCTGGCGGTGGCATTTATCGGGATGTTCTCGGATGCAAGGCTTGGGGTTATCCTGGCTCTGGCGGGACTTTCCCTTGCGGTAATGAATGTGAAGTCACAGAAGGCGCTTAAGAGTAAGCTTGATATTGTAGACGATAAGGAAGAGTTCTTCCGGCAGTTAACGGACCCTGATCTGATCGAGATCAAAGCCTGTAATCTGATCATTATGAAGGATTATGCTCTGGTCAGAAGAGAAGATATAGCCGTCTATCCCTTTGCTCATATGGAGAAGGTAGAGGTAGGTATTCAGGGGAAGACGGGGAAGGTTCTCTTCCTTACAGACAGGCAGGGCAAACGGCATAAGATCGCCTCCTGCATGAGCCAGGACAGGCTGCAGGAGGCGTTCGATAAGGCGTACCGGGCGTTGAGTGAGAGAGTTAAAAGCCGTTAAAAATGCATGAGACCGCCAGGCAGATCGTGCCGGCCGCCAGAAAACAGAGCGATACGCCTGCCCGTTTCTTGCGGGATACCATGATGGAGCGCTGCTCTTCGGTCATGACGGAGGGATATTTCTTCCTGCCGAGCAGGTAAAGAAGCATGCCGTTTCCTCCGTTGTTGCCGCCGGAGAAGAAAACCGCCCAGAAGGTAGGGTGCTTGAATCCCCGGCATGCCGCGTCAAGCTGAATCATGCGGAATACCTGGTAATACAGGGTGGAAGCACCAAGCAGTGTAACAAAAGCAAAAATTATCATATACCATGTCAACATAAGATTATCCTCCTATAATTTCAAAATGATTTGGTAGAACAGGGTGCACGTACTGATCACGCCGGCGGCGACGCTGCCCGCGATCAGGTAAGTGCTGCGGGCGATCAGGCCGTTGAACAGGACGAACAGGATCAGGAACAGGATATTGACCGCGACTGCCGTGATCAGCCTGCGGTTGCTGTTCACAATGTTCGTGCTCTCCTCCAGATGACCGATCATTTTCTCATCTCCTTTCAGCAGCTCGTCAAGGCTGATGTTATAGAGGTCGCTGAGTTTGATAACGCTTACGATATCAGGATAGGACCGCTCGTTCTCCCAGTTTGATATGGTCTGGCGGGATACCTGTACGGCTTCTGCGACATATTCCTGCGTCAATCCCGATCTGGACCGTGCGTCTTTTAGTTTTGCTCCAATTTCCATAATCTTAACTCCGTTTCTGCAACATCTGTTTTCAAAACATCTATTTCGTGTTCCACAATATCTGTATCATGTTCTGCAACATCTGTTTCATGACTTGCTGTTTTGTATATTGTGTCTGTCTGAGCACATATTCAGTATGCCGTTTCAAGACCGATCTGTCTATCAAATCCATTTTACATGGGCATTTTTGCCTGTCAAAATCCTTTTACATCGGAATCTGAAAAAGAAACGTTCTCTAATCGTCTTCTTCGCCCTGGATGGTGTAAGTCTGTCTCTTTCTTGCCATCTCATCATTCTCCAGGTATTCGTCGTAGGTCGTGATCTTATCGATCAGCTTGCCTCCGGGAACGATCTCCATGATACGGTTGGCGGTGGTCTGTACGATCTGGTGGTCTCTGGAGGAGAACAAAAGCACGCCCGGGAACTTGACCATACCGTTGTTCAGGGCAGTGATCGCTTCCATATCCAGGTGGTTCGTCGGCTCGTCCAGGACCAGTACGTTGGCGCCGGAGATCATCATCTTCGATAAGAGGCAGCGTACCTTCTCGCCGCCGGAGAGGACCTTGACCTTCTTCACTCCGTCGTCCCCGGAGAACAGCATACGGCCCAGGAAACCGCGCACATAGGTCACGTCCTTTTCCTCAGAATACTGGGTCAGCCATTCTACGATGGTGTAATCATTGTCGAATTCGCTGCCGCTGTCCTGGGGGAAATATGCCTGTGAGGTGGTGATCCCCCACTTGTAGGTTCCCTCGTCCGGTTCCATCTCCCCTGTAAGGATCTGGAACAAAGTGGTCTTGGCAAGCTCATTGCCGCCCACAAATGCGACCTTGTCGTCATGGTTCAGTGTAAAGGAGAGGTTGTCTAAGACCTTCTCTCCGTCTATGGTCTTGCTCAATCCCTCTACGGTAAGGACTTCATTGCCGATCTCGCGGTTCGGCCGGAAATCAATATAGGGATACTTACGGCTGGAGGGCTGGATATCGTCCAACTGGATCTTCTCCAACGCGCGTTTTCTGGAAGTCGCCTGCTTGGACTTGGATGCATTGGCGCTGAAACGGGAGATAAATTCCTGCAGTTCCTTGATCTTCTCTTCCTTCTTCTTGTTGGCCTCCTTCATCTGACGGATCAGAAGCTGGCTGGATTCGTACCAGAAATCATAGTTGCCGGCGTAGAGCTTGATCTTGCCGTAATCGATATCCGCGATCTGGGTGCAGACCTTATTCAGAAAATATCGGTCGTGGGATACCACGATCACCGTATTGTCGAAATTGATCAGGAATTCCTCCAGCCAAGCGATAGCGTCTAAGTCCAGGTGGTTGGTCGGCTCGTCGAGAAGCAGGATATCAGGATTGCCGAAAAGAGCCTGGGCAAGCAGGACCTTTACCTTCTCAGGACCGTTGAGATTCTGCATGATCTCATAGTGCATCTCAGCAGGGATTCCAAGGCCGTTTAAGAGGGTCGCGGCGTCGGACTCCGCTTCCCATCCGTTCATAGCGGCGAATTCTCCCTCTAATTCACTGGCTTTGATACCGTCCTCATCTGTGAAGTCTTCTTTTGCGTAAATGGCTTCTTTTTCCTTCATGATTTCATAGAGCCTTGCATTGCCCATCATGACGGTGTCAAGGACCGGGTATTCATCGTATTTGAAATGATCCTGCTGCAGGAAGGAGAGACGTTCGCCGGGAGTGATGGCGATCTCGCCTTTGCTTGGCTCGAGCTGCCCGGAGAGGATCTTGAGGAACGTGGACTTGCCGGCGCCGTTGGCTCCGATCAGGCCGTAACAGTTCCCTTCGGTAAATTTGATATTGACGTCTTCAAACAGGGCTTTTTTCCCCACGCGTAATGTAACATTGCTTGTACTGATCATAGTGTATTCGCACTCCTTAATTATTGAAAATATGCCTTTCTGTACAGAAGCCTTACTTTGGCAGGCGGCCGCACAGAAAGTAATAGTTAGAATTGACATGGTTTCGTCTGTACCTTGCCTATCTTACCAAATATGGAAAGAAATAGCAAGGATAACCATGGGTTTTTCGGAGGTTTTCACAGTTATTTAATTTTCACTGTACTGGATCTGAAAATGGGTATATAATAGCAAATGAGCAGGCAGACGATTCTGCCGTGTGAATCGTTTATAAAAAGTGAGGTATTGTTTATGATAAAAGCAACAATGGTGCTGGAAGGCGGAGCAACCAGGGGAGTATTCACTTCGGGGGTTCTTGATTATCTGATGGAGAGGGACCTGTATACGTCCCATGTGATCGGGGTGTCCGCAGGATCCTGTAACGGTGTGGATTATGTGTCGAAGCAGCCGGGAAGGACACGAGACTGTATGATTCACGAGGAGAGGAAATACAGCTATTATTATGGGTTCAGGAAATTTATCAGAGAAAAGAGTTTGATGGATATGGATATGATCTTCGACCGGTATCCCAATGAATTCTTTCCATTTGATTATGACACGTATTTTGCGTCTGAGACGGAGTGTGAGATTGTGGCAACTAACTGTGAGACCGGGCAGGCGGAATATCTGACGGAAGATAAGGACAAGGAGAGGCTTATGAAGATCTGCCGTGCGTCCAGCAGTATGCCGCTGGTGTCGCCGATCGTGAATGTGGACGGCACGCCTTATCTTGACGGCGGTCTGGCGGATTCTATTCCTATCAAGAGAGCGGCAGAGAAGGGAAATAAGAAGATCATAGTAGTTCTGACCAGGAATCCGGGATACAGGAAGAAACCGACTTCCCAGGCGGTGGCGGACCTGTACCGCAGGGCGTACCGGAAGTACCCGGAATTGGTGCGGACAACGATTCGGAGGAATTATGAGTATAACAGGCAGATCCGGCTGGTGGAGAGGCTTGCCCGGGAAGGCAGGATCTTCGTATTTCAGCCGTTGATTCCGACGGTTTCACGGCTTGAGAAGAACTGCGATGCACTGATGCATTTCTATAAGCACGGGTATCAGCAGGCGAATCGGAAATATGAGGAGCTGCAGGCGTATCTGGCAGGTTAGTATCCTGCAGAAGAAGGAGGATTTGAGATGAATTTGTATGAACATAGGATCTCGACGAGAGATGCACAACAGATGGCGAAGGTGACGGATATGGTACGGCAGGATATCGCTAAAAGCGGAATCAAAGAGGGGATCGCGGTGGTGTATTCGACCCACACGACAGCCGGATTCACGATCAACGAGAATGCGGACCCAGATGTAGTGCATGATATGCTGTACGGGTTGGAGGAAGCATTTCCCACCAGAACGGGATATTACCGGCATATGGAAGGGAACTCCCATGCGCACATCAAGACCAGTTTCGCTGGACCGTCTCAGACCTTGATCGTGCATGAGGGAGAGCTGGTGCTTGGAATCTGGCAGGATCTGTATTTCTGCGAGTTTGACGGGCCCAGGAACCGGAAGTTCTATGTGAAGATCGTGGAAGGGTAGTCTGGCTGAGAAGGGTAAGAGATTTGATGTAGGTATTAGATATTTTTTGGAAATTAAACTAAAATGTAGGTGTTCGAAAGAGGACACCTACATTTTTTGTATCATAGGAAAGTCTGCCGAATTTCTCTATGATACAAAAGTCCTCCGGGCAGGATTCTGCGAAAGAGTGCCACGAATGGCTGGAACCAGTGGATGATACTTCCTATGATTTTTAAGTTGACTTTTAGGGCGGCTTTAATTATAATTAAAACAAGTGATTTTAAACATATGATTTAAAACAAGTGATTTTAAAAGGAGAAATAGAGTATGCCGCCGAAAGCAAAATTTACAAGAGCAGAAATTATTGAAGCCGCATTGAATATTGTCAGGACGGACGGATATGAAGCATTAACTTCCAGAGCATTGGGAACCTACCTCGCCAGCTCGGCAAGACCGATTTTTACTGTATTCAAAAATATGGAAGAAGTTCAGCAGGCTATGATCGAGGCTGCTAAAACCTTGTATAAAGAATATATCAATAAAGGTTTAGCAGCAGCGCACCCTTTCAAAGGCGTAGGTTCGCAATATATTCTTTTTTCTGTTAATGAGCCAAAGCTTTTTCAGCTCCTTTTTATGACGGAGCAAAAGCATATTCCCGACTTATCAGGCGTGCTTCCGCTGATCGATGAAAGTTATGAGCAAATTCTATTGTCAATTCAAGATGACTACAAGATCTGCATGTCATCTGCAAAAAAGCTATATTATCATCTCTGGATCTATACACACGGAATTGCATCGCTTTGTGCCACAAAGATGTGCCGCTTTACAGACGAAGAGATCAGTACAATGATTACTGAGGTATGTGTGAGCATTTTGAAAAAGATAATGGAGGAAGAAGATAATGATTAAAGCGGAAGACATCATAAAATCATACGGAAACGGAGAAAGCCGATTCCAAGTATTAAAGGGCATCAGTCTGGATATTGAGGATAATGATTTTGTGGTTATTCTCGGTGCGTCGGGTTCGGGCAAGTCTACTTTCTTGAATATCATTTCAGGTCTTGAACGTCCTGACAGCGGTAAAGTGTTTTATGACGGTAAGGATATTACAGCGCTTTCTGATAATGAAGTAACTTCATTCCGTAAGGAAAATGTCGGATTTATTTTTCAGCAGTATTATCTGCTGCCCAATATGAGCGTCGATCAAAATGTGAAAATGGGCGCTGACTTGGCAGATAACAAGGATTACAAAACCGTCATTGAGGCAGTTGGGCTCGGAGAAAAGCTGCATAAGTATCCCAGCGAACTTTCGGGCGGCGAACAGCAAAGAGTATCGATCGCAAGAGCTTTGGCAAAGAGACCGAAAGTTTTATTTCTTGACGAACCGACAGGGGCATTAGACGAACAAACAGGACGGCAGATCCTTGATTATATCTGTAAACTTCAAAAGGAATATGATTTTACGATCATATTGGTAACACACAATCTGAATATTGCCAAGATGGCTGACACAGTTATAAAAATGAACAGCGGAAAAATATCTGAAATCTATACAAATGAAACGAAAAAGACCGCTTATGAGATTGGATGGTGATGGTATGCTCGTTGGAATAAAAAATGCTTCAAAACTCACCGGCATTTCCATTATCGCCTGTTGTGCCGTACTTATATGTACAATGTTTGTGAATTTTTATTTTGATGTCCGGCTAATTGAGAATGAAATAACATCTGAATTGTCAATGATTTTTTATCATGCACAGGTTTCTACCGTAAAAGTCGTCTGCCTTGTAAGCGGCGGATGCATGCTTTTAACCGCGGTTGTTATGCTGTTGTTTTATATTAAGCATTATATTGATACGCATAAGAAGGAACTTGGGATATTAAAGGCATTGGGATATTCAAATCAGAAAATTGCAAAAAGCTTTTGGGTATTCGGGATCAGTACTTTTATCGGAACCGCAATCGGATATGCAGGAGCATTTCTTATAATGCCGCGTTTTTACGCTCTGCAAAATGAAGATAAACTGCTTCCCGAGATAGCTGTAAATTTTCATCCAAGCATTTTGTTTTATTTCGTGGTATTGCCGACTGTGTGTTTTTCGGCGCTTTCGGTTTGTTACGCCTGGTACAAATTAAAAAAGCCGGTATTGCTGCTTTTGAAGGATCATCTGCAGACTGCTGCTAAAACACCGCATCACAGGATCGAAAAAAACAGAGAATTGCTGTTTGTGGAGGATTTGAAAAGGAACACCTTGAAATCGAAAAAGGCACTTGTATTTTTCATTATTTTTGCTTCGTTTTGTTTTTCAGCTATGACACAAATGTCGTTTAGCATGAAAGATTTGTCAAGTGAAATGATGGGGGTGATGATGCTGGTCATCGGACTTGTATTAGCGTTTACAACTCTGTTTCTTGCCATAACTACAGTAATAAGCGGAAATACAAAAACGATTGCTATGATGAGGGTATTCGGCTATTCGCAGAAAGAATGCTGCAGGGCGATTTTAGGAGGATACAGACCGATGTCCTATATCGGTTTTGTAATTGGAACAGGATATCAGTATGGGTTGCTGAGGCTCATGGTGGATATTGTATTTAAGGATTTTGAGGATGCACCTGTATATAAATTTGACGTTCCTGTTATGCTTGTTTCTCTTGTTTGTTTTATCACAATTTATGAAATCCTGATGTATGTATATTCTGAAAAAATTAAGAAGATTTCGATCAAGGAAATTATGATCGAGTAACAGGGGGAAATGCAATGATACGGAAATGATCATATATGCCGCCGCTATGGATAACACCATAACGGCGGTTTTTCTGTCTGCCGGTTATCTGCTGTTTCAACTGCGGCAGCCGCCTTGTCCTGTAAGCTCTTAATACCCCTCGCCGGCGGCTGCGGATAGAAAAATGATAATGACATATCTTCTGAATATATTAGATATATATAAAATATAATTGACATAAATCTAATCATATGTTATCTTGAATAAGAAATATATAAAATATATTAGAAGGAGATAAAACAATGAAGAAATACTGGAAGAAAAACGGATTCTTTTTGGCGGTGACCTTGATGGCCGGTATCCTTGCGTCTGTTCTTGCGTCAGGTATCGCCATTGTGCTTCAGAAAGTAGTGGATGTGGCGGTGACGAAGCAGACGGAGGCTTTCGGGAAGCTTTTTCTTTTTGCGGTCGGTTATATCCTGGTGTTATGCGTGATGAATTATACCAGCGCCCTTATGGAGAAGTACCTGACAGAGAAAATGATCAAGCAGTACCGCCGGGATATTTTCAAGGGAATTATGGACCGCCGTCCCATCCGGTACTACAGGGAAAATACAGCGGACTACATCTCGGCGCTGACGAACGATATGAAGCTTATCGAGGATAACTATATTGCCGCATTGCTGAATACCTTCAAACTGGTAGTGATGTTTGCGGTGACATTGGTTATTCTGTTGATTTTAAGCCCGATGGTTACGGCGATCCTGATACTGACATTTTTACTGATGTTTTTACTGCCGGCTACGATCGGGCGTTGTCTGGAAAAACGGCAGGACCGGGTTTCCGCGCAGATGGCCGCATTTACAGAGAAGCTAAAGGATATTCTGTCGGGGTACGAGGTGCTGAGAAGCTATGACCGGATAGAAGCTGCCAAGTACCGGTTTCAGGAAGAAAATGAAGAAGAGATTAGGGTGAGGTTTCGGGCGGCCAGATTATTCGCGCTGAATGAAGGGCTTTCTGATACGCTGGCCGTTCTGTCAACGATCACGGTGATCTTCGTGTCTGCGTATCTTGTCCTGATCGGGCAGATCACGATGGGGACATTGCTGGCGCTGGTACAGCTCAGCAGTTCATTCATGGCTCCGGTCATGCTGCTGATGCAGAATGTTCCCAGGATTCAGAGTATGAAAGCGGTTATTGCACGTTTGAATAGTTATGCAGAGGATGATCCGGCTGTTAAGCCGCTGCCGCTAGAGCTTCCGTCCTTTGAGAAGGGAATAGAGTTGGATGGGGCGTCATTTTCCTATGACGGGGAACAGACTGTATTGGCGGATATTACGATGCGGATCGATAAGGGAGGCAAATATGCGGTCATGGGCCCCAGCGGGTGCGGGAAGACGACATTGATCAAATTGCTGCTGGGTTATTTTGAAGATTACGGCGGCAGCATACGATATGACGGCCGGGAACTAAGGGCGCTGGATATGGATAAGATCGCGGGGATCATTTCCGTCATCCATCAGAATGTCTATCTGTTTAATCTGTCTGTCCGGGAGAATATTCTTCTGTTCGAGGAATTTGACGAGGCTGCGCTGGCTGAGGCAGTAGAGAAGAGCGGAGTGTCTCTGTTCATTGACGAGAAGGAAGGCGGGCTTGACCATGGGGCGGGAGAAAACGGCGCGCTGCTCTCTGGAGGGCAGAGGCAGAGGGTTGCGCTTGCGAGGGCGCTGATTCGCCGCGCGCCGTTCGTGATATTGGATGAGGGGACGTCTGCTCTTGACAGGAAGACCGCCTGTGAGATAGAAAGCCGTCTGCTGGAAGATGAGGAGCTTACGCTGCTTACCATTACACATAATCCCGATCCGCAGCTCATGCGCCGGTATGACGGAATTTACCGGATGAATGACGGGCGGCTTGAAAATTGTACGAAAATCTTTTATACTGAGTAAAGATAAATCTTATATCCGTTACAGAAACGGGGAGGATATGGTATGAAGGTAGAATATAAAAAGGAGCTTCATCCGCTGTTTGAGACGCTGGGGCTCATATTCCTGATGAAGAATTGGGAGAATGTCAGATCAGAACTTATGCAGTCCTTGGAGGAAATGGAGATTGACGGGGAAGGCTTTTACAGTAAGAATCTCATTTATCTGGAGAGATATGTAAGGGAATTTGAGAAAAAATATGTGCCTGATCCAGGCGAAGACTTTTTCTTTGGGAATAATGAGAAATTTTTCATGATATTTACGGCGCTCGTGATGGAATATCCTGAGCTGGAAGCGGATATGGAAGCGGATATGAAAGCAGATATGGAAGCGGGTGTGGATGAGAAGCTTCGGAATCTGATCGAATTATTCTTCCTGGATGAGGAGTGTAAGGTTCCGGCAGGCTTAGATACTATGGAGAAGCGGTTTGTGCTGGTCCAGTCACTAGACTATTCGGAGGATACCAAATGGAAGCTTCTTACGCTGCTGAATCATCCGTCTGAAAAATTCTGTACGCTTTTTGAGATCTACAGAAAGAACAGACCGGCGTTTGCATATACGGCGGAAAAGAATCAGGAATGTCTGGCGGCCCTTCTTAAAAAAGTGCCGTCTGACATCCCGGCAGTAATGGAAGAACTGATCACCGGCCTTGAAATGGATCAGATCACCGTCTATCTGACGGCGGCGCTCCCTTTGATGGGGTGGCTGACCTCTAAGACGGCGTTTCAGGGGATATTGCTTGATAAGCTGTACCTGTATAAAAAGAACAGGGAGGATGCAAGAGAGATCCTGCCGGGAATGCTGAAGGTCCTGGGGGATAAGAGTAAGTTTGAGATATTATATTCTCTTAAGGAGCGGGGGAAATATAATCTGGAGATTGCAGAGGAGCTTCGGCTGACTCCTGCCACCGTATCTCATCATATGGGGATCCTGCTGTCCAATCGCTTTGTGACGGTGGAAAAACAGGACGGGAAAGTGTATTATCAGTTTAACCGGGAGCCGTTCGGAGAGATGATCCGGTTCCTGGAAGAAATTTTTCTATAAAAGCTTAAAAAGAGGAGGAGACGTATATGTCAGTATACGAGATATTCATTCCGCAAGGAAGATGTCTGTATCGTATCGGTTCCTTCTTACGGCGGAAGAGTCCCGGGTGCTGCCGTATCGCGGCTGCGCCGGATGAAGGGAAATCAGGCGGGAGCGATACTGATCACAGTGTACGGGAACCGGGCTTATGACGATACGTTTGCAGAATTGCAGGATGTGCTGGAGGGTTCCGGCTTTTCCTGCAAGGCGGCAGTTGCGGCGGTTGCGGAACATTCTATTATGCGGCAGTTTGCCGCCGGACGGCCGGACGACCAGGATCGTAAGGAACTAGAAGAATACGGACGGCTGATTCATGCCGGACTCGGGGAATGCAGGCTGAATCGAGAAGAGGTACCGGGAAATAAGCCTTACAGACAGTTTGACGGTGTTCCGATGAAACCGGAAGCAGGGAGGGGCTGCGACGGATGCGGCGTCTGTGCGTCGCTGTGTCCGGCAGGCGCGATATCAAAGGATGCGCCGGAGAAGACGGATAAAGAGCAGTGTATTTCCTGCATGCGGTGCATAAAGATTTGCCCGAAACAGGCGAGAAAAGTGAATAAACTGGTGTTGGCGGTGGGGGCTAAAACCTTGAAAAAAGCCTGCGGCACAAGAAAGGAAAATGAATTGTTTCTAAAGGTATAGTCTGCCGGGATTATCCAGGCAGGGATATGCCGGCATGGGTAAAACAGAAGAGAGTAGAAAAAAACTGCCTCCGTTAGCCTTCGTGGGGCTGTCGGAGGCAGAAATTCTATTTTTCTATTATTCCTTACTCACATCAATCTCTGTGAGACTGGCTTTTTACATGACGCCTTCCAATGTAAAATCCGGGATAAAGCTTTCTTTGGCCGTCTCCCCTTCCTGTATAAAAGCATATTCTACCCCAAGGTTGATGGCGTAATGAATCAGACGTTCATAGTCTTTTTTTCTTACTCTGCGGGCCAGTTCCGGAAATTTTTCTTTGTTCAGCGAGTCCAAAGGCGTATACTGATTCATAAGGCTTAAATAGATTTGGTTTCCGTAGGTTTCGTACAGATAACGGACAATTCTTTTTGCTTCAGACAGTCCTCCCGGAAGCAGAAGATGGCGCACGATAACCCCTTTTGTCATAATGCCCCTCTCGTCAAACCGGGCTTTTCCGGTCTGTCTTGTCATTTCTTCTATGGCCTTCACTGCAATATCCGG
>OFGA01001987.1_pt1 | contig 13215 bp, 12 predicted proteins | sample 1521471 | NCBI WGS metagenome assembly OFGA01 (sample SAMEA3504086, study PRJEB24116) | mouse gut metagenome | biome: mouse gut; feature: mouse-associated habitat; material: faeces | place: Denmark | collected 2011
CGGTCATACCGGGTCAGCTCCCGCACCACGCCGCCGTCCCCCGCGCCGATGACCAATATGTCCTTGATGCCGGGATGCACTGCCATGGGCACATGGGTGATCATCTCATCGTAGATGAATTCGTCCCGCTCCGTCAGCATCACGTTGCCGTCCAGGGTCAGCACCCGGCCAAACTCCGGCGTCTCGAAAATGTCGATGCGTTGATAGTCACTCTGTTTGGAGTAAAGATGCCGGTCGACCCGGATGCTGTGCTTCACATCCGGCGTATGGAATTCGCTGAACCACATTTCCATAAGCTGCTCCTTTCATCATACCAGAACATTCAGATACTCCAAATCCGGGTCCTCCGGCCCGGTCATGCTGCATCCCTTGTCCTTTGCGTAGCGGATATGCTCCAATATTTCCGCAGTGACCCGTTCTCCGGGAGCCAGCAGAGGTATTCCCGGCGGGTAGCACATGACAAACTCGCTGCACACCCTGCCCTTTGCCTCCGCCAGAGGGAGGCTGACCTTCTCCGCATAGAACGCCTCCTGGGGGCTGGACACTACCTCCGGCTCCACATATTCCTGGCTCAGAAGGCCCGTCCGGTCCTTCTGATAGCGCCGGCGTATCTCAGCCAGGGCGCTGACCAGCCGCTCCACCTCCTGGGGCCTGTCCCCTATCGAGAGATAGGCCAAAATGTTGCCGATGTCGCCAAACTCGATTTGAATGTCATACTCATCACGCAGGATGTCATACACCTCAATGCCCGCCAGTCCAATGTCCAACGTGTGGACGCTGAGTTTGGTGGTATCAAAGTCGAATATGGAGTCTCCGTTCATCAGCTCTCGGCCAAAGGCATAGTAGCCGCCCACGATGTTAATCTCCTGCCGGGCGTACTCGGCCATGTCCGCCACCTGGTGAAACACCTTCCGGCCGCGCAGGGCCAGGTTGCGGCGGCTGATGTCCAGGCTGGACATCAGGAGGTAGCTGCCCGAAGTGGTCTGAGTCAGATTGATGATTTGACGGACATACCCCGCATGAACGTCGGGTCCCACCAGCAGCAGGCTGGACTGGGTCAGACTGCCGCCGCTCTTGTGCATGGATACCGAGGCCATATCCGCTCCTGCCGCCATAGCGGACATCGGAAGCCCGCCGCCAAAATAGAAATGCGTCCCATGGGCCTCGTCGGCCAAACAGCGCATCCCGGCTTCATGGGCCATTCGGACAATGGCCCGCAGGTCGCTGCAAACACCGTAATAGGTCGGATTGTTTACCAGCACAGCCACGGCGTTGGGATGTTCGGCAATGGCTTTGGCAATCTGATTCCGCCGCATTCCCAGGGAGATGCCCAGGCGCTGATCCACCTCCGGATTGACATACACCGGAACCGCGCCGCACAGAACCAGTGCGTTGATGACGCTTTTATGGACGTTGCGAGGCAGGATGATTTCATCCCCACGCTTGCAGGTGGCCAGTACCATACTCTGTACGGAGCTGGTGGTTCCGCCCACCATGAGAAAAGCTTGGGCCGCGCCAAAGGCGTCCGCCGCCAGTTCTTCCGCCTCCCGGATCACCGATACCGGGTGGCAGAGATTGTCCAGGGGCTTCATGCTGTTTACATCCACCCCCACGCACTGCTGACCCAGGAAAGCGGTTAGCTCGGGATTTCCCCGCCCTCGCTTGTGTCCCGGCACGTCGAATGGAACCACCCGCATTTGCCGGAACGCTTCCAACGCCTCATAAATGGGCGCACGGCTTTGATTTGGATGCGCTTGAGGATTGTTCAATTTCTTTCCCACTCCTTCTTCCTGAATGTTGGCAAAAACAAAACCGCAAGCTGCACGTTTTGCACAGCTTGCGGTAATCATCTGATAAACTTCGAGCCTTCCGTTTTCTACCCAATATCCGCAACCGGGAAACAATACAAAGAATGAGGGAAAACGGGGAAAGAAGGAGTTCAGATAAGACGGAGAGATCAGAGTCTATATAGCAATACTACTTTTACTACTCTTATTGACCGTTTCACAAGTCTGCGCACACAGCGCATTTCGGTTATGAAGTAACCAACTTATAAAATTTGAGCTTTTAACTCAATCAATAAGGCAACACAAGGCTGCCAATCGGCAGTGGACCCGGCTGTCCGTATGGCCTTAACTCCAAAAGGAGTGGTCCGAGTAATTGCTGTGAAAAGACTCTGGAAAGACCTCTTCAACTGTTTTTATCCTAACATACGGAAAACTACTTGTCAAGATACAGAGCAAACTCTATTGCAAAAATGTAACGATGGACAAAATCTCACATTCCCCCTTGACAATATCTTTAGAATATAAAGGTGACGATGCAGACGATTTGCTGTGTGCGGCACTTACCAGCAACAGGATAAAAGCGGCCGCAATTACAGACCACTTTACTATTGACAAGCAACGCATTGAGAGCCTGCGTACGAAAGCCCCGGGCATTGTATTCTTCCCCGGGGTTGAGCTGCGGACTGACAAAGGGGCAAACAATCTGCATGTAATCCTGATTTTTTCGGACCAATCTGATCTTACTACACTGTCAAACGACTTCGATGCTATTATGCTTAGGAGCTATGCAAAGTCTTCAGAGTCAAATGAGACAATATACTGGTCTTTTGAAGATATCCTGGCCTTTGCCAAGTCACATAATGCTCTGCTTACAATTCATGCTGGGCATAAGACCAATGGTATTGATAAGGAAATCTCCAATGCGCTGCCTGTCAAAGAGGCGATTAAGGCAGATATTGCTGAGTCGGTGGGTTTCTTTGAGATTGGACAAACAAGGGACATCACTGATTATGAAGAGCATGTGTTCAAATGTATTAAGAGGAAGCCCCTGATCATGTGTTCGGACTGCCATGACCCCAAGCAATACAATCCCAAAGAAGCGTTGTGGATTAAGGCAGATCTTACGTTTGCTGGTTTGAAACAATGCCTATACCAGCCATTGGAGCGCGTATATATTGGAGTAATTCCCCCCATGCTTGATCGGCTCCAAAAGGACAAGCAGGCCAATATTGATAGCATTGAGGTGAAACCGAGTGGTAGCCTCGCCACCGGCGGCGCGCCATGGTTTGATCTCAGCCTGCCATTGAATCCGGGGATGGTCGTTGTCATCGGCAATAAGGGCAGCGGGAAAAGTGCGTTTTCGGACATAATTGGCCTTCTCTGTAAATGCCATACGATGAGGTACGCATCCTTCCTGAATGAAACCCGATTTAGGAAACCGCCCAAAAACTACGCTAATGATTATCAGGCCGCCATAACATGGGCAGATGGTGAAACGCGAAGTGCAATGCTGAGTGATATAGATGTTGGAACAACAGTAGAAGATGCCCAATATCTGCCCCAAAGATATATCGAAGAAGTCTGCAATGACATTGAGAGTGTCTTTCAGCGCGAGATTGACAAAGTTATTTTTTCTTATGTTGATCGCTCCGAGCGTGGAGATGCGCTTAATCTTGATCAACTGGTTCAGCAAAGAGCAAAGCAGATAGAGACCAGTATAGAAGCTGGGCGAGCTGTTTTGAGGGACTTGAATAGCCAAATCATCAAACTGGAGACGAAAAAGGCTACTTCATATAGGACCCAAATATCAGACAGTCTGACTAAATCGCAAGAAGTATTGTCACGACATGATAAGTCCAAGCCTGCTGAGGTAAAGAAACCTTCAGCGAAGGAGGTCGATACTGAGTACCAAACAAAACTTGCAGAGCTGAATCAAAGGATACAAGAGAAGCAGCAGGAGCTAGCCGGCATTAACGACAAGATCACAAAGAAAACTGTATTTATTAACGATGCCAATGCTTTGATTGGCCAAATCAAGCTCTTTGAAGCTAGGTTCGGTGAAGTTAAAGATGCTGTTGCCGCCTTTGTTGAAAAGTATGGCTTGGAGGAAAAGAAGTGTGAGATCACCATTGCATCCCCCAGAGAATATCTCGAAGGTTTGGTGGTCCAAGCTGAGGAGGATAAGGGAGAACTGCAGCGCCGTATCAACGAACCAGGAAACGGATTGGCCGCAGAGCTGCAAGGGCTGGAACAGCGAAAAGACGAGCTGATTTCCACCGCAGACAACGAGGAGAAGCGCTATCAGAAATATCTGTCCGATTTGGAAGAGTGGCAAAGAAGGCGGAAGGAGATTATCGGTGCCGCCGACGTTGATGATACCTTGGAGTACTATCAAGCTGAGCTGAACTATCTCAGCGACCGCCTGGAAGGTGAATATTCACAGGCTCACACAAAGCGTGATGAGTTGACACGGCAGTTGTATTGTGATAAGTCCAAGCTGGTGGAGATATATCAGAGCATATATTCGCCCGTTCAAAAAGAAATATCTGATCTCCTTGGCAGTTTTGAGGACCGCATTTCCTTCCAAGCCGAAATGTTTGTGAGGAATGCAAACATTGCTGAAGACACTTTGCGGTATATCGATCAAAGATTTAAAGGGAAATTTGGGCGGTCTAAGGATGAAGCCTTCAAAGAATTTGATAAAATGATAAGGAGTACCGACTTTAGCGATGTGGAAAACGTCCTTTCATTTATTCATCAGGTCGCCAAAGCGGCCACTGAGGACTTTGACATTGCAGGTCAAAAAGTAGTTAACCGCCAGGAATTTTACGATCACATCTATGGCCTTGACTACATTGGCGTGAATTTCAAGCTCAAAATGGGCGGAAGAGATCTGGCTGAACTGTCTCCCGGTGAACGAGGGATTGTACTCCTCATATTCTATCTTGCGCTCAGCAAGGAGAGTAAGCCTATTATAATTGATCAGCCAGAGGATAATCTGGACAACCAATCTGTCTTCAGCAAATTGGTACCATGTATCTGCAGGGCAAAGCAGCGGCGACAAGTGATTGTTGTTACGCATAATCCCAATATTGCGGTGGCCTGTGATGCGGAGCAGATTATCTACTGCGAGATGGATAAAAACGCTTACCAAATCCAATATCATGCAGGCTCCATTGAAAATCCTGAAATCAAAAATCATCTTGTTGACGTTCTGGAGGGAACCATGCCGGCCTTTGATTTGAGACGGCAAAAATATAATTAATTATGGGTTATGGCTGAGGGCTGTGTGCAGAGTTGGCAGTAAACCCTATATCAAAAGGAGTCGCCTGTTAGGCGGCTCCTTTGCGTTCTTGCATGATCTATCGTTTTTGATGGATTCCATTCTCTGTGCAGCGCACCCCCGCATTGGAATAAACTTTATGCAAAGTATCAACAGAGTATAGACACTGGAATCTATAATCACACTTAGATATATTCCAAGCGATTTCTATATCTGTCTCCGGGATCAGCCGGTAGCTTTTTCTCCTGGCAAAATACCTGCTGCTTATGGCATATAGCACAAAGTCAGCGCCTGTGCTGCGAAGTTCAAGAAGGGTCTCCATTGCTAACAGTCCGAAGGGCGTGGTATAGTCTGTAATGAAAGTAGTAATGCCTTGCTCGCGGGCCCAGAGGTAACTTAAACGGATATATGTACGATATCGTCTCGCTGTCAGAAAGTTGCAGCGGCGGCGATGATGTCCACTGGTAAATAGAATGGTAGTCTTGGGATCCAAAACCGGCTCGCAGTTTATACGCTCCTCATATTCTTCTTCTACCATTTTAGAAAAATCCTGGAGTTCTTCGGAACAATCAGCCGCTTTAAATTCAGATGCTTCTAAGTCAATATTTTCCTGTCGATAGTGCAGGTGTTCCATCAAAAATATGCTCAGCTTGGAACAGGACTTGTGGATCCAAAATCTTAGACGTTGGACTTGCTTCATCATTGAATTACACCTAAAACCTTTCTATACAATTTGCTTATTTCTCCAAAGGGTTGCTATGTCTGTATGACCGGATATGGCAGCCCTTTTGCTGTCACAGATATAACTGCACAATACTGGGGCAACAGAACCCGTAATTTACTGCGATGTCACGATCCGATTGCCGGGCCTATTGGATTTGTGCAATGAGGATTGAACACAGCTAATCCCATATAAGCAGAGGGAGTTCCTTGGCGCACCTCCATTATACATGCTATGGCTAATAAAATCCATCCATAGCCGTTTTATTTTTTACGCTATAGCGGGTAGAATATTAAGCTATAGGAGGCGGATGTAATGGACGAGTTTTTATGCGAGATGGGAAAACGCATCTCAAAGCGCAGGAAGGAGCTCGGGATGACACAGGAGGACTTGGCGGAAAAAGCAGGGCTGACAAGCCAGACAGTATCCACTGCTGAAACAGGCGCCAAGGCTTTACGTCCCCAGAATATAGTGAAACTGTGCAGGGCCTTGGATACCAGCGCAGACTATCTGCTATTCGGAGAAATCTCTAATGTGGATCTGGGGATCTTGTCAGAAGAAATTGCTGCTCTGCCTCCGGAGCAATATCGATATTGGGAATGCATCACGAAAAGCTACCTTGCCGCCATCAAAATAGGGATGCGACCGATAGTGGACAATAGCTGTCAACAATAAATAGAGCCTGTTATACAGAATGACTGTAGCCACCCAGAATATGGGCGGCTACAGTGATATTGTGAGGAATAAATTTGCCGAATAAACAGATTTGCCCTATCAAAATGCGCATTTCTATGATATACTGATATTGAAAAGTTCTCGTGTGAAGCGGGAGGTGTTTCAAATGGGCGATCCGGTTGGTTTTGGCGCAAATCTACTGGCCATTATTTCCGCTTTCAAAGACCCGAAAGAGTTGGTTGCCAAGCTACGGGGGCTGAGCAGGCGCCAAAAGGTACTGGCTGCTGTCCTTCTGATCCTAATAGTTGGGATTGTCACTTTAGCACGGGCTTTCCTTGCGGGAGAGTTTATCCCAACCATAACACAGGTGATGCTCAGTGATTACTCTCTCAACATGAATACTGGCGATATTGGTGCTCTGTCTGCGATAGTTCTATACTCTGACAATACGGAAGGCAGTGATGTCCTCTGGGTGTCCAGCAACAAGGACGTTGTCCAGGTTGATGAAAATGGCCAGCTCTCCGCCATGTCGGCAGGCAGTGCCACAGTCACCGCGCAGGCAGCAAACCGGAAGTCTTCAGAGAGCGCGGAGTGCATCGTCACGGTTACTGATCCTCTGCAGGGATATTCTATCTCAGTCCAGCGCACAGCGTTGGAGAACTACGTCTACATCCATGTCCAGCCGAAAGATGATGATGTCTCGCAGATTACCCTCTATGCACTGGCTCCGTCCGGTGAAGTACATACCCCGAAAATGGGGGGAGCTAACCTTTACCATTTCTATACGGAGACAGGCACTTGGACCGTCTATGCCGCATTGAAAAGCCAGCGTGGCACGTATGAGGCCAATAAGCCCGAGGACTTCGTGACGATAGAAGTGAATGATGTTTCCCCCAACGAGGTGGATGCGCTGCTTGTGGGGCTGCCGGTTATTCAGTAGTCCATTTACCGTATCCAACCAAGTCGGTCATATGGGGATAGGGCGTGATACGTGATATATGACAAGATAGAGCGCAACACTGTGGGGTGATTTTGTGGACAAGTCTCATTGCTCGAACAGAGTTTAATGAGACTGCTTATAAGCAGTCTCCCGCAGCGATACTCGCTGCGGGAGCTTATGGGAATATGACCACCGATAATGCTAATCCGTTTCTCAGCACCAGTAAAATTTGGAGACTCCGCGAAAACAGTATCTTTCAGGCCAGGAGAGCTAAAACGGCAGCCGTTTCCAGCGCAGTGACCTACAGATAGAAAGTGGGGTGATTGATGCAATGATTATTTATTTGCAGACAATAGAGGATCCTGGTGACAGAGCGAAATTTGCAGAGCTTTATGAACGCTATCGGGCATATATGCTCAAAATCGCGGATGAAATCCTGAAGAACCCATTTGACGCGGAGGATGCGTTACATAATGCTTTTATGAAAATTTCCGAACATTTGGATAAGGTAGCAGACCCATCAAGCAGTACAGCAAGAGGCTTTGTTGCGATCATTGTGGAGCGGAAAGCGATTGACATATACCGGCAGCGCAGTCGCTTTGTGAGTCTGGAGACCATAGAGAATGAGATCGGAATCTCAATTCCACCGCCTGAAGAAGATGATCTGGCACGATGCCTTTCAAAACTCCCGCCGAGGTATCGGCATGTGATTATGTTGAAATACTATTATGGGTACGCCATAAACGAAATTGCTGATATGTTTGGCATGAAGGTCCCTGCTGCCAGAAAGCTGGATCAGCGAGCAAAAGCCAAGCTGGAGGAAATATACCGAAAGGAGGGCGTTTATGATCTCTGATGAACAGTTGCGTGAAGCTGCACGAAAGGTCGAAGAGAGTATGCTCGCCAGCCTTCCGGAGCCGGAAGAGTGCGAAGCTACGTTCTCTCCGGAGTTTGAGCGCAAGATGGAAAGGTTGCTCCACCGCGCAGACCATCCGATTAGAAAGCGGATCATGAAGGCCGTGGCTTGTTTCCTGCTGGCGGTTTTAGTTGGAGGGGGCGGTGTACTGACATGCAGTGTGGAGGCGCGAGCGGCGTTTGTGACTTGGGTGAGAGTGGTCTATGAAACACAATTTATTTATCGCTTTTCCCAGACAAATGAAGGCCCCCCTGTCGATAGGACCTATCGTCCCACTTGGGTCCCATCTGATTACCAAATGACGTCTGAATCTGAATCGAATAGTCGCACAACCGTTATATATAAAAACAGTAGTGGTAGTCTGGCGGTCTTTACCTATTTTCTTGACACAGCCTCTCCTGTGTTTCAAATAGAAAAGGATGGCACAGAAACTTATTTGCAAGTTCATGTTAATGAAATGAGTGCGGAGCTATATCTTGATCAAGGCGAAGATGAACCGAATGTTCTTATTTGGTTAGATGAAATCAATGGGGTTGTATTCCGAATATCGGCACCTTTTGGTGAAAGTGAACTGATTAAGATGGCAGAAAGTGTAATAACTTACAAATCTTAAAAATTGAAATAAATGGTGTCCAAAATCAATGCCTTAATACGTTATATTAAAGGGGAGGAGGTGAAGTTACTTGAAAGTGAAAGCGTCCATCTTGTCATTTCTTTTGGTGGTTTTTCTTACAAGCAATACATACGCTCAGGATATGCGCATAGGCAATGCCTGCGCAGAACTAACGTTTTCTGGTTCCACTGCCAATTGTTTTGTTGAAATTCTAGGGAAAAGTAGTGATAAAATTTCTGCTACTATAAAACTGCGTTGTGGTAACCAGAATGTTGAAACTTGGAATAAGCATTCAGCTGATGGCTACCTAATGCTTGATGATACTGTGAGTGTCATACGAGGAAAAACTTATGAGTTGGTTGTAGAATATACTATCAACGGAGCAGCACAACAGTCGTTTTCCGATAGTGGTACATGCAACTAATTTCAAAACCCAACTTCAAATTCTGTGTATAAAATCCGGGGTAACCGCTGGTTGCCCCGGATTTTTAATTTAAATTGATAATCAGTGTCCTAATTTCTAGTTTTCAAACGTTATATATAGTGAACAGGAATTTGGAGAACTAATCTACACCGAAATTAAAGGAAGCTGTCCGTATGATCCATCTGCTCATAGATGGGAAGGACACTGGCAGCTTATTCTTCTTAACCTGAAGCACGCACTTCAGCAAGAGTGGACATCAGGAATTATCTGCGCCAGCCCTTAACTGGCTACGATATGCCTGTTGATTTTGATAAAATCCTGACCTGAACTACGTTATTGGAAGCGAGAAAGCAGTCTTAGGGGGCAGGTTTCTCACCGGAATCGAGGTGTGTGTATGCAGACTGACATGTCAAAAAAATTTTCTCGCCCGCCTGGGCGCACTAAGGTGTTGCCCAGAACTCACTGCGCACAAAATGCAAGCTCACAAAAGGCCATGGATGCCAATGCCAGATTGTTGCCGCTGGTAGATATCTTCAATCTTAAAGGATTCCAATGCAGCTATTCAATCACCGATGCTGCGGCAAGTCTTTGGCAAAGGGAGAACACCAGGGTCCGAAGGGATGACGCCCCATCGGTGGCACGGCTACAGGCACGTCTGCGCAGCAGAAATTTTAGGATGACTCCCACTCAAAAGGAAATCAAAGACTATCTGGTCGGCCTCCGCCAGAATGGCCTGGATGGGCAGATGGATTGGCCCGACCTTATCGCAGAGTTCAGGAGCTTTCAGGATATCCCACCAGAAGAGCTGATTACAAGTTTAGACTATGTGGCCTCACGCTATGTTTCGGTGCAGGATAAGCTGAAGCGAAACTTTGCAGGACACGAGTTGGCGGAGCAGGAGAAAAAGCTAAAAGATATCTGGGCCACAGGTGCGACTGGCCTGGTTGATGGATATGTCAGCTTTTTGCAAAGCAACTTGGGTATTTCGGATTTGGATGCCATCGCAGTCCGAACCAGTCTGGACGCGCTTCTTGAGCAGAGAATTTGTGCATATCGCGCGATGGTAGAACCGACAAACACCGCCACCGCTTCCCAGAGCGGCTTGGACAGTTGCTGGCTCTGCAATCATGACGCATATATGGCCACCCGGCTTCGAAAAGCTGCAGGGCCTGCCAGAGCGGGTGCCATTCCTGCAAGAGGGATATACTCCACTCAGGATCTGATGGCAGCTGGCTGGATTGCCCAGGCATACCAATTTGAGATCGAGGGGGCTCATACCGGCAGACAAAACGAAGCTCTCTTGGCCTTAAATCTCGCCTTTGCGGACATGAAAGAAGAAACTCTGATTCAAAAGAATCTTGTAAGTGAGCGGATGGGCAAGCTTTTGCGCGTGTCACGCTCTGCAGGCCACGCTACGGCCTTGGAAGCTGTTGCCAAGCACCTGGACTCCCGGGATGCTTCGGCCCCGTCTGGCGGGCCTGAGAGCTTGTATGCAGCTGTTGATTGTGATGTCTTTCGAGACATCTATGAAGCGGTCTTAAATGCCTACCATCAAAATGGCGGTGACGGTGCGGAAGCGGTCCGAGCAGGTGTAACCCATGGAAAAGCGGCCACTGCGGAGGCATATGTAAAGAAGCCAGATGCAACTCGCTGGGGCGAATCTATGGATCGGTATTGGGAAACCTTCTATACCGTACCAAACCTTGAGAATCAAACAGCATCCGAACAGCAGATAGAACAGATGCTTGCCATGATAGGCCGGTCCCCCCGGCGCAGCAATTCTACACATCAGAACTACATAAATGATTGGCAGGACTTCCTCACAAACATCAGTCAAACAGCCAGTGCATGATTCCAATGCTATGGTCTTTAATACATGATTACTGTGGGGAACAACATATGCAATATCCCATGTATGTAGTAAGCAGCAAAGGAGTGTTTGCAATGAGATAATTCTTTTGTCCCGCCGCAACATCCAAATATATCATACAAAGGAGCGATTATATCATGAAAAAGAGAGCCATTTCTGCGATCCTCGTTTGCCTGATGCTTTGCGCCATGCTGGGGACCCCCGCCAGCGCCATGGGAGTAGTCGATACTGCTGATACCGCAGCGCCGGCATACCTCTACAACGACTATTTTACTGGCGGAACCGGAACGATGAACAGCATGTCTGGTTCCAAATCGAAGGTCTTCACTGCATCCTCCGGAGGGCTTTCGGACAACGCCCGGGTTACCAGTGTTGAACTGAATGTCACGGTAAGCCTCGGCAGTATCCCGTTCTACATCGTTGTCACAGACCCTATTGGCCATGAGTATAAGCAGTATGTCTCTGCCTCCGGCCGCTTTAACATCACAGCCTTCAACGGCTTCTACCCGGGCGGCACATGGAAGATTTACATTTACAACGAAGGCGTTGAATTTACCGACGTCTCTACTGCTACTGCGAGCATCCGGGTCAACTACGGATATGACAGCTATGCGTAAGTTGTGAGATCACAGGAAAATGGGCGCCGGGCTTGCTATTGATGCAAGCCCGGCGCCTGTATTGTCTGCATATCTGTTATGCCTGGAAATCAACCCCACCAGTGTAACCGTCAAGAATACTGGTGTCAAATGGTTTCCCCCATGTCCATGAGGGGTCTGCCTGATGGACATACTCTCCCAGGCGAGTTGCTTCGCTATGGAATATCTCATTCAGTGTCCATGATGCTGAAAGCCGCTTTTCCGGAGCCAATGTCATCACATAACTCCGGATGGCAGAACTGATGTCTTCGCCGTCACTGGTCCCAAACCCCTGCTTCATGTGATCCATCGCAATTTCTTTTACTTGCTTTACCACCGACTCGTCAACAGGGACCATCTTCCTATAGTCACCCGCATCGTTCAAACTCATTCCGGGAGTGCCGTAAGGATTTACATGCTTGGCGCCGGTTTTGCTTTGTGACAGCTGACTGACTCTGCTCTGCTGCTGGTGTTGCACGATCTGCGATACCGTCATATTCTCTCCTCCTCTATGTAACTGATATGATGCAAATGACCAAACTGTACCTTTCCATTATAAACGGAAGTGGGTGGCGGTTCAAGCCCCTATATTATTATAACGTAAAAGGACACTGAATTTGGACAGTAAATGAAAAAAATTTTTGCTCCCCCGCGAATTATACTGGCCATTCAGTTCTAGTCAGCAATTGACGCTGTATTCTTCTCAAAAATTTAACCACAAGTTGAATGACAAATTGCGAAAACTATGCTATGATAACATCAACAGGCGAACACAGCCAAAACCAGGAAAGGAGACCGTACCATGAAGACCATGATCACTGCCAACTTCTATGAGTGTGAGCTGCAAGCTATCTTCCAGGTCGAGGAATATAGCTATTATGAAGTGCGCCCATATCAGGATAAGCAGCGTCAGGTTGGATTGAGTGTTTAGAGTCTCATTCCATCCTTCTATGAATGACTGTGCCGCTTGTCCTGATTACAGGGCAGGCGGCTCTTATATGTCCAGAAGGACATGAAATTCATAGAGGAGGGGGGGTGAGGATCAATGGTCCCCATTCCAACGGTAAATCTGGCTCTGACTGGCGCCAACATTGTCAGTCTGAGGAAAGCTGCTGGGTTGACGGTACGTGACCTGCAGGCGGCCTTCGGGTTCAATTCGCCGCAGGCGATCTACAAATGGCAGAACGGAGCAGCTTTGCCCACCGTGGATAATCTGATTGGTCTTGCGGCGCTGCTGCATGTACATATAGATGACATTCTGGTTGTAGATCATTCTGTCGCATAGCGTGCAGGGACTTTTCCCTGCATATGGTCCGCTCGTCTAAATGGTTAGGACACAGCCCCTTCAAGG
>OFGA01001989.1_pt1 | contig 13196 bp, 10 predicted proteins | sample 1521471 | NCBI WGS metagenome assembly OFGA01 (sample SAMEA3504086, study PRJEB24116) | mouse gut metagenome | biome: mouse gut; feature: mouse-associated habitat; material: faeces | place: Denmark | collected 2011
CCTTCCCGCTTGTGCTGACAGGAATATCGGTGCTGTTTGCGCTTTTGTCGGTGCGGGAAGTTGAGACGAAAGATTTAATGTAGAAAGTGCCGGCACAGGGGGCTTATCGGTTAATACGAAACTTTGCGCCCTGGTTTCAGGGCGCTGAACCTCTTTGGCTTTATTTTTTCAAGCACATTACACAAGTTTTTGCATTTCTTTGATTAAAACAGGCAACGATTAAAACAGGCAACTCTTCCAAGACAACATCCGCAATAATATTCCAGTTTGTGCCATCGTAATCATGAACCAAACGATGCCTGAGCCCGGAAATCATCAGCCATGGAATTTCACTATGAGTTTGTTTATATTCATCGGAGAGGTTATAAACATGTTCGCCAATATTGTACAAGGGTGTTGTAACGAGCCATTGCAGAGGAACATCTTCCAGCAGCTTTTCTTTTTGAATCTCATTTTCTGTGATGTATTCATGCAGTTTGACTGCGTTTTCATATATTTTTTAATCCGCTGTTTATCCGAATATTTCATGCCACAAGCAGCCTCTCTTTCATAACCGCTTTATAAAAATCACTGTTCTCATTTATTTCATTTATTTCAAACACATCAACATCTTTTTTAAGAACTTCTCGTAGGTCCTCAGCAAGTGAAAATATCATGGTAAGCTTGAAACCATCCCAACCAAACACTAAGAAATCCAGGTCACTGCTTTCATTCGCTTCTCCTCTTGCATAAGAACCAAACAAGTATATTTCTTTTACCCCATATTTTTCAGCAATTGGCTTAACCAGATTTTGAATATCCCTGATCGTGAATATATTATTATTCATCTCACCGATTCCTCCCCTTCCTAATTCTGGCTACAGAATAACATTTTTCAGATAGAATGTAAACTATAAATAATAAACACCCTGCCAAAGAGATCATCTTCCCCAATCTCACCCCCGGCGCATGATAAAGTATCTCAACATCGTGCTCGCCTGGCTCGATCCGGCACCCAAGAAAAGCCGTGTTCACCTCTTCTTCTTCCGCCGACTGACCGTCTATCAGAATCTCAAAATGCTCGTCATACGGGATCGTTGTGATAAGATACCCCCGCCGCTTCACATCTATAGTCCCTGCAATACAATTTCCCTTCGTTCTCTCCTTATCTACCCGAAGTTCCGACTGATACAGCTCAATGCTTTCCTCTTTATCGGGAAGTATTCCCAGATATGCCTTTGCATCCGATATCTGATACCGTCCCTCTCCCAGGATCACTTCCACGGACTTCTGCCCGTCTCTTAGAGGAACGGCATAGGCAAATTCCGTATTGCCGTTATAATAGAAATGATCTACCGACGTCAGCTTATTCCGTATCCCTTCCACCCAGACCGCAACATCCTTCGACGGTCTTAAGTTCTTCACCCGGAACTTTAAGAATAGAACCTCCGCTTCCCGCTCCTTAACCTGCAGATCCGGCAGATCAAGATATACCGTCTGCTTCTCTTCAGAGTCCGTCTCCTTTGGCAAATGTAGTTCTATCTCCTTCACGGCAGTATTTTCAGCCGCGGCATTCTCCTTCGCGCCATTTACAATGGCTCCGTCCGGGGAAATGTCCTTCACCGCCGCATAACGAAGCAGCGCCAATTGATTGCAGGGAAATTCCAGTCCTCTGTATCGTTCCTCTGTGATCACCCGGTCCGTTGCATAGGCAGCCGGCGACACCCGGTCATTTCGATATACTCTCAGACCTGTCTTACCCTCTGTATCCTCATATCCTGATGCTTCCTCATATCCTATTATCTCTTTATATCCTGACGCTTCCTCATATCCTGATACCTCTTTATATCCTGACGTTTCTTCATATCCTGATACCCCTTTATATCCTGACACTTCCTCATATCCTGATACCCCTTTATATCCTGCTACCTCTTTATATCCTGACGCTTCTTCATACCCCGGCACCTCTACATCCGACACCACGTATTTCACTCCCATGAATCTCTGATACACCGGATTATGTACCGCAGACTGCATCAGGAAGTTCCTGAAAGGCTCTTCGATCTGAAACGTATCCTCCCGGAATTCTCTATACTTCTTATGATAAGAGGATGAATAGATAGAGGAAATATACTGATCCATATTCCAGATCCGGTTCAGATTCGCCGCATTCTCCTCTTCGCCGCCTAACTGCTCCGTTCGGTAGAATCCCTTCTCTTCTTCCGTTGCCTCTCCGATCAGCTCTCCGATCCGGGCATCCGTCGCACTCTGGTAAAATTCTCTGCTCACCGCATGGGCCCCGCGGTCATGGCATTCATTGCCAAATAAGATAAGAAAGGCGATCCCCACTGCCATTAAGACCGCAGTGCTCCATTGCCTGATCTTAAGGCCTGACAGCCCGTGAGACAAAGCAGGAAACAGCCATTTCCGGCAGCATAGGATGACCGCATAGCATACAAACATTACTGCGCCGTCTAAAAGCAGCAGCTTCCAGTATTTCCCGGCCTCCCCCTGCCGCCGGAACACATAGATCAGCACGACCGTCAGCGCATAAGGCAGCAGTTCCGCAACCGGTCCCCGAGATCCCAGATCATTCAGATAACACGCCAGCACATAGCACAGAAGCGGCAGAAACGGGATCATCGCCTTATCCCGCACATACAGCCCTCCGTTCAGCAGGTACGCGAATACCGGAACCGTAAGCACTGTTATGCACCCCCACGCCAGCACCTTATCACTCAGATTCCTTCCGAAAAACACATCCTTTCGGATTCCCTGCGATACATGGCGCTTCCGGGGCAGGCGGACTATCGTCCGGCAAGGTATGGCAAGCAGGGCCGTAAGGGCAAGGGCGGTAAGCCCGATTCCGTGCGTTGAATAACAAAATCTGGACGCAGACACCCCCGGTATCAACAGCTCTGCAATACTGAGCCCTGCACTCTCCCCGCCCCGTCCGGTCAGTGTAAGCGCCGTCGGCACCAGCAAGACAGAACTCATCAGCACCGCCAATATAAACGGAACTGCGAATCTGATCCCCGCCGTCAGGAATATTCCAGGAGTAACCTTCTTCCCTTCTTCCTCACATACCGCCAAAAACCTGTGAATTCCATACAGCACCAGTACCAGCATCCCGCCGATGCTGAAATAAAAGCTGGTCATGATCATAAGACAGACACTGGCCGCGATCCAAATGCCCGATCTTCGCCTGACATTTCCTGCATACCTGCCGCCATGTATCCTGCTGCCATGCGTCAATACCAGACCGCCTGTACAAGCTTCTTCACACTCAAAATACCGGTCCGCTCCCCACAATCCTGTGATCAGAAACGGCATATAATTCACAAACATAACCTGACTGTAGGAATGATAGATCATCGGCCCGGACAGCAGGAACATCACCGTCACCCCCGCACGGATCCTCTGCGGGAATCCTCTCCTTCCAAGCCACGCATACATCAGAAGCACGGAAGCCAGAAGACTTAAGAACTGAACCGCCATCATATAATCGGACATTTTCACAGACGGAAGCAGATAGGACAGCATCAGAATGGGATTGTACAGTCCATAATAGGCAAAGTTATAGATATTCTGACCGCCCCCGATATTAGCCGCGAATTCCGGGAACAGCTCTCCCGTCTCATAGAACTGCTGCCGGAAATAATCCGGCAGTACGCTGTGCTGGCTGATCCAGTCTACCTTCGAACCGAATACCCCGTAACGGAAGCAGAACAGATAGCAGAACACCGCGGTCAGGATTCCAAGGAGAAGATATCTTTTACACTGAAGCCGCCTCATGCCTGTCTCCCTTCTTCTCTTCACTGGAATCCTTCAGAATGAATATCGGTCTGTGCTTCGTCTCCAGATATGTCTTGGACAGATATTCCCCCACGATCCCCGTACAGAAGAGCTGGATACCGCTTACCATGAAGATGATGCACACCAGCGACGGCCATCCTGACACCGGATCGCCCCAGATCAGAGTCCTTACGATGATGACCAGTATCATGAGGAATGACAATATACAGAAGCATACTCCCACCACCGACGCCAGAGACAGCGGCGCTACAGAGAAGCCTGTGATCCCTTCCAGTGAGTAAGCGAACAGCTTCCCAACCGACCACTTCGTCTGCCCGGCGCAGCGTCCCACATTCTGGAATTCAAGCCATTTGGTCCGGAATCCCACCCACTCGAAGATTCCCTTCGAGAAGCGGTTATATTCGCTCATCCCAAGCACCGCATCCACCATCTTGCGCTTCATCAGACGGTAATCCCTGGCGCCGTTCACGATCTCCGTCTTGGAAATGCGGTTGATAAATTTATAAAAGCTCTCTGACAGGAAAGAACGGATCTTGGGCTCTCCTGCCCGTGTAGACCGTCTGGTCGCCACGCTGTCGTAATTCTCTTCCTGTAAGATCCTGTACATCTCCGGCAGCAGTCCCGGCGGATCCTGCATATCCACGTCCATTGTCGCCACATAGTCTCCCGCCGCATTCTTAAGCCCGGCGTAGATCGCCGCCTCTTTTCCGAAATTCCTGGAGAACGACAGATACCGGCACCGCCTGTCCGCCTCATTCATTTCTTTTAATATAGAAAGGGTCCGATCCGACGAACCATCATCCACAAAGATCAGTTCGAACTCTTCGCCTGACATCTCACCCATCACCCGGCACATTTCCCGATAATATAAGGGCAAAGCCTCCTCCTCGTTAAAACACGGAATTACAACGCTTATTCTGCTCATCTTACATCTCTCCTTTGTCTCTCCTATAATTCCCCTGGAAGAATCTTCCATATGTTACTATTTTTCCCTTCATTCAGATACTTTACACGGCTTCTCTTAAGAAACCCCAAAAATAAATCTTAAAAATTCTTAAGAACTTCTAAGAATTTTCAAAAAAATGTTATACTTAATTTTAGAAAACGAATCCGCAGCACAAGTGCAGAGTCCGCAGCAGCTACCGAGTGTTACGCTGACAATTCAGATACAGGAGTATTTACACCCATGGAAAAATCACGCATCTTGATCGTAGACGACAACCCGGAGATCCGGGAGATCATCCATATCTTATTAGAAGGAGAAGGCTTTGAGATCCAAGAGGCCGGCGACGGACAGACCGCCCTTGCCCTGACAGCGGAACTTACCTTCGACCTGATCATCCTGGATATTATGATGCCGGGGCTCAACGGCTATCAGACCTGCCTTGAGATCCGCAAATGCAGCAACGCCCCCATCTTATTCTTAAGCGCGCGCACCAAGGACAGCGATAAGACCCTGGGATTTTCAAGCGGAGGCGACGATTACCTGGCGAAACCATTTTCCTATAATGAGCTGATCAGCCGCGCCAAAGCGCTGATCCGGCGTTACCAGATCTATCGCGGGAAAGACGATTCCGGCGTTACGGCATCAGATGCAGCAGCACAGCAGAATCCTCCAGGAGAGCCCCTGGTCTTTCATCACCTTATCATCGATGAGGCAAAGGAAGAGGTAACCTCTAACGGCACGCTCCTTGTACTGACGGACACCGAATACGCCATGCTGCTCCTCTTAGTGAAGCACCGCCGGCAGATCTTCTCCGCCCAGCATCTCTATGAATCCGTGTGGAATGAACCTTATTACTACGGAGCCAACAACACGGTCATGGTCCACATCCGCAATCTCAGGCTTAAGGTCGAGAAGGACCCGAAGAATCCGACGCTTATTAAGACCATATGGGGAAAGGGGTACCGCTGTGATTAGACGATTCCGTAATATGAAGATCCGCACACAGTCCGCAATCGTAATCCTGTGTGCCATTATCGCCGCCTTCGCGTTCTTCGAACTGCTGTGGCTGAACAAATGGAAGTTCTGCGAAGCTGCCGAAGATCTGGATCTGTTCTACACCCAGATCAGTGACGACCGTTTTAAGGAGACCCTTGCAAAAGAGGCTCTTAACTATAATATCCCTGAATCAGAAGACGACGAAGAAGCAGTCGAAGCCCTGCAGCCATTCCTTGATCTTGCCAACGAATATACCTCCATCTATATCTACGGCGAAGAAGACAGCCTGTACCGCACAGGCAAGTTCGCATCCATTATGGATACCAGAAGCTTCCTCTTCTTTTTCAATATCGGCTACCAGCTTACCGGCGGCCAGGGAGAATATGTGATGGACTTCATGCTGGAATTTGCTAACGGAAGCGCACAGGTCATGATATACAACTACGAGCGGACCTTATTTATCTATCCCTTTCTGGTTGTCTGCTTTCTCCTGTCCGTTTCCCTCTTCCTTGTTATCGTTCTCTTCTTCTTAAACCGCAAGATGAGGCAGATATTGATCCTGAAAGACGAGATCCTTACTATGTCCTCCGGGGATCTGTCTCATGCGGTACCTGATTTCGGTGAGAATGAGATCGGCATTCTTGCCAGCGAATTGAACCTCTTAAGAGAATCTCTCAGCGACAACATTCAGAAGGAGCAGGAGAGCCGCAAGGCAAACCAGGATCTGATCACCGCCCTCTCCCACGACCTTCGGACTCCCCTCACCGTCCTGCACGGCTATCTGGAAGTGCTGAAGTTAAAACGGAATCCCAAGTCGCAGGAAGAGTACCTGGACCGCTGCCTGAAGAAGACGGAGGACATCAAGGAACTGACCGACCGGATGTTTGAGTACGCATTGGTGGCAGAGGAAACGGAGACCCCCGATATCACCTGGATCTCTACGGATTTTATTCAGCAATGCCTGTCGGAGAACTGCGATTATATCCGGCTTGCAGGCTTTGCTTACGACCTGCGCCTGCCTGAGACCTCCGGCGTACTGCTAAGTGATAAGACTATGCTTAAGCGGATCTTCAATAACCTGTTCTCCAATATCTTAAAATACGGGGATAAGTGTGATAATGTGATTGTAACTGCAGAATTGAAAAAAGAGATGTTCTATATAATAATATCGAATTCTGTCAAAGCCGGGCGCTCCCACTCTGACAGCAACAATATCGGTATGAAGAATGTCAGGAAGATGATCGAACTGCTGGATGGTCAGATGGATGTAAAACAGGAGGATGAAACCTTTGTGATCAGGCTTGGTTTCACCCTCCGGTAGACATAACTATAACCTTAATAACGGCGCAGATCTGTCCGAACGATTACATAAGCTTCTCGCCTGTCAGCATCTCATACCCCTGCAGATACTTGTCGATCGTCTTCTGCACGATCTCCTCAGGCAATGTCCAGTCATTGTCCGGGTTGGCCTTCAGCCAGTCCCGGGCAAACTGCTTGTCAAAGGACGGCTGGGCGTGCCCCGGCTCATATCCGTCTGCAGGCCAGAACCGAGAGCTGTCCGGCGTCAGCATCTCGTCGCCGATGACGATATTGCCCTTCTCATCCAGACCAAACTCGAACTTGGTATCCGCGATAATGATACCGCGTGTAAGCGCGTAATCCGCACATTTCTTATAGAGCGCAAGGGTGCAGTCGCGAAGCTTCGCAGCATATTCCTCTCCCTTACCCGGGAAATATTTCTCCAGATGGGCGATACTCTGCTCATATGAAATATTCTCGTCATGATCTCCGATCTCAGCCTTCGTTGACGGCGTATAGATAGGCTCCGGCAGCTTATCAGACTCTTTCAGGCCTTCTGGCAGCCTGATCCCGCATACAGTGCCGTCCTTCTGATAGCTGGCCCATCCGCTGCCGGTAATATAACCGCGGACGATACACTCGATCGGGAGCATGTTAAGCTTCCTGCACATCATACTGTTCCCGTCGAACTGCGGAGACTGGAAGAACTCCGGCATATCCCCTGCATCCGTTGAGATCATGTGGTTTGGGAGAATGTCCTTTGTCATATCGAACCAAAACTTAGACATCTGAGTCAGGACCGTCCCCTTCTTGGTCACATCATTCTTCAGAATGACATCAAAGCAACTGATACGATCAGTCGCAACCATGATCAGGCTGTCGCCGTTATCATAGATCTCACGTACTTTTCCTTCTTTGATTGGCTTCATGTGGTATCCCTCTTTCTGATATTTTGCTTACTGTGTATTCCAAAAAAATATTACCTTCCTACTATACAATAGATATCGGATTTTTTAAAGATGTAATATGGATATTTGTCGAATAGTTTCTCTTGAAACAGGAAATGAAGATGGTATAATAGGGATTATACAGCGAATGAAAGGAGCAATCTGAATAATATGTCGAAAAAGATATGGAATTTTGGCAGAAAAACTCTTCTGATCATGATACTATCCATGATGTTATGTGCCAATGCCAGGGCTGAAGGCGAAGATACAGGCAGAGAAGACGGCACCGCGGCGGAGCTGCCGGGTGAAGCAGTCATCTCTTTAGACGGCTTGTCAGACGGTCTCGCCGGATATCCTCCCTCCGAAAAGAACCAAACTGCGGCAGAACCAGAAGCGGCAGAACCAGAAGCAGCTGAACCAGAAGCGGCAGAACCAGACACAGAACAAGGGACTATCATCCCCGGCTCTTCTGAGACACAGCCAGAGACGGCAGAAGAACCGTCATCCGCACAGGATACAGCGGCCATGGCCCGAAGCACAGCGGGATATAACGTGAAGATAAACGGATACAATGCCAGTCAGGGCATTTTCCGTGCTGCGGTGTCGGGTATCACTGCCTCTGACAGGGTCAGGGAGGTACTGATTCCTGTGTGGAGCAAGGCGAACGGCCAGGATGACATCATATGGTACACTGCCCATAAGAGCAGCGGCGGAGATTATTACATAGATGTGGATATCAGGAACCATCATTACTCCACGGGCACCTACTATATCCATGTTTATATCACAGACACCACCGGCCGTCAGTTCTTTGCGTGCTCCGCAGAGCAGGAGATCGATATGACGCCGGGAACACTTACCGTAACGAAGAATAATGAGAATGAATACACCCTTGAACTTACAGGCGTGAACGTACCGGGCGGGATCAGGCAGATCCAATTCCCCGTATGGTCCAACGTAAACGGTCAGGATGATATCGTATGGTATTCGGCGGCGCGGGTGAGCAGCCAGGTATACCGCTGCCGGATATCCGTTGCGAACCACAGAGGACTCGGACAATTCATCGTACATGCATATGCCCAGATGCCGGACAATTCTAATATATTTCTCGGCGCAGCCGGTTTCACAACAGCGGCTCCGTCGGTCGGACAGGTCCAGGCTTCTGCTGCGGACCGGACAAGAGGCAGATTTACAGTGCGGATATCCGGTGTGAAGAACGGCGGACTCATCCGTCAGCTCCAGGTCCCGGTGTGGTCCAAGGGGGACCAGAGCGATATCGTATGGTATACGGCGTCAAGAGACAGCAAGGGCGATTACATCGTCAATGTCGATATCTCCCGCCACGGATTCAACTGCGGCACCTATCATGTGCACACTTATCTTACAGACGTATCGGGCGCGCAGCAATTCGCAGGTGCAGCCGCCTGTGAGATGATCCTCCGGTACCAGTCGCTTTCGGCAGGTGATATCAGCGGTACGGAATCTACATACCGGATCACATTGAACGGCCTGGAGGTTCCCGCAGGGGAGCGGAATGTACAATTCGCCGTATGGGGAGCTGCGAACGGACAGAACGACCTCCGATGGTATAACGCCCGCCAGTCCGGCGGGAAGTATATCTGCGACATAAGGACAGCCGACCACGGAGAATCCGGCAAATATATTGTCCATGCCTACTGTAATACACGCGGGAATACGATTCAGTTTATCGGCGCGTCAGGATTCGAAGTAACAAAGAAGGCGCTTGCAGCCCAGGTACAGGTCTCTGATATCAATCAGACCGCGGGAACCTTCAAGGTGACGGTCAAAGGCGCCGCGTCTTCCTCGGGAATAAAGAAGGTCCAGATCCCCGTATGGTGCGCGGATGATCAGAGTGACATCGTATGGTACAATGCAGCAAGAGTTTCCGAGGGGATCTACACTGCCAATGTCCGGGTATCCCAGCACGGCAACCATTTCGGAACGTATAAGATCCATGTATATATTACCGCCGGCAACGGTGTACAGACCTTAGCCGGATCGGCGTCCGCGAATATTTCTCCCCGCAATTATGTGTACAGCCGTTCGTTAAACGGGTCACAGCAGGAGATCGGGATCATCGGTATATCCGCAAGGAGAGTCCAGTTCCCGACCTGGAGCAAGACGGGCGGACAGGATGATATCGTTTGGTATGAAGGACGCAGCAAAGGGAACGGAGAATGGAGCGTGATCGTGAACAGCGCGAACCACCGGCATTCGGGAGAATATATCACACACATATATACAGACGGGGCCTTTGCAGGATCGGCGTCTTACCAATTAAAAAAGAATGGGATTGAGATCGCGGATGTAATCAGGAATGCAGGAAAACCTGCAGGAAAGACCCTGTATGTCTGGGGCGGCGGATGGAATGAAGCAGATACAGCGGCAGGCGAGACCGCTCGTACTATAGGTGTGTACCCAGAATGGGAGCGGTACTTCAGCAGCAACCGGCAGGGGTATTCTTATCTGCCGGGAAAAAGAGCCTGGGAACGAGGAGAACGGCAATGGCGGTTCTACGGACTGGACTGTTCCGGTTATCTGGGATGGGTCGTCTATAATTCCGTCCAGAGCGGAAGGAACGGAGCCGGTTATGTGGTGGATGCCTCCCGTTTCGCTTCCTCCCTGGCAGGATACGGTTATGGCTCTGTATCGTCATGTACACCGAACAGCGTGTTTAAACCGGGCGACATCATCAGCATATCCGGCCATTGTTACCTGAGTCTCGGACAGTGCAGCGACGGCAGCGTCCTCATCCTGCACAGCACACCAAACGGCGGCGTACAAGTGAGCGGCACCGTAACCGGCGGCGGGTCGTCGGAAGCCTCAAGGCTTGCCAGTTCCTTCATGCAGCAGAACTATCCTCAGTGGTGGGCAAGCTTCGGCGGCGAAGGAAGACAGAGCGTAGACGCATCCAAGTATCTGAACGGCACAAAATTCTCCTGGACAGTCAACAGTACGGTAGGAGATTCCGAACGGATACAGGGGAAACGAGCAAATGAAGTCTTAGGCTATTTAAAATAATTATCACAACTGCCGCATTAAGAACGATACCCGATCATTCTTAATGCGGCAGTTTCATTACCCCTGTGTGAATCTCTGCAAAAACTGTCTGGTCCTCTCTTCTTTGGGATGTTCGAACACCTGCATCGGTTCTCCCTGTTCCACGATACTCCCGTCGTCCATGAAGATCACATGATCCGCCACATCTCTGGCGAATGCCATCTCATGAGTAACGATCACCATCGTCGTATTCTCGTCTGCCAGCTCCTTGATCACTCTTAAGACCTCTCCGGTCAATTCCGGGTCCAGAGCGGACGTCGGCTCATCAAAACACAGGATATCCGGCTGCAGCGCCAACGCCCTGGCGATAGCAACTCTCTGGCATTGTCCGCCGGATAGCTGATGCGGATAATTATCCTTGCGGTTCGCAAGTCCCATCTGATCAAGCAAAGTTTCCGCCTGCACACGGATCTCCTCTAAGATCTCCTTCTTCCTCGCCTTATAGTCCGGCTGCTCTGAAGCCAGAAGCTCCCTTGCCAGCATCACGTTCCGAAGCGCCGTATACTGCGGGAACAGATTGAACGACTGAAACACGAGCCCGAAATGAAGCCGCTTCTTACGGATCGACGCTTCTAACCTGGTAGACGGATCCTCTGCGTCGAAGAGAATCTCATCATTTACCCGGATAATTCCCTTATCAGGAGTTTCCAAGAAGTTGAGGCATCGAAGTAAGGTCGTCTTCCCGCTCCCGGAGGAACCTATGATGGAAAGCGCCTGTCCTTTCTCCAGTGAAAAACTGATATCCTTCAGCACCTTCGTCCGATTGAAAGATTTGCATATATGCTCTGCTTCTAATATTGACATCACATCCGCCCTCCTCTATCTGAAATAATCCAGCCTGCGCTCCAGCCGTCCAAGCAGAAGCGTCAGGATACCATTGAATATAAGATAATAGACCGCAGTAAAAAACAACGGCCAGATAGCGCCTGAGATACCGTGAGATCCCTTCATGAACGCCTGTCCTGCCCAGATGATCTCCTGCAGCGCGATGATGCGCGCAAGGGAGGTATCCTTGACCAGAGTGATGATCTCGTTGGACATGGGCGGAACGATCCGCTTGATCATCTGCAGCAGGGTGATCTTGAAGAATATCTGTCTCCTTGTCATACCAAGCACCAGCCCCGCCTCTTCCTGACCGATCGGCACTCCCTGGATCCCTCCGCGGTATATCTCGGAGAAGTAACAGGCGTAATTCAGTACAAATGAAAAGGCTGCCGCCAGAAAACGGCCGGACTCACCGCCGCCCCAGATCGGAGTATGTAATACCAGCCCCGGGAAATAATAGATGATCAGAAGCTGGATCATCAACGGCGTTCCCCTTATGATCCATACAACGAATTTCGAAAAATACTTAAGCGGTCCAAACCGGGACATCGAACCAAATGCGATCACCAGTCCCAGCGGAAATGCACCGATCAATGTTACAAAGAAAAGTTTTAACGTCTGTAAAAAGCCGATATTCAACGCGTCCACAACGATCGGCATCTGTTCCATAATCTGTCCCATATCTGTATCCTGCTTTCTGTTACTGCTCAATGATCGCAGCCTGTACCCCATAAGTCTCTGCGCACTCCATCATGCTTCCGTCCGCATAAGCAGTCGCGAAGTAATCATTCAGCGCTTTTGCAAGGTCGGAGCCTTTGCGGAAGCCGACGCCGTACTCCTCGTCATTCAGCTGGACGGTATAGGTCAGGTCGGGATAGCTGGTGCCCTCGCCAATCATGGCCCCGGCCATGAGCAGGTCAATCACGCAGGCGTCCGAGGCCCCGGAGGCCACCTCCATCAGCGCCGCCGCCTGATTCTGGGTGGCGGTGTAGGAGATGTTCAGCTCGTCCAGCTGCTCGGCCCCGGCGGAGCCGTTCTCCACAGCAAAGCTCAAATCCGAAAGGCTCTCAACCGTGGTATAGTCCGCCGCCTTGTCCTTGGGGAGGACCACCACCTGACCGTTGAGGCAGTAGGGCTCCGAGACGCTCATAAGGCTGCGGACCTCCTCGGTGAGGGTCATGCCGTTCCACACCACGTCGATGGCGCGGGTCTCCAGCTCGATGGCCTTGGTGTCCCAGTTGCCCAGCTCCAGGAACTCCACCTGGACCCCCAGACTCTCGGCAAAGGCCTTGGCCATGTCGGCATCG
>OFGA01001998.1_pt1 | contig 13153 bp, 10 predicted proteins | sample 1521471 | NCBI WGS metagenome assembly OFGA01 (sample SAMEA3504086, study PRJEB24116) | mouse gut metagenome | biome: mouse gut; feature: mouse-associated habitat; material: faeces | place: Denmark | collected 2011
CGCCGTCCACCGGGATGGACTGGCCCGGCCGGACCACAACCCGGTCCCCCACCTGGACCTCCTCCACAGGGAGCTCCACCTCCACCCCGTCCCGAACCACCCGGGCCGTCTTGGGGGCCAGGTCCATCAGGCGGGTGATGGCCTGGGAGGTCTTCCCCTTGGAGCGGGTCTCCAAAAATTTCCCCAAAGTAATCAGCGCCAGGATCATACCCGCCGACTCGAAGTATAAGTCCATATGGTACTTGCCTACCAGTTCCATATCCCCCCGTCCCAAGCCATATCCCATCTGATAGATGGCAAAGACGCCGTACAGCACCGCGGCGGTCGACCCCACTGCAATCAAGCTGTCCATATTTGGCGCTCTATTCCAAAGAGTTTTAAATCCCACCTTGAAATACTTATCGTTTAGGTACAAGATGGGCAGGGTGAGCAGCAGCTGGGTCAATCCAAACGCAACCGCATTTTCCAGGCCCAGGAGAAAACCAGGCAGAGGCGCTCCCATCATGTGGCCCATGGAGATATAGAACAGAGGAATCAGAAACGCAAAGGACCAAATCATCCTTCGTTTCATGGCGGCCAGCTCCTGCGCTATCAGGTCCTCCTGCGGCGCGGCGGCTGTTTTGTCTCCTGACCGCTCCGGCAAGGATGCCCCATATCCGGATTGTATTACTGCTTCAATAATATCCTTTTGGGAGAGGATATTTTCATCAAATTCGGCCATCATCGAGTTAGCCAGCAGATTGACCGAGGCAGTCTTCACACCCTCGAGTTTATTGACCGCTTTCTCCACATGGGCGGAACAGGCGGAGCAGGTCATACCAGAAATATTGAATTTTTGCTTTGCCATGTTGGTTCACCTGACTTTCAAGGTAGAATAACACCCCCCCTGGGTGGGGTGCTTATATCATACCTCAGTGATGAGGCTTTGTCAAGTGGAGTTTGCGCGTGATGCCTCTCCCCTATTCTTCGCCTTTTCCTCAACCCAAAAGGCATGATAGGGGTGGTCCAGCTGGTAACCCAGCTTTTCCGCCAACGCCAGTGAACGGAGGTCATGGGCATCCCAGGCGGGGTAAAGGTCCCGTTCCAGGCACTCTAAAATCAGCTTCGCCCCACACGCCAACGCCAGCCCCCGCCTGCGAAAATCTGGGGCGGTGTCAATTTCAATCTCAATCGCCCCTGCGCAGACGGCGTAGGAGGCGGCTCCGGCCACTGGTTCTCCCCGCCATAAAACCGCAATGCCAATCCCCCGTTCCACAAAATCATCTTCATCCCGAAAGTTTCCGCACAAATCTCTGGACCACGCCTGGGACAGCAATACAGGGTACAGCCTTTTTCCAATGGGAGCCAGCTTAAAGCCCTCCGGCAGAGCATTTGTAAAGGATAAAAGCCTGTCGTTTGAACCAATCTCCTGCGTCCTGCGTACAGCGTATCGGGTGAAGGCGACCGCCCGTTCTCCCCAACTCTTTTCAATCAGCTCTACCCAACCTCCATTTCCCGGGACAAGGAGAGGACCTTCCGCCTGCCCAATCAATTCGGGGGCCGGTTTTCCTGCCAGAAAACAAAAGTCGCCTAGGGCGGCTAGGGCGCTGTCCTCTCCCCAGCTTACAATGCGGCCCATCTCCCCTTGTAAACAGGCCCGCACCATGGGCGACTCCCACTGCGCAAACAGGGCATCTCGTCTCTCATTTTCCATTCGCTCCTTCCTCCTTCTCAAAACAACAAAACGGAGTGGGCCCGGCTGGCCTCACTCCGTTCTGTTTGGAACGCTGTTCCGCTTATGCCCATGTATCAAAGCCATACTGGGCAGGTGCGGACACGTCGGACATCATTTCGATCATCGCCGCAGCCTGACTTTCTGCGTCCTCCATAGACATCTTCATCAGGGCGTAGGCATAGTTGGTCTGAAACTGGGCCATACTCATGCTCATACTCAAAGCGCCATCCATTCATGTCCCCTCCCTTCCGTTTAAAATTGGATTTCGTTCCACTCAGGTTATCGACCTCTCCCCTCCATTTCATAAGGGAGCGCCAGTGAAAGGTTTGCTAGAATATTTTTGCAGCTGACTGTGTTCAGCGCAGTTCAGTTACGCCGCCAGTCACCTGGTCCAGCTGGAAGAAGTGTTTTTTATCCGAGCTGATGAGGAAAATTCCCGCGATAGACCCCGGACTCTCTCTGGAATAGATGGTAAACCGGCGGCAGTCCAAGTCATCCACTTTGACAAAACCGCCCATGGCATAGATCTCGTACTCATCCATGGAGGTTCCAGACAGGCCCAGCTCTGAGGGGTTCATTGCCATCAGCTGGTCCATATGTTCGTCCAGGCTGGCGGCCTCCGGCTTCGGCTTGGGTTCTGGTTTATGTACCTTTCCCGCAGGGGCGGAAACACGGATTGCCAGGTTATCGTTGGCCTCGGACCAACCCACGGACACCTGGAAGACACAGCCCTCCTGAGCGGTCGAGTTGCGGGCCAGAACCAGCGAACCGGCAGCATCTTCCAGTTCCGGACGTTCCTCCTGAATCACGTATTCTGCGTCCACCAGCGAAAAGCCCTGCTCTCCACCCAACATCACATCCAAGTAGCGGTTCACCACATCAGAGGGACTGTTCAGCTCATAGAAGTAGATAAACCGGTCCACGTCCTCAGCCGGACTTGCTTCGCTGCTGCCCGAACCACTGCTGCTTGCATCGCCGTCCTTGTCCTCTTTTTTATCCTTTTTCTTATCAGGATTTCGAACGGCAATCAGTTCTCCGTCACCTTCCTCCAGCACGCTGTCCAGCGCAGCGGCCGTCTCTTCACCCAGGGTATAGACCTCCAACTCATCTTTGGGCGGAGCGTCGTTCTTCTTCTCCCCGCCGCCCAGCAGATTGATGCCAAAGCGGGGCAGGACCAACAGCACCACAGCCGCCGCAAGCGCAACCACGACTATGGCGATCAGGGGAATCAGGAGCTTCCTTTTGCCGCCCTTCTTGGGCTGCTCCTCATTTTCCTCATTGGGTTCCTTTTCTTTTTTCAAAGCATAGTCACTCCCTTACGTCTCCAGATATCGGATCACTACATCATCCTGAGGCTTTAGTTCCTGCATAAAGGAACAATTGGTTCCATTCACCTGCAACACGACTCCCCGGTCCAGATTGTCAAAATCAATGTCCGAGTGTTCCAACAGGTCCATCACATAGTAGGGGGTTCCTTCCTCCTTCTCCGGGAGGGTCAGGGGCTGTCCATTTAACAGCACTTGAATCGACTTCTCTGGTCTCGGTGCAGGCGGAACGGCCGGAACCGGTCGGACTGACTCTGTTGCGGGCACGCCCCGGCGCACCGGCTCTGTCCCACCCGCTCCTGGCACCTGCGGCGGCACCGTCCGGACTGCTTCCACCCGAGGAACCGGCGCCTTAGGCGCTTCCGCCTTGGGCGGCTCTGGCTCTGGCTTTGGCGGTGGCGGAGGGGCCGGACGGATCGTCCCGTCTGAGGTAGCCACCTGATCGCCTGTGTACAACAGAGCTCCCAGGTCCGCCAGCCGTCCATTGATGGTAACCGCTCCAGCAAAATCTGCTCCCAGCAAATCTTTCAAGGTTCTCTTCGCCGACTCTCCTGGGACAGCGGGAGTAAATTCGATGCTGTCCCCAGCGTATACCAGGGCAGAAGGAGCTGTCTCCGCCCCATTCAGGGTCAGGACACAGGGGGTGGCAGGCCGCCCACGGAAAATCATGCGTTGACCATCCACCGTGACGCTCAGGTTCTTACCCGTCCGGCCCAGAAGATCGGCAGTGGTATACCCATTCATCATCAGCAGTTCCAAAACGGTCATTGCGCCGCTCCGGAAGAGCTTGGCCGGTTTTCCATTGAGCATAATACGGTAGCTGTCGCTGATCAGGCCCAGCCCTGCTGAAACGGCAATCCCCAGCGGGGTCGCCAATTCGGGGTCATTCAGCTCATACTCCTGGGAAAAGGCGGTGATATCGTAGTTGTTTCCCGCCAGAGCTACCCGATTCTCATCCATATCCAGCGCCTCGGCCACCAAGTCCAGCAAACCGTCCAGCTTACTGCCGCCCCCTGCCAAAAACAGGGCGGAAGGCGCCGCACCGTTCAGGGCGACCACCCGCTGGGCGATCTCCTGCGCCAGATTTCTGGCCGGAGCCTGAACCGCCTCCCGAATCTGTGCACCTGGAATATTCTGTTCCAGACCCAGCACATCCCGGTAGCTGACTGTGCTTTCCTCCATCTGGGTCTTCATCCGCTCCGCAGTTGCAAAGGGAACCAGATAACGGCGCATCAGCTCTTCGGTAACCTCATCTCCGGCAATGGTCGCCATAGTGTAGCCCACCACGGCTCCTTCCCGGCACACCGCAATATCGGTGGTACCCGCCCCGATGTCGGCCAACACAAGGTTAAGCAGACGCAGATCGGCCGGAATGGCCGCATTCAGGGCCGCAATTGGCTCCAGCGTCAGGCTGGCCACCTCCAGGCCGGATGCCTCCATCACAGAATAGAGGCTCTCCACCACCTCACTGGGCAGGAAGGTCGCCACTACGTCGGCCTCCAGCAGCTGTCCGTTATGTCCCCGCAGAGTGGTCATGGGATAGCGGTCCAGACGATAGCCGGACACAGTGTAACCCACCAGATAGAACCGGCGCTGGCTGTCCTGCCCCTGGGACAGGCACATCTCCGCTTCCGAAACGGCTCCGCTCTCCAGGCGGTTGACGATATCGTTGTTGATTCGGGTCACTTCCGGAAATTCCAGGCTGAAACTTCCTTTTTCTGTGCGCAGGGCACGTCCAGCAGCAGCCACACACACTCGCTGGAGCTTGCAGTCCAGCTTTTCCTCCAGCCGGTCTGTAACCTTCCGGGCCACCTTGGCTACTTGGGCAATGTCCTCAATCTGCCCGTCCAGCATGGCCCTCTTGCCGTGCTCTTCCTTCTCCACTGCCAGCACCCGAAAGCGTTCGTCCTCTACCCGGCCGACAATTCCGATAATGCTGCGGGTACCAATATCCAGTGCGAAAATCATTTCACTGTCCTGGGGTGCTCTCTTTGACATCTGGATTCACCTCTCTATCCACGGTGTAGTTGCAATATGGCGTCCCGAATACGGGACGCCATATTACCTTACAGGTCAGGAACGTCCCGCCTGTTCTCTCAATACTTGCTGTTGCCGAAAGGACTGGCGGAGGATGAGAAGCTGTCGTCTTCCTCACTCCAGCTTGTACTAGTACTGGAGGTGGAGGAAATGCTGGGGGCAGGCGGTGCAAACACACTGCTGGAACTTCTGAAGCTGCCTCCGTTGACTTTAGAGCTAACCTTAAATTCGCTCATCAGCTGGTGCATGATGTTGGCCTGAGAGGACAGCTCTTCGCTGGCCGCAGCGCACTCTTCACTGGTGGCGGAGTTGGTCTGTACCACAGCGGAAATCTGATCGATTCCCTCGGTTACCTGGCCGATCGCGGTGTTCTGGCTCTCCACCGCGCCCACCACATTCTGCATCATAGCCACAACCTGCTTGGTCAAATCATCCGTCTTCTCCAGAGAGGTAGTAACCTTCACCACCGCCTCACTGCCCTCCTGGACAGCGGTCATGGAGTTGTCAATCAAGTCCTTGGTAGCCTTAGCGGCCTCATCGGACTTGGTTGCCAGATTGCGCACCTCGTCGGCGACCACGGCAAAGCCCTTGCCTGCGGAACCTGCCCGGGCGGCTTCAACGGCGGCGTTCAGGGCCAGAATGTTGGTCTGGAACGCGATATTCTCAATGGTGGCAATAATTTTGCTGATCTCCTGAGAAGAATTGGAAATATTGTTCATTGCCACATTGAGCTGCTTGACGTGCTCCACGCTGGTAGCCAGCTGGCTGCCAGCCTGATTCAGAGAACCTCCGGCCTGCTCAGCAGCGGAAGCGGTCTCCTTGGCGCTGGAGGAGATGTCCGTAATGGTGGCAGACAGCTCTTCCACAGAGCTGGCCTGCTGGGTGGCGCCCTGGGCCAGCGCCTGGGCACTGTTGGACACCTGGTCGGAACCGGCGGACACTTGGTCGGCGGACTGCGTGATGTTGGCGATGGTCTCGCTCATGTGAATCACAAAGTCATTAATACTGGTCTGAATGGGAGCCAGTTCGCCGGGGAAGTTGGCGGTCATCTCCACATCAAAGTTCCCCTGAGCCATCTGTGTAGTTCCACTGGAGATGTCACGCACCACATTGCTCAGGATCTTCTGGCAGCTGCGCAAAGAATCACACATCTGGCCCAGTTCGTTCTTTCCTTTAAAGTTCACAGGATTGGACAGATTGCCCTCCGACATCGCAACCAGAGCATCCCGTACCTCCATGGTGGGCACGGTAATATGCCGGATAATTCGCACCACCATGGTCATAACGGCAGTGGCGCAGACCACCATCGCTGCGATAATGATGATGAGACCAAGGTTCACACGCTGGTTCTGTTCTTCAATAATCTTGTTCTGCTCTGTCTGCAAAAATTCCGCCAGCTTTGTGCCTGCGTCAGCGGCGGCATTCAGCGCAGGCGTACACTCATTCACCAGCATCTCTGCCGCACGGCTCCGATCCGTACGCACAACATCTGCAATGGTTCTGGCCTCTTTCATCCAGTCATTCAAAGTGGTGACAAAATTATTCAGCAAAGTACGATCCTTGAATGCATCTGGATAGCCAGCTTCCATTTCAGCAATCTGCTTTTCCAGCTCACTCAGCTTCGCAGTGACGGTGGTAAGTCCATTCATATCTCCAGAGAGTGCCACATCTCGAAGATAACGAGCCGCAATGTTATAATCAATCCGGCACTCTGAGATCAACTGGTTGGTCCCCACATACTCGTCAACAATGTCCTTATATGCGCCTCTTAGCGAGTTGATCATCAGCAATACTGCGCCAATAATTAAAACAGAAATTCCAATGGTAATCCCGAATCCAGCCAAAAGTGTCTTCTTGATTGGCATATTTTTCAAATTCATATGTAACTCCTCCTGGTCTTCTCCGCCACTGTTCGATTCGGACGTGAGAAACATTTGTTTTCATAATTCCTCTACGCTCTGACTGATCCCCCATCTGGGTGTCCGCGTTGGTTTGGCTCGCGGGCCGTTCCGCTGGTGCGCCTCATGTCTTCACCTCTTGCATCACATTTCGCCACTCTTATTTTTATTTACACAACATCGCCGTATTTTCCGTTTTTCACATCGCCAAACAGTTTCCCGTCCACCAGGGTAATCACCCGGCGGCGCATATAATTCACAAACTGGCTGGCATGGGTTGCCATAATGATGGTGGTTCCCCGGCTGTTCAGCTCATTGAGCAGGTGCATGGTATCCCAAATGGTGTCATCATCCAGATTCGCGGTCAGCTCATCCAGCAGCAAAACAGGCGGGCTGCTAATCATTGCTCGCGCCAGCTCTACGCGGCGTACTTCACCGATGGAAAGCTGTGCCGGGTAACAGTCCGCCACATTGGGCAGACCCACCAGGCCCAGAGCTTTCTCTGCGGCCATGCGGCTTTTGCGCTGCAATCCGCTGGCCCGTCCCGCTACCATCAGGTTTTCCATGATAGTGCGCTTGCGGATCAGCATAGTTTGCTGGCTGACCACACCAAATGTCCGGATAAGCCGGGCTTTCCAGGGACCGAAAAAACGGGCAATATTGACATCGTCAACGTAAACGGCTCCTTCACTCGGGGGAATCTCCCCTCCGATCAGCTTTAGCAGTGTGCTTTTGCCCGCTCCGCTGCTGCCAATCAGAAAGACAAATTCCCCCTGAGAGATACTCAGACTCACATCCTGTATTGCATATTGCTTACGCTTGTTCTCCGCAATATATAATTTTGATACATTTTCCAAGCGTATTTCCGGCATGGTACTGCGGCTCCTCGCCTGGCGGCGCAGCTTCCAAGTGTTCGGAGCCCACCGCCACAAAATTTATGGGTTCAAAAATTCTGCTATCTGTAGTATAATCGTTTTTGCCTCAGTTGAAAAGAGCTAAATAAAAAATTTTTGGTGGTTCATGTGAAAAATTTTAACTCTCCCCTGCGATGGTTCAAGTACATTCTCCTCACTCTGCTGGCTCTGGCCTGTGTTGCCGCCGTTGAACTTGCGGTATGCTTCTATCAGTCACCGGAACTTTATCAGCGCATCACGGCTCCCATTCGGGAGGGCCTGCGTCAGGCGGCTGAGGTCAACCAGCGTGTCTGGACCCACCTAAGCGGCGCAGTTAACGACGCGCTGGACACCGCCGCAGTCCGCCTGGAGGACACCTGGGAGCAGTTCTCCGCCCACTTCGGGCCAAAGGAACCGGACGGCGATATCCAGCTGGTGGATAACACAACCGTCGCTCCGCCGCCCAGGCCCAAAGCCAGCTTTACCATAACGGACCTGATTGAGCGCGACGGACAGGAGTATCTCACTGGTGGGGCACAGGAACTGGTCTATTACAACCAAACGGCTGAACCCTGGGCGGACCTGCTCTATGGCACGGACAACATCGGCGGCTACGGCTGCGGTCCCACCTCCATGTCTATTGTGGTGTCCTCCGTAACGGAGTCTCCCACCGACCCGGCTCAGATGGCACAGTACTGTGTAGACATCGGCTGCTGGGCTAAGAAGCACGGCTCCTACCGGAGCATTGTCCAGAAAGTAGCGGAGGACTTCGGGCTGGAGTGCGAATCCCTCGCCCTGGACGACAAGGAGCAGATCTACCGATGTCTGTCCTCCGGGCAGCTGATTGTAGCCCTGATGGGTCCAGGGCATTTCACCAACGGCGGCCATTTCATTCTGCTGCGGGGCGTCACTATGGACAACAGCATTTTGGTGGCCGACCCGGCCAGCCTGGAACGCAGTCTGACCACCTGGGACCTTGACCTGATTCTAGAGGAACTGTCTGCCAGCCGCGACAGCGGAGGTCCCCTCTGGGCGGTATACCCCGGCTTCTTTTCACAATAGGCTTCTGCCAGCAGTTAAAAATTCCCCCTGAGGCACAGGGGGAATTTTTTACTTCTCTTTCGCATAAAACGAGCTGCCTCCCGCCAGGCGGCGGCTTAACGTCCGGTCCAGTTCCACCACCCGTTCCAGCAAGCGGCGCACATTGGTAATTTGCTCTGCGTAGGAATTCTCGCCGTCCTGCCGTGGAGGGGCGCCGCCATCCAACGCGGACACCCGCTCCCGGTCCTCCGGGAGCAGGCTGTCGCGCTTACTGGTGATGGCCTGTTTAATCTCTTCCAGACCCAAAATGGGGTCTTGCCGCATAGCGATCAGCATTCGCATCGAAACCTGGTCATTGCGATCCAAAGCGTCGCCCATCTGCCGGCTGATGTCCATCACCTCAGACAGATAGTTGTACTTCTTACGCTCCAAAACCGTCAGGTCCATCCAATCGCCTTTTGTCATGCCCGTTTCTCCTGACTACCGCTGTTTTTTTCTGCGGCACGGAAGGTATCCCGCATGTCGGCCAGCATGGGACGCAGCTGTTCCAGCACCGCTTCGTTCCTGCCAATTTTGACGCGTCCCATCTCATAGGTAAAGTAGTCGTACATCCGGCTCAAATCCCGACTGATGGGATATTTGTGGTCCAGCGTCTCGTCCAGGTAGTTGACAATATCAATACAGCGGTCCATGGTGGCCTCAAAAGTGGGCCAATCCGCCTTGTCCAGCGCGATAGAGGCCAGAGTACTGCGCTTGACCAGCTCGTCATAGAGCAGAAGCAGCAGCTCTCCTGCGGTCATAGAATTGATGGACTGCTGTTTGTATTGCTGATACCCTCTTGCGTCCATAGGGATACGTCCTTTCCGCGGCGGTTAGCCGCCCATCATCCCCGCCAGAGCGGAGCTCTGGGAGTTCATCTGGTTGATCAGCTGTTCCAGACGGCTGAACTGCTGGGTGTAGCGGTCCACCTGACTGGTCAGCTTATCCTGCCACTTCTCAATCTGGGTGTTGTAGTTATCAATTTCGCTCTGCCACTGGTTGTTCAGCAGAGACAGGGAGCTGAGGGGACTGCCGGCCTGTTGGATGAGGATACCCTTGGGCTCGCCGGTGGTCTTGGCATAGGCGTCCAACTGGGTCTTCATCCGGTCCATCACGCCGTCCGTCTTGGTAAAGACGTTGGCAATCCGGTCGGGGTCGCTGTCCAGAACGGCGCGGAGCTTTTCTTCATCGATCTCCAGACTCTGGGTGCCTGTGCTGATGTCGTAGGTCAGGGAAATGCCCGCATCTTTCAGCGCGTCCACGTCCTCAGTGTTGGAGAAGGAGAATACCTCGCTCATCTTGTCGTACAGGGTAGACAAGGTCTGGTCTCCGAACAGAATACCCTGCTTGGCTTTTTCCTCATAATTCTTAATGGCGCTCTCGGTCATGCCCTCCTTATCCTTGTCGGTCAGGGGCTGGTAGCCGCCCAAACTGCCGTCGGACTTCTGATAGGGCATGGTGCCATACGTCTTCTTGATCTCCGCCATCATCTCGTTGTAGTCCTTGGCAAAATCCTTAATGGCGTTGATGATCTTATCCGAGTCAGTCTTGCTGGAGAAGGTGACCTTCTCGTCATTACTGGCTGCGGAGAAGGTGCCTTTCATGGTGATGGACATCCCATCGATATCCACAGTGTTACTGCTGCGGGTCATCTCTTTGGTCTCACCGTTGACAGTAATCGTAAACTTGGCGTCCTGACCAGCGGTGTAGTCCAGGCTGGGCGCATTGTTTTTGTCGAATCTGACTGCCGTTTCCGTGCCATCCTGCTTCTTGCTGGTCATATCGAGGTTGACCAGTTTGCCGGTATCCCTATCCTTCGCCTCGATCTTGCCCGAGTACTCGTTGTACTGGAAGGTATAGCGGTCTGCATACTGTCCGCTGTTCAGGGAATCGACCACATCCTCCATCGTGGTGTTCTCAGTGATGCTGATGTTATGCTTCGTCGCATGGCCGTCCACCTGGATGGAAACATTTGCCGTCCCGCCCTGCATTCCGGCCACAAGATAGGAGTCAGTAAACTTTCTTTCGCCGGCGTCTGCAACCTTGGTGGAGCCAAACATGCTCTCCGCCAGGCCCTCGCCCATGGTTACCTCGCTGTCCAGGCCGGTTTCCTTAGAGGTAAAGGTAAAGTTGTTGGTAGCCTTGGAGTAGGAGACGGACACATTGGCCTCTTTGTTGCTGTTGATGTCGTTCATAACGTCAGACAGCTTGCTCTCCTTGGTGTAGGTGCCAATCGTCACGCCGTTGAGTTCAAACTTATACTGCTTGTTGCCCTTGTCGTCCAGAACGAAATTGCCGTCTTTGTCCTTCAGGGCGTCTTCATCCTTCAGGTCCACCAAATCGCCCAGGGTCTTGCTGGTGTTCAAGTACGAAGTTGCCGTCCGGCCAATACCCAGAGCGTCGCCCACGTCGGTGTTAACCACCAGGTTAGAGCCCTCGTCCTTCAGATTGAAGTTGAGCTTCAGCTCTCCATTCTCACCCTGATTGGTAACCTCAATCTTGCCGCCCTTGAACTGCTTCTGAACCTCGTCATTCAAGGCTTTGGTATAAACATCGGCCAATTTATCTTCGTCGACCTGTTCCCCATTGATATAATACTCGTTTCCGCTGTCCTTCTTGACCATTTTGACCTCAGGCAGGGCAATCTGCTTGGTAACGCCATCCAGAGTGAGGTTCATGCTGGTCTTGCCCTTTTCCGCCAGATACTCAAACGAGCTCAGATTGCGGACCAGATTACCATCGGAGTCCAGCACGCCGCTCATGTTAAAGGACGTAATGGGTTTATCCTTGATCTCTTTCAGGGCGTCATCCGACAGGCCCAGCTTGCTTTTAACATTGCCGCTGGCCCCGCTGATGCTCACGCCGTTTCCGGCTGTACCCAGCTCCTTGATGTTGATGCTCTTGCCATCCTCAGACGCCTCGAACTGGATGCGCTTGTCTGCGCTCTCCACATTGCCGCCGTTAAAGGTGATCTGCTGACCCTTCAGCTTGTTGTTCATCAGGGTAGCCAGGGCTTCTGCCTCGCTCATTTCCTTGCCGGCGTTCTCGGGGTCCGCCTTAAACTTATCCTTGATTTCCTGCAAAGCCTTGGCGTCGTCCACTTCATTGAAGGAAATGCTGACGGTCTTAGAGCCGTATTTCAGGCTCAGGCTGCCATTGAGGCTGCTGAGTTTAAACGCGTCGGGGTCGGTCAGGTCAACGCTGCTGCCGTCAATGTTTTGATTATCGCCGTGATTCAGGTTACCGCTGGTACGGTACTGGGCGGCGGTAGCCAGCTGCTTGACCGCGTCCAAGGAAATATCGCTGCCACTCTTGCCGGTAGCGGTGACCAAATCCTTGTACTTGCCATTGGTCTCAATTTTCACGCTGTTGTTGAAAAAGCTGGGGGACATCAGGTTGGTGCTTCCCGTAGAATAGGAGGTGTACTTGTTGGAAATACCCACCATTTTTTGGATAATGCTCCGGTACGCCTCCTGCTTCCACTCCGTCTTGGTGATTTTCTGGTTGATCTGCTGGATCTTGGTCTGATAGCCCTTGACCAGATTTTCGATCATGCTTTCTGTGTCCAGGCCGCTGGCCAGACCGCTGATCATGTTTGCGCTGCGCATGAGGCTGCTCATGCTGTTACTGCTGCTTACTCCACCGATAGAGGCCATATAACTCGCTCCTTCCATTTTTTATCTGAAATTACCAGAGGTCGAAATTATAAATGTGCGCAAAAATACTCTGTACTTTTTTATCGGCATGTAGTATGATTAAGTTAATAGTTCCAGAGAGAAAGTTTTTCAGGGGGAGATCACGTGTCCGCTATTATTACAATCACCAATCAGAAGGGCGGCGTGGGCAAAACCACCACGGCCTGTTCCCTGATGGATGGCCTTTGCCAGAGAGGTGCCAGAGTGCTTGGGGTCGATTTGGACCCCCAGGGCAGTCTGGGTTTCTGCCTTGGGCTGGACATCGAAAACTGCGCCACCATTTATGACGTTTTAAAGGGCACTCGCCCCATCCGTGACGTCATCACCCCGTCGGACTCCTGCGGGGATGTACTGCCCTCCAATATTCTGCTGTCCGCCGCGGAACTGGAGTTCAACCGGCCCGGCCGGGAATTCCTGCTGAAAAATGCCCTGATGGAGGTGGAGGATGATTATGACTATATCATTATCGATACTCCGCCTGCCCTTAACGTGCTGACGGTAAACGCCTATG
>OFGA01001999.1_pt1 | contig 13148 bp, 7 predicted proteins | sample 1521471 | NCBI WGS metagenome assembly OFGA01 (sample SAMEA3504086, study PRJEB24116) | mouse gut metagenome | biome: mouse gut; feature: mouse-associated habitat; material: faeces | place: Denmark | collected 2011
AAGAAAGAAAGAAAGAAAGAAAGAAAGAAAGAAAGAAAGAAAGAAAGAAAGAAGATCAAAGAGATTGGACACAAAGAGATCTACCCACCTTTGCCTCCTAAGTGCTGGGATTATAGGCACAGGCTACCACATGCAGCTGGCATAACAGTTTATTTTAGCAGAGAACAACAGTACCAGAGATAAGGATTCAGAGTCTAGCTGACAGATGATGGGGCTGGTTAAGAGCATGCAGTGCCCTTGCAAAGGACTGGAGTTCCATGTGCAGCGAGATCCTCTCCCCATCCTCAGCCACAGCCACAGTCAGGTGCGTGAGTTCAGACGCAGCTCTAAGCATCTACCTGTTTCTCACAGAGCCCGACATCACTGAGAACTGCAGGAGCTTGCATGGACACCCGTCTTCTAAGTTTGTTTTTGCTTCAGAAATAATTTTCTCTCACATGCTTCCTTGACCAAATTATTTCACTTTAAACAAAGATTTTTTTTAATTATGTTTTTTTAAACTATGAATAATGGAGAAACAGGTAGACATAAACAACACAGATGTAGACCTTGGGAAGTTCTTAGTAATCTTTAAGATTGTTAAATCTAAAGGGTTGACACCCTCTGCCTTAGGTCTCAACTGAGGTGACCTGTGGCTGTTTCTTTATCAAAAACTCCTTGGCCATTCGTTGCCTCTCTTTGCCCCTCGCCTGTTCTCTCTGAAAATCTCTCTGCTAACACGGAGGTCATGTATCCCCCGACCCCTGCACCAGCTCTGAGAGATTTGCCCAGGCTGAGCCTTTCCAATGGCAGGTGCCACCCTCAGCCTTACCTTGTGAATTGGATGTCTGGGCACGCCTCATCCTTGCTCTCTGTGTCTTGGTCACCTCCTTCACGTTCGTAGATGAGTCATCTTTCCACAAAGTCCTCCTGCTCACCGCCTTGAGCTTCTCTTGAACTCCATGTCCAGGTGAGGCCACTCCTGCTGAGACGATTCATGTGTGGTTGAAATGGAGGTTCCTGGAACACTCCTTCCTTTCTTCATAGGCTCCCCATCCCAGCCCCCCTTCCAGGTGAATGTACCTCACTTTTGCTGTTTTCTCTTATGTGCACCATGCTTTCTCCCCCCACATCACCATAAGTTCCCACCCCAGGGAGCTCTTATAAGAATTAACCAGGTAGCTGGGCAGTGCTGGTGCACACATTTAATCCTGGCACTTGAGAGGCAGAGGCAGGCAGGTATCCGTGAGTTTTTGATTTCTTGAGGCCAGCCTGGTTTACAGAGCTAGTTCCAGGACATCCAAGGGCACACAAAGAAAAACCAAACCAAACCAAAACCAAACCAAACAAACAAACAAAGATTTAACCAAATAAATAAATATGGAGGGATTCGGGATCAGGGCAGATTCTGATTCCTGTTTCTAAGACTCGTAAACCATGAGGCACAGGCCTGGGATTTTTCAGGCAGTGAGGAAGGGACTTCCATGTAGCACCCATGTTCAGACAGGCAACACCCGAAGGCCACTGGGCACCTCTAAAGCATCGCAGGGACAGCCCTATGCCTGTCGTGAAGACAGCTTCTGGGCGAGGGGTGGCAGAGGCCCAGAGGCTCTGCAGTGGACAGGACTGGTGGATGGATGAGTGGCCTTCACTGAGGAGGGGAGGACACAGCACTTTTTCCTCTCGGGACTTTGGAAGCTGCCTCCCCAAGGACAGCTGCATCCACTGGCATGAGAACACCTTTCTGAAGCTTTTCTGGGGGCTTTTCCTCTGAACTGCCTCTCAGGGCTAGGACCCAGGCTCTTCTGCACCTTATCTCAAAGTAGCAAAGTTTATTTACTCTCCCTTTAGTTAGGAAGGATGGTTGCCATCCTAGTGTGTATAAATAAAGAGGAAACCTGACACTCTGCACCCTTCACCTTGGGCTGTGTAACCTCAGAACAGGATTCCAACATGTTCCAGTTCACCATTTACTCAGTGGCAAAACAGGTCTGGTGAAATTTAAAGCCAGTTCGCTGTGCTGACCAGAACTCCTGTGTGCCTGCCTATCCAGTGAGTTCAGAACGAACTCCATCAGATCTACAGCCTTTGCTGAAGCCTCCTCCTGTACCCCCTTGCTGGAGTCTCCTCCAGCATCCCCTTACCCATCATCTCATCTTGACGGGGCTTTTTTTTCTGCTGTCTTCTTTTGGAATTTGACCAGTTCGGACGTTTTTTTCTTCTTGCTAAGAAGAAAAGAAAACAAAGTCTTTTATAGTCACATAGAGCTGTCATTCTTTTTTATTTAAAGAATTCAACTATGTTTTTGTCTGTTAATTGTGCACTTGCACGTGTGTATATGTGTATGTTTTAACTCCGAGTTATCTCTCTGATCTCAACCCTAACCTTTTTAAATGATCAGCTGGGAAGGAAGAAGAGATCAGAGTTTTGAACTAGAAGGAGCAAGCTTCAAGGACAAGTGTTAAAATGAGAATTCTTTGAATCAGTTCTTGGGAAATTAAGCTAGGGAACAGATAATGGTAGAGCCTAAGGATGACTTCTGGGCATGAGAAACCAAGAATTTGTGAAGGGAAAACAAGAACCAGACATGAGGAGATAAAGACTTGAGCAGCTGGAGTATTGGATCGTTTGCCTGCTATCCCAGCACTTGAAAGCATCCAGGACCATGGAAAGAACTGAGGTGGGAGAAAACGGACTTGGAAGGCTTCCAGGAAGCAATGGGGAAACCAATGGATGACAGTATCAGAAAGGTCACAGTGTTTTTATCATTATTATCATTATCATAATTATGACATTTATCAGTATGTGGAGGTTGGGCATATGTTCCATGGTACACATGGAGAGGCCAAGAAACAACTTGTGAGTTGGGTCTGTTCTTCCACCATATGGGTTTCAGGGATCAAATTCAGGTCACCAGGCTTGGTGGCAAGGACCTCGAGCTAGTGAGCCATTTGCCAGACCAATGACACATTTTAATTGACTGGTGACATCTCAGAGTAGAAGATGGGAGAGCGCCAAAGGCGAGGTGGGAATAGGTAGTCAGGTGGACATCCAACCTGCTTGCCACCATGAGGTTTAAGTGACAGATAATGGATGTTGCCTGCCTATGATTTACCAGGAAGCATTTTCCTTCTGGGGGAGGCTAGTGTACCAGTCACACCAAGCAGTTGTGGATGGGAGTTCAGTGAATTTGAGCAATGCTTGGTTCAATATGTCTAAGTGCCTTCTTGTTACCTATAATTTTTGCAAAGCCTTTGAGGAAGGCGGAGTGAGAAGAAAATGAGGAGATGCCATGTGATTGCAGACACACAATGGATGCTCGCATCATGGATGCTAGGATGTGCTATAGCTAGAAGAACAGGAAGCGTCACATGGGAAAGGATGTCTGTACCTTTCTTGTTTGCAGGTGTGCAGGGTACTTTTTGGGCCATTGCCAGGTCATTTGCTGCTGGAGAGTCATCTTTTACCACTAGCAAAAGAAACGGAATTCACATCAGAGGTGAGCATGGACCGAAGAGAAAATGCAGAGGAAAGTCAGCTGGAGAAATTGGATAGCAGGGAGAGAAGGCAGGGGTCTGCCAGCCCGTAGGGTTCCACCTCGATCTGACCACCTTGTTATCATTTTTAAAGTGTGTGTTATGCCTGCATGTGTGTCTGTGTACCACATGTATGCTTGGCTCCTGCAAAGGATAGAAGAGGGTATCAGATACCTTGTGATTAGAGTTACAGATGGTTGCGAGCTACCATATAGGTGGTAGGAATTGAACTCAGATCCTATGGAAGAACAGTCACTGCTCTTAGGCACTGAGCCACCTCTCCAGCCCTGACCATCTTGTTATTGTTACCTATGCACCTGCTAACAGCAGATACATCACGGAATTTGGCTTGCTTTGATGCAATAAGAAAAACAGGGGCTTGAAACCATAACAGATACAAAGACGATAACCGCGACGTTTACAGGAGCAGATGGTGCGACGGATTTTGATCCGGATGCCTATACCGTTACGAGCAGTAACGAATCTGTCGTACGGGCAGAGGTGGAATCAGCTGCCGACGGCAGAGTGCAGATTACACTGACTGCGACGGGTAATAAATATGGTAAGGTAAAAGTGACCGTAGCTACCGCGGATGGAAGTAATAAGAAGGCAGTCTGTAACGTCACGGTGAGTGGTGGGATCAAGAGCGTATCGCTGCAGGACAATGTTGGCAGAAAAGCTGGAAGCCAGACATTGTTCAGAACGGCCGGGACGGCCGGGAAAGCACCTGTGAGCGTGGCCTTGAAGGCTGTCATCACGGGTGCTGATGGAGTTAATACGGAAGCATACGATGTGGAAAGCAGTAATCCCGCACTGGTAAGTGTGTCGGTAGACAAAACAACTGATGAGGTAACGCTGCGTGCAGTTGGAAAATCCACTGGTAAGGCGAAGATTACATTGAAGGCAACCGATGGAAGTGGCAGGAAAGCATCTGTCAATGTAACGGTCATCAATCCTCCCTCAGGGATCAGCATCGCGCCTAAAGCAGGTAAGACCCGCTATGTCGTGCCGGGTAAAAGTGTGCAGTTGAGCGCGAAATTGGAGACGGAGTATGGCCAGATTGCCAATAACAAAGTGCAGTGGAGCGTTGACAATGAGGCAGCCGGCTTGGGGATTACCGTTAATTCTTCCGGTAAGATATTGATTCCCGGCTGGATGGACATTTTTCTGGAGAACTGGCAGGAAAACCGGCTGAAGGGACCGGCATTTAATTTTGAGGTATATGCCACAGCCGGCGACGGAAGTGGCCTGCAGGCCTCTTACGCGATCTGCCTTCGGCAGCCTGTGACGCATCTTACGCTGAATGTATCCGAGAAGGAAAGAGAGAAAGAGGTCTATATACTTCATACGGTGCGTTTTACTTCCGACTGTACATCGCCTGTGTCGTGTACCTCCTCATCACTGGAGACAGCGTCACCCTCTATTGTATATACACCGTATGATCCGGTTAAGAAGACAGGCGGCAGCGGATTTATCATGTTTATGGCGACAAAACCAGGGAACGCAACATTCACGGTCAAGGCGTTGGATTCGTCGGAGCAGGTGTTTATGTCGGAGTGGAAATTTGTGGAAAGGAAGTGATTTTTAAAGCCATTTTTTGCAGTAGGACTTTAACTTGAGGAAAGGATATGCTATCATTATTAATGATGTGTAAAACACAGATTATGTTTAGAGGAGGTGAGAAATTGAAAATCAAAAGAGTTGCTGTTGTGATCGGTCTTATTTTGCTTACTGTGGCCGGACTCATTGGCTGCGGTAGAAAACGTGAACTTGTTGAGCCTGTTGATTTAGCAGCGAAAAGTACAGAACGAGAATTGATAGCGATTCCGATGCCGATATCTGAGAGAGAGCACGCTGTTTCATCTGAAGAGCAATCTGCAGACAGTGAATCAGAAGAAACAACGCGATTGACAGCTTTGGCGGAGGACATGCAGGAAGCGGAAAGAATTGCCGATTTATATGACATTGAACTCGATAGTTTTTCGTATGGAGTGGCTACTTATGTGACTGATAAAGATGTACAGGAACTTATGAATTTAGGGGAGGAAAATGATTACCCTACATTGGCTCCTAATTATAAGAATAAACTCCATACAGCACAGTAAACACATGGTTACAAAAGTTAGAAAAAATAAAAAAGAGGGGAAGAAAGATGAAAAAAGCAAAAATTTTATCATTTCTGTTGGCCTTTTCCTTGTTGTTCCATTCAACGGGGATTGAAGCATTGGCAACGGCGGTATCGGAACCGATTCCTGAAGAGCAATCTGTTGAAGTTCCGGACAATGTGCCCGTTGAAGAGGAAGAGGGAACAGAAGCGTCTGAGCAGCCCATAGAGGAAGAAGAGACAGGCAAAGAAACTTCGGAAGAAGAGCAGAATCCGGAACAGCCTTCTGATTCAGAGGAAGGGGAAGAAAATCAGCCTTCTGAGGAAACAGAAGATTCTGAGCAGCCATCGACGGATGAGGAAACCAAAGATCCTTCCGAAGAAGCAGAGGTTCCGGAAGTGCCTTCAGATGAGGGCGAAGAGGATACTCAGGAACCTTCGGAAGGAGAGGAAGCGGAAGATCCCGATGAAGACGATGTTTCTGTAGAAGAACCTGATGCGGATGACAGTTCTGCAGAGGAGGAATCCGGTTCAGAAGAGAACGTATCAGAGAACTCGGTATCCGAGAACACAATTCCGGAAGAAGAACCCGAAGCGGAGGAAACAGAAGAAGATGATTTTGACATTTTCCCCGGATTAGGCGATAATTACACGTTGTCTTCGGCGCAGATGGAAGATAAAAGAGTGTTGTCTTCTCATTTGGGAGATATCGTAAGCACAAGGGATATGGATGCAGGTGATTATCCGGATGCAGAGGGACTTTACAAGCTTGGTGAAGTGGTATATTTGGCGGAGACAGAAGAGGAAGCTGTACAGGTAGCGGAAGCTTTTGGCGGCGAGTTGAAGAGCTATTCCTATGGAGTGGCCGTAATTGGTCTTCCCGGAAAAGTTACGGTATCCAGAGCAATTGCGGCAGCGGCAGATCCTGCTGTCAAGCTGCCTGCTGTATGGCCAAATTATTATAACTATCTTCACGGTGATGTGAATGAGGTGAATACAGCTGCCGGGCCAAGCGATCCTGAGTTTGCTACTCAGTGGCAGCATGATTACATTGGTACGAATTATGCCTGGGCGGCAGGATATAAAGGACAGGGTGTGAAGGTGGCTGTAATCGATACCGGATTACAGAAAGACCACGAGGATTTATCGGCAAATGCAGCTGCCGGGAAAAATTTTGTCGGTGGTGCAGCTGGTACAGAGTATAATGTTGATAACCAAACCCACGGAACGCATGTGGCAGGTATTATTGCGGCTGATGATAATGGCGTAGGTGGTGTGGGAATTGCGCCGGATGCTGAGGTGAGGGGGTATTGTGTATTCCCGGCAGCAGGTGGTGCAGATAGCGCAGATATTATGAGGGCCATCAGGGCAGCAGTCGCGGACGGCAATGATATCATTAACATGAGTCTTGGCGGTCCTATGTACCAAGCAGATTATGAAAAGGTAACTAAAGAGGCATATGACAAGGGTGTCGCAATTTTTGCTTCTTCCGGTAACGATGATACAGACGGATACAACTTTCCGGCAGCTTACAGCAGTACGATTTCCGTAGGAGCTGTGGACCAGAACAGTGCAAGGGCATCCTTTTCCAATTATGGCAGCACCGTTAAGCTGGCTTTCCCGGGAGTACATATTTACTCTACCCTTCCCGGCGGCTACGGGTATATGAGTGGTACCAGCCAGGCTTCTCCGGCAGCGGCAGGTACGGCGGCGGTAATTCTTTCCGCCAATGATTCTATACGTAGTAAGAGTGGTAAAGCCAGAGTGGACGCACTTCTTTCCGCTATGAAATCTTCTACCGTGAAATGCAGCAGCGCCGGCATGGGGGCGGGTACAACGTGGCTGCCAAGTGTTTTGAAGATTGCTACGGATATGACGGCACCGGATGCACCGACGATTACGATCAGTGAGACACCGAAAAGCGGAAGCATTTATGCTGCGGAAAGTGTAACTGCGACATTGACTACGAATACTGCCGTAGGTGTGGAAATCTGGTATTCAACGAATGGTAAGAACCCAACTTATAAAAATGGTGAGGTCACAAACGGCGAAAAGTACACGGAAGGTGTACCGGTAACACTGACCGGTGCGAAAAAAGTTACCATCAAGGCGATCGCTGTGAATCCGATTACGGGTAAAGCGAGTAAAGCAGCATCTAAGGTATGCACCCTGGCGCCAATACCTTCTGGAGTGGAATTGGTCTCCAAGACAGGTATTTCCAAAGTTGCTCCGGGTAAGAGCCTTGCTTTAACGGCGGTTATTACACCGGATTATGCAGTTTCCAAGAAGGTTCAGTGGACTGTGGACGACAAGGCGAAGGCAGCAGGGATAACCGTTTCAAATGGTACTGTAAAAACGAAAACAGGTACTGCAGCAGGGAGCTATACCGTTACTGCCACGGCGGTGGGACCGGATGGAACATCCTACAATGGTGTTTCAGATGTTTATACGTTTGCGGTAATTGAGAAATCCTTCATTAAAAAGATTGCATTTATGAATGCAGGAGTAAAATTAAAACCGCAGACGTTGGATACGGATGGGATACTGAATCTGATGCAGCATCTTGAAGTAACCGGAGCTGATGGAAATAAGATCGAGGCTGCCAGTGCTGATGTGGTTTGGACAAGTAGTAATAATAAGGTAGCGCAGGTTGAGAATGGTATTGTTACCGCGGTTGGACCCGGTAAAGCGGTTATTAAAGCGGTATCCAATGACGGTTTCAATAAGAGCGCATCCTGCAACGTAACGGTAACGCAGCCCATTACAGAAATTATATTGAACGGTCCGGAAAAGGTAGCTGCCGGGAAAGCCATTACACTGAAAGCGACAGTTGTACCGGCAAATGCTACAAATAAAAAACTTACATGGAAAGTAGACGGAAATACCAATGTAACCGTAAAAAATGGTAAGGTTACTGCAAAGGCAGGCGCGTCAGGAACTTGCAGCGTGACTGCATCTGATGGCAAAGTTACTTCTGAGCCCTATATTGTTACGATCGTATCGGGAAAGATTACAAAGATTGAACTTTCCGAGAAGACGATGCTGCTCTTTAGTAAAAAAGCAACTGATGTAACGCCCATAACAGGAACTCTGACGGCTGTTGTAGACGGGGAATCTGGCTATGACAATACTCTGATCACGTGGACGAGCAGTGCGCCTTCCGTAGCCGACGTGGATGAAAATGGTAATGTTACGGCAAAGACAGCAGGAAAAGCGGTTATAACCTGCGCATCAACTGATGGCAGTAATAAGAAAGCAAGCTGTACGATTAACGTTACTGTGCCAATGTCTAAATTAGCTATAGGTACTACAGACAGCTATGGAGATTACTTTGACGATCTTGGAAATGGTACCGGTGGATATGCCGGATATATCGCGCAGGGTAAGAGCATTAAAATGTCCGCTAAGTACAGCAGTAAGTATGGTGAGCCTTTGAACAAAAAGGTAACCTGGTCATCCAGTGATGAAACTGTTTTGACAGTTGATAAAAACGGAAAGGTAACGGCGAACGAAAATGCTGAGATAGGTAGAACGGCTATAATTACAGCAACTGCGGCGGATGGCAGTGGGGTAACTTCCAATCAGTATCTGTTCCAGGTTAGGCAGTTATTCAAAAAGCTTTCTGTTGATGATCTGATTGTAATTGCAACAGCAGACGATGGGAATCCGTATGTGCCTCATTATTTCACGGCCACTGTGTCAGGAGGTAAAAATCCCGGACTTTCCAAGGAATATTATGAAGAAATAGGGGCATATGTTCTTACGCCGATTCCTGGTAAAGTAACCACGAATAAGCCGTCAAGCAGTACGTCATTGTATACGAATGAATTACAGAAAATGACCGTTACGGTGAAGCTTCGCGATGGTTCGGGCTTAACGGCGAAGAAGACTCTCCTTGTTGCACGATTTAAGGACGGAACCATTAAGTTTTTTGAATAATAAATATAATAGTTGATCCTTAAGGTGGAATGGGAAAACATAGTATTATAAGTGTATTATTTGAGAAGTAGACGACTTAAGTGCTTGGAGAACAGCACAGAAGCTGGGCGATGTTCGTAAGACATCGCCCGGTTTCGTATATTCATATTGAAATTGATTATTCCAGGAAAATAAACTTGTGTTGTGCCCTGTTTTGTTTCTTCAACGTAGGAAATTTTACATGGCCATATATTGTCAATTTAATTTAGGAGATTATAAAAAATAATGAGAGTATTATGAACGGGATAACGGGATTGAAATATTTAACATTAAGTCTATCTTGCAATGAAATAAAGATTGTGATACTATAATTTCAAGCAAAGAACATATCTGAGATTCTTACAATATCTTATTGGATTTCATATTTTTCACGGCGAAATCCGAATCCAAGCAGAGTAATCTCTGCCAGAACTCCTTGCTTATAACTAAATAACTGCGGGGAGGGATATTAAAGCGCAGGATTCGAAGTGTTTTTCCTCTCTGCTGCATTTGAGAAAGAGAGGGTGAATGATGAAAGAGAAAGTAACGAAAGAAGTATCTGGGCAGAAGCAGGATGAAACAGGTGCGATTCTGCCACGGGAAACGGAATTGGCATTTGAAGTGCAGACAACATTGAAGGCCGAAAAGGAGACTGCCGGAGATTTTCAGCCGGTACTGCCGGAAGATTACCAGCTTAATCTGAGTGATTTCGCACTTTTTCTTTCGGTGATGAAAGTCAAAGAAGCTTACGAAGATGTGCTCAGCATCATACTGGATGAACCGGACCTGCAGCTGAAGGAAGTCAAGGTTGAGCAGGTTGTTTTAAATAAGTTGGGTAAGCGTGCCATACGGCTGGATGCGTGGGCACAGGACGTGAACAACAGGCAGTTTGATATGGAAATGCAGAATGATACGAGTAGTGATAATGTCCGCAAGCGATCCAGATTTTATCAGGGCTTACTTGATACCCCGATCTTGAAATCAGGAAAGGAGACCCGTTACAGGTATCTGCCGTCTACTGTGATCATCTTTATCACACAGGAAGATATTTTTGGTTGTGACCGTGCTATGTATACATTTCGGGAAAGATGTGAAGAAGAACCAAAGGTTCTGCTTGAAGATGGGACGAGTAAGATTTTCCTGAATATGACAAGTCATAAAGGGCGTCCGGAGCTGGTAAGCCTGTTGCAGTATATGAAAGATACGACATTGGAAAACCAGAATGTTACAATAAAGGACAGGCGTATTCTGGATTTGGACAGAATTGTAAACGAAGTGGTACAGATGGAGGAATGGGAGGCTGTAAAGATGAATATTCTGGAGATTGGTTTGGCTCAGGGGATGGAGAAAGGCCTGGCTCAGGGAATGGAGAAAGGCTTGGCTCAGGGAATGGAAGAAGGCCTGGCTCAGGGGATAGAGACTGGCCTGAAAAAGGGAATTCGAGAAGGTGAAGACCGTCTGGCGCAGCTTTTGAGGCTGTTAAAGAGCGCCGGAAGAAATGAAGAGGCGGATCGTGTTATTTTTGATGAAGAGTATCGGAAGCAGCTGTATCAGGAATTCAAAATTGGGATTTCCAAGCCGGATGTTTTGTAATTTGATATTGATACCGGGGAAATATATCTTATAAGGAATTATGCATGAAGAAGAAAATACGTATATCAGTAATTTTATTTATATCGGTATTTTTGCTGATAATGTCAGGAGGGCATATCATGTACACGGATTTGGCGAGCAGACTGATGCTTCCGTTTATGAAGGTTACAAGAGTAGAAATCAATCCGGTTAGTGAGTTTGCGGCAGAGGATGCACCGTTGATGGCAGTTGTGGAGTCGATAGAGGATGCGCGGGAGACAGCAGGACAATATGGGATTGAGCTGATATCTTTTGAGGATGGCATAGCCTTATTTCAAACGAAAGAGAATCCATTAGTGGTGATCAGCAGGGGAGAACAGTATAATTACCCGCCATTATCGGTCAATTATGTCAGAACAGTAGATGAAGTGACAGAACAACAGTTAAATGAATGAAAGTCCGCTGTAAGATGAGATATGGGAAACAGGCGGCGTGAGCAGGCGACCAAAGCAGCGGTGAAGGACGCTCACGCCCGGGTGAAGATGATTTGCCGGATTCCCCACATTGTGTAGGTTTCTTTCAGAAAGATCAGCAAGGGAATTATAGGCGCCAATATCATATATATTTCCAATATGCTTTGCTGGTGAAACAAGAATAAAAGGCAGGAAGATATTTTTGGCTGTGACCGTGCTGTGTATACGTTTCGGGAAAGATGTGAAGAAGAACCAAAGGTTCTGCTTGAAGATGGGACGAGTAAGATTTTCCTGAATATGACAAGTCATAAAGGGCGTCCGGAGCTGGTAAGCCTGTTGCAGTATATGAAAGATACGACATTGGAAAACCAGAATGTTACAATAAAGGACAGGCGTATTCTGGATTTGGACAGAATTGTAAACGAAGTGGTACAGATGGAGGAATGGGAGGCTGTAAAGATGAATATTCTGGAGATTGGTTTGGCTCAGGGGATGGAGAAAGGCCTGGCTCAGGGAATGGAGAAAGGCTTGGCTCAGGGAATGGAAGAAGGCCTGGCTCAGGGGATAGAGACTGGCCTGAAAAAGGGAATTCGAGAAGGTGAAGACCGTCTGGCGCAGCTTTTGAGGCTGTTAAAGAGCGCCGGAAGAAATGAAGAGGCGGATCGTGTTATTTTTGATGAAGAGTATCGGAAGCAGCTGTATCAGGAATTCAAAATTGGGATTTCCAGGCCGGATGTTTTGTGATTTGATATTGATACCGGAAAATATATCTTATAAGAAATTTTCTATATTATAATGGTATGATGATACGGGAGATGGATGTTCGGGAACAATGGATTGGCACAGTCAGTCAGGAGTTGTTTGGTAAAACTGTCAGATTTGGAGGATGGAGGCAGGGGATAAGGTACAATGCTGGGGAGAAAGAACAGTAATGTAAGCAGAACAGGTATGGCACTACTACTTGCGGTGCTGCTGTCTATGGAACCTTTTGGAGCGGTGAGAACAGTTTATGCGGAGAATTTCGGGGAATTTCAAGATAGTGATCCACATCTGGAAGACAGGGTATCTACAGGGACTGTGGGAGCAGGAAAGATCGGAGAGGACAATGCCGGAAATGAGAGCATGAAAGAAGGAAGCACAGAGGAAACAGACTCCAGTGAAGGGAACAGCGATGTGGAAGATGCCGGGGACTGCGTAGAAGAAAGAGCGGAGAGTGAAAATACTGAGGAGGACAGTGTAGAGGAAGAAAATATTGAAGAAGACAGCAGAGAGGAAGACGGTACAGAAGAGAACAACACAGAAGAAGCCGACGCTGTCGAAGGGAACACGGACACAGAAGAAATTGGCGAAGATGTCGAAGAAGATCCGGAAGGCGAAAATGCTGAGGAAGGAAGAGTAGAAGAAGCCGACGCTGGCGAAGGGAACACAGATAAAGAAGAAATTGGCGAAGATGTTGAAGAAGATCTGGAAGACGAAAATGCTGAGGAAGGAAGAGTAGAAGAAGCCGACGCTGGCGAAGGGAACACA
>OFGA01002007.1_pt1 | contig 13112 bp, 9 predicted proteins | sample 1521471 | NCBI WGS metagenome assembly OFGA01 (sample SAMEA3504086, study PRJEB24116) | mouse gut metagenome | biome: mouse gut; feature: mouse-associated habitat; material: faeces | place: Denmark | collected 2011
CCTTTCTGCTTCCCTGCCAATGTCCAGTACGCTACTCCTCCTTACTGTCACTCCAGCCGCGTAAGCCAAACCCGCTTCTCTACTGCCCTTATAAAAGATCGCTTCAGTCTTTTAGAAGAATGTTCCCCGCATTTGTACATATCTTTTCTGATCTCCTGTACCATCTGGTACCGTTCTGCCGGATCTTCCCTGATACATCTGCGAATGATCTGTTCCAGCCAGTCTCCCACAAAATATTGATGATCTTTGATCTCCAGCAGTGTGTATGGCGGCCTTGCCGGATCCGTACCGGTCACCACAAAGTACAATAACATGCCCAACGCATAAATGTCACTTCTTTCATCTGCATAAATTCCCTTACCGACACGTCCAAACTGCTCCGGTGCACCGTATCCCGGAGTAGCCGCCATCCTCATCGCGCGCGCTCCGAAATTTCGCCAATGTGCTGCCCCAAAATCAATCAGCCTCAACTTATCATCCGAACAGACCATGACATTCTGTGGTTTCAGATCCCGATAAATAACAGGTGGTTTTCTTGTATGCAGATAGCACATCACATCCAACAACTGTTCCGCCCATGCATACACCCGTTGTTCTGCGACACAACCATTTTTCTCTATATATTCCTGCAGCGTCACACCCTGTATATATTCCATCACCATATACCATATGTCATCCTCCCACAACAGATCATAAATGACAGGCAGCATAGGGTGCTTAAGTTGTCTGAGAATATCCGCTTCCTGCAGAATCCTCCTGTTTCTGCCAATCTTTTCTGTACTGCATCCCGCTTCTTTTTCTTCCTTCCCGCACCCCGCTTCCCTTATCATTTCCTCCTTCACAGCATCTTCTACACCATCGTCTTCCTCATCTCGCTGTTTATCCTGCCATTTATACACCCGTTTGATCGCCACCTTCCTGTGCAGATCTGCATCCTGTGCCAAATATACGTCTCCTTCCGCTCCCTTCCCAATAAGCCCGATCATTCTATATTTTCCTACTGTCTTTCTTTTCTCCATATCCTTCATCCAAACAATTACCCTCTCTTCCTGATCCATAAATTAATCAAAATACCGCACCGTAAAAGTTTCCATTATCACAGCATCACCTGCCCTCCGCCTTCACATAGACAGCCGACAGATTATCCCTCTCCCCACGTCGCATGCATGCCTCCCCAATCTCCCGAAGCCTTCTTGCAATCTGCTCTTCTTCCAGAAGCCGGTCCGGATTCATGACCTCTGCCATTTCCTGCTGTGTAACACAATGATAAAAACCATCACTGCATAACAATACAGCCTGTCCGCTTCTCATATTTCCTGTTTTAAAATCCGGTTTCTCATATCCGAAACTGCCAACACATTTGGTCAACATATTCCTTCCTTTTACATGATCTTCCGTCATACATACTGCCTTTATCCGTTTATGGCCGACAGAGAACTGATACGCTCTGCTGTCCCCCAAATGCCAGACAAAATAAGTTTTCTCGACTATAGTCAGAACCGTCATGGTTGTCCCCAGGCTGATATTTTGCTGCAAACTATACTGCCGAATTTTTTCCTGCATATCATACACCAGTCGTTCCATGGATCGTCGTATCATCCAACAGGGTTTTCTTTTCTGAACGGCCCGCAGCAAAAATTCATAGAACCACTCCTGAAGACGTTTCGTCACATAGCCGCTGGCCCATTCCCCCTGTTCCAAACCTCCCATGCCATCGCAGACTGCTGCCATCAATACTCTGCCACGAGCAGTCAATACCTGATGCAGTGTAATCGAGTCCTGGTTATCCATCGCCACACTCCCTCGATGCCAATATATACCTGTCAAGAACCTCATGTTTTTCCTTTCCTGATACTTTCTGTTTGTATGAATCGTTGCGGGATACCCGCCTGAATTACCTGCTGCCTGCAGATAATAGAAGAATTCATCTCTGTATTATGAATTAATGCTTTTTATATTATACCACATGCATAGTTGAAGTCAAGACTTATCTATTTCCGATCCAGGATATACGCATAAGCGCATAAATATATTTCCTGATCAAAACAATGCACTAAAGAACGAAGCAGCAGGCGGATGATTGCCTGTCATTCTGACAAACCATATCTTTTACCGCCTGCCGTATTATCTGGTGAATGATGCGTTTTATTTTTTCACACTTATACCGCTCAATCTTCCCGCACCAGGATATCAGAAATTAATTATTCGTTGTACTATATCATCGTACTGTCCCGGAACTATTTCACTCCCCATTTTCCATATAGGATAATGTTTCCGTAACAGCCTTTCGGAATGGACGTTACCTGATCCGTATATTCTCCTGTAACGGCATTATACTTTCTGTACCAGCCTTCAAATACAAACCCATACCTTGCAGGTTTTTTCAATTTCACTGCTCTGGACGCATTGTAAGTATAAGACTCCGGATTCTTCACTTTCACACCTGTCAGTTCTTCCTCTGACGCCTCCGGATCTATGTGCCTGTACGTAATCGTATATGTCCTGGGCTTCCAGATCGCATAGAGATTGACCGTACCTTTGTTCTTCTTTCCAAGACCTGCCAGTTCGACAAGCATTCCATCACTGTCCGCCGTGCAGTCCGCCGCAATTCCCTTTCCATTTGCCTTTGTGTTCCAGCCGACCAACTCATAGTACTCCGGAATCTCATTCAGCACATCCGTGCTCTTAAAAGAATGCTGTTGGCCGTTAGCCTCAGTATCATATTCATATGCTATTCCGGTTCCCTGCGTATCTCCGTAAACAATCTGCGCATCTGTCTTGAAAGACACACCTTTGTCCTTAACGTTGAGATTAAGTTTGACAGCATACGTAATCGGCATCCAGTTCGCTGTCAGGACTACATCCTCTGCCGTGCCTGCCTTAATCCGTTTCCTGGTATGGTCAAAATAATCCTTTCCGGAAGGCTCCGTCCAGCCGGCAAAGATATAACCGGTCCTGACAGGAGATTTAACAGGTATATTCTTTTTCGTATTGTACACATAGCTCGTAACTGCCGAATGCCTGACTCCGTCATCCGCACTGCAGTTTTCATATGTTATCTTATAGACTGCCGGCCCCCATACAGCATATAAATCTATTTTTCCCCTGCCATCCGGATCGTCAAAATTAAATGCGCTCAGCTTCGAAAAATGCTTTCCTGCCGCAAATGATTTTCCCCTGCCATTCGGCTGCGTCGTCCAGGCCGATATGCTTACCTTATCATTAATCTCTTCTTTCAAGGCAAACTCCTTAGCCGGTGCAAAGGTATCTACAAGCTCCGAATACCTGTAGGTTTTCGTTACCGGATCTGTCACAGAAGTATACTTCTCATCGGCACCATGATACGTGACCTGATACGAGTTCTCACGCCATACTGCACGAAGTTTTATATTGCGGAAAAACTCATTTGGAATTGTTTCAATCCCGGTGGCCGTATCCGGATTCTCTTCCTCAGCGTCTACCCATTTCACGAAGATACTGCCAACCTTTGTCGACTGCCGAAGCATTCTCTGCTCCGTTGTACTTGCCGCCGTATAACTCTTCGGATTCCCGGCAGCATTCTTCCCGCCCTGCAGATCATACGTAATCTTATAGGTGATCGGTCTGCTCCACTGCGCGTATAAGGTGATCGTTTCTCCCGGTTTCGCCAGATTCTTCGCGTTCAGGGCATATTTCTTCCCTTTGCCGTCTGCCTTTGTGTTCCAGGATGACAATGTATAACCGTTTCTTATGATCTTCGCCGTCTCGCTTTTAGAAGACAGTAATTCACCGGTATTCACCGATATGTTCTGTGCCGGTTCTGTCTCGATGCCTCCGTCATTCCTGTACAGCTTGACCGTATACGGCACCGCTTTCCACTGCGCATACAAAACAACCGCAGCATTTGTATCTTTCGCATACACAGTCTCTAAAGCCGTACCGATCACTGCGGCCCCACTGACCGTTCCATCCGCTTCTTTCTGCTGGCCAAATGTTAATCCTCTGCCATCCGCTCTGGTAGCCCAGCCTGTAAACTCATAACCGTTTATTTTGAAAGCGTTCATTGCGGTTTTGTTCGTCTCCGAATAAAAGGTCATCACTGTATTTGCCGTTTTCCCTTTTGCCGTCAGACCCAGGCTGGAAGCGTTACTGTCATATTTCACCGTATAGGTCGTAGGTATCCACTGCGCATACAGGATACAACTTCCACTTGTAACCAGATTTTTCACGGCGGCACCGGCGTTATATGCAACTCCACTTCCGTCAGCTGCTGTATTCCACCCCTTAAACTTATATTTGTACAAAGCTGCCGTGTTTGCCGCAAGCCTGACTGACGCATTGTACTTCACCGTCACATCATTGATCGATCCCTCCTTCTTGATCACTGCACCTTCCGGCACATTCATGTTATAGATCAGCGTATACTCATTCGTCTTCCATTTTGCATAGAGATTCAGAGCACCGGTCAGAGAAGACGTATTAAAAGTTCCTCCTTCCGGTCCCGTCACCCGTGTACGGAAGGACTTATCTGCAAACCAGCCTTCGAAGGTGTTTCCTGCCTTCACGGGTGCCGCAAAGGTCAATATATCTCCCGGCTCATATGAAACAGGATTCCCGGGAGCATTCGTCCCACCATTCAAATAATACGTTACTTTCTTCAAGGCATAATCCGTCTTTGAGATTGGATGGCTGTCCGTAAATTCCTTCTCACTGTAGATCGGCAGCTGATCTCCGGGATTAAATCCGGAACTGCCCTTCATAAATTTATTTACGTTCGTGCAGTCTACATAATACCAAAGTCCCCTGTACTCCACGATATTCCAGGCATGACTGCCTTTCCTGCCCCAATAGTCGTCTTTCACCACGCGGGCCTGGATGCCCATCTCCCGACATAGTCTGACAAAAGTCAGGGAAAAACTTTCACAGCTGCCCTTTCGTAATAGTATGGCACTGTATACCGTGTAATTCAAAGGATTCTCTGTTCCATCGACCCACATAATTCCAGTGGTATAGTCAAAAGCTGCCCGAATCTTTTTCAATGGATTATCCGAAATACGAGCTTCATAAAGCGCTCCACCTTCTGCCAGCAGTTTCTCGATCGCTGCGTCCAGTTCCTTCTCCTGTTCTGCCGTTGTATAATATTCGGCCGACCATTTAAAACTATGATAGTATGTTCCGTTCACAAGGATCTGGTCGCCGCTGAACATACAATTCCTGATGCAATCCTGCAGATTATCACCGGCCCAGGGTTCCATCCACTCTTTTTCCGCATACTTTGTAAACAACCATGTATCGACGATCTTATCGTCGGCCAGAGATACATAATCTTCATGCATGCTTCCGTTCCACTCGGTAAACCTACGGTAGCCATATTCATCTAAAAAGGCATTATACGCGCTTTCTCCCAACAGAAGAATAAATTCCTTTTCCCGATCATGAATCTTCCGTCTCGCTGTCTGCCACAGAGCTTCTCCCGAATCACATATGGTGGATGAATCCAGATCCTCATAGATCTCGCCTTCCTCAGCCTCTTCGATCACAACCGGAACAAAAAACTCAAAACACATTGCATTCTTCGGTTCAAAAAAAATCGAACCATATTCAGGCGGCAATGAATTATTCAACGCCACAGCCAGATATCCTGTTCCCTGTGTCGTGTTCTCCGCTTTAAATCCCAACTGATCCGGAACAGTGTTCCCTGCATATTTGATCAAAGAAGAAATACAAGATTCCGTACCGAAAACATGATCCGCCCGTGAAAGCCGCTCTGCTATAAACCATGTAAAACCATATGTTTCCGCATAAGATGCAAATTTATAATTTCCTGCAATCGCTTCATGTGATTTCTCATAGGCAGCGATCGCATCTCTGATCTTACAGTAAGATACCCTGGATCCGTCTTCACATACTGCCCACAGAGTCAGTCCGTCAATACTTTCTCCCTCGTGCAGCCGGATCGGATTTGCCTCATTATACTCCTCCCCCTCTTTATTTCCCAGATAGAACCTGACATAGTCCCCACTTCCAGGCAGCTTATACGCTTTTCGTTTACTGTTGATATATGGCAGACTGTCTACATACATGCCATTGGCTGATACCGGTTCCGAGAAGGGACTTTTCTCCCCCTGTTCGGAAGGCAGCGACTGGTCGGCACTCTGTCGACGGACGGCTTTGACCCGGTAACTGTAATATTGCTTCTCTACCGGATAATGATTAAATTCGTGCTCAGGATTTAATACTTCATTTTCAGACAGATTGCTTTTATATGTATTCTCCTCTGTGGTTCCAAGAAGCTTATAGGCATCTGTTCCTAAATTTCCCGTTAATGCAGGATCCACAGCATAATACACTTCATAGATGTCAGCTCCCTCCACTGCATCCCAGGTCAAAACTATACTGAAAATGTCTGCGTTATCCAGCTGTAAATTGTTCGGTGCTTTCAATTCCGCCGATATCAGGGCTTTCTCATCTGACAAAACTTTGTTTGTCAGTTCGTCCTCATCCACCTCTGTCTCCGGATTCTTCTCCTCATCATCTTCGGAATCCTTCCCAGTCTCCTCCTCCGGATTCTCCTCTACATCATCTTCGGGACCTTTCCCAGTCTCCTCCTCCGGATTCTTCTCCTCATCATCTTCCGGATCCTTCCCAGTCTCCTCCTCCGGATTCTCCTCCTCATCATCTTCCGGATCCTTCCCAGTCTCCTCCTCCGGATTCTCCTCTACATCATCTTCGGGACCCTTCCCGGATTCCTCCTCCGGCTCCTTCTCCTCATCATCTTCCGGATCCTTTCCAGACTCTTCCCCCAAATTCTTCTCCGCATCGTCTTCCGAATCCTTCTCGGCCTCCTCCGGGTCCGTCTCCACATCCTTCTCTGGACTCTTTTCCGAATCATCTTCCAGACCGGCATCCGAATTCTCTTTTTCTGATTGAGAATGATCCTTTATGCTTATCTCCTGTCCAATATTGACAGTCGGATTGAAATCGATCGTTTCTGCACAGACACTCATCCCCGGCGTACTCAACAACAATACTGCCATTAAAAACGCTGTCGCTCTAAAATAATGCTTCCTCCTCCTCATTTCCAGTTCCCTCCTCCATCCTGCATAAAAAATTTGTACCGTGTCATATATAAAGTTAATGCCTGACAATTCCAAAGTACCAGAAAAATTCCCAACTTATCGATCATCAGGCAATATTCATGGACAGGCTGCACAGTTTCCCTAATGCACCAATCTCATAATATCATTATACATAATAAATACCATCAATATCATCAATACCACAAGCCCGGCAAAATGAACTATGCCTTCTTTCTCCGGCGATACAGGTTTCCCCCGTATCACTTCCACAAGCATGAACAGAAGCCTTCCGCCATCCAATGCCGGCAATGGAAGTAGATTCAAGATCCCCAGATTGACAGACAAAAGCACTATGATCTCCAACATTGTCAAGATCGCCGAGGAAGTTCCGTAATTCTCTTCCGCCTGATCATAACTTTCTCCCACAAACTGTGCAATACCGATCGGGCCCGATACATCATCCTTCGTGACCTTCCCCCGTAACAACTGGCCCAGGCTCTTATACGTAACCCTTACATAATATTCTACCTCATAGAATCCATACTGAAATACCTGCAGAGGATTACACTTCAAATACTCTCCGGCTCCTGTAAATCCCATATAATAGCGGCCTGACTGCGCATCATACCGAGGCTGTACGGTGACGACTTCTTTCTTTCCATCCCGCTCAAAGTGAACCTCCAGCTCCTCTCCTTGATTAAGTGCCGAGATTACCGCAACTTCCCGATAGAAATGAATCTTCTCGCGATCAATCTGCGTAATCCGGTCTCCTGCCTGCAGACCGGCTTCCTCAGCCGCGGAATTCTCAGATACCTGTCCGATCACCGGCAGATCGGCCCCCGAAAATGCCGTCAGCACAACCGCCACCACAAAAGCCAGAATGAAATTGAAAAATGGCCCTGCAAACACAGTGGCAATGCGCCTCCACACGCCTGCTTCCGGAAAAGAAACGCCCCCCTGCTCCAGGTCGATCGCAAAGTCCTGCTCCCTGCCATTTTCCGAAGGCAGCGGCAAATCAGGTTCCACACCTGCTCTGCGATATAACCCGCCTGGCTTTCCTTCTTCTCCGCCCATGCCGTCCTCACCGTCAAACATACATGCCCCGCCTATAGGCAGAAGCTTCAGGGAATATTTGACACCTCCTTTGACAAAAGAAAACAGTGTAGGCCCCATACCCACCGAGAACTCTACAACCCGGATACCGTTTCTCCTGCCGATAAGAAAGTGGCCCAGCTCATGAGAGATCACCACAATACTGAAAATAATGATAAATAAAATAATTGTCCTGATCAAGTTCCTATTCTCCAAACTTATTTTTTGTTAATTCAGATATATATTCGTAAGTGGATGCCTCCGCTTCCAGAATCTGATCCACCGTCGGATCGCCGATCACGTTATGCTGCTCCATAGACCTCTCGATCAGCTCCGGTATCTGCAAAAATGTAATCTTCTTTTGTAAGAACAGGGCTACTGCCTTCTCATTGGCGGCATTAAACACCGCCGGCATCGTCCCTCCCGCTTCCGCCGCCTGATATGCCAGCGCCAGCCCTCGGAAAGTCTCTGTATCCGGCGCTTCGAACGTAAGCTGCCCCAACTGAAAGAAGTCCACTCTTCCATTATCCATAGGACGCCTGTCAGGATAAAAAAGTGCATATTGGATCGGCAGTTTCATATCCGGTACACCCAGTTGTGCCATAATGCCTCCATCCACATATTCCACCGCCGAATGGATGATACTCTGCGGATGTACTACCACCTGAATCTGCTCTAATTCCACATCAAACAGCCATTTCGCTTCCATCACTTCCAATCCCTTATTGACAAGAGAAGCCGAATCGATCGTAACCTTCTTTCCCATAGACCAATTCGGGTGCTTCAACGCATCCTCCACCGTCATTGTACTCAACTGCTCCCTGGTCTTTCCGCGAAAAGGACCGCCTGACGCCGTCAACAAAATCTTACTCACACGTTCTCTGTTCTCACCGTGCAGAGACTGGAATATAGCGCTGTGTTCACTGTCAACCGGCAGAATCGATACCCCGTTTCGTGCCGCCAGCGGCATAATGATATGACCCGCAGTCACCAGAGTCTCTTTATTGGCAAGCGCAATCGTCTTATGATGTTCTATGGCGGCGATTGTCGGCCTGATACCGATCATTCCCACTATTGCCGTCACCAATACTTCCGATTCCTCACAAACTGCCGTTTCCAGCAGACCTTCCATACCATGTACTACCCGCACAGACAGATCTGCCAATCTTACACGCAGATCACGTGCCGCTTCCTCAGACCACATCGCCGCCAACACCGGACGAAATTCCCGCACCTGCTTCTCCATCAAATCAACATTCGTTCCGGCCGCCAGCGCAACCACCTGTAAATCAGGTTCTTTCCTTACAATCTCCAGCGTCTGCGTACCAATTGACCCCGTAGAGCCCAATATCGCAATCCTTTTCATATGTTTCCTCTCTTCTCATGTACCAGTTTCGACTTTATTCTCCCTGTCATGTGTATCTGTTTACCCCGCAGCCGTTTATCCTACATAAACATCAACCCAATAAAAATAAGCGGTGCCGCAATGATCACACTGTCAAATCGATCCATAATTCCGCCATGTCCGGGGATCAGCTTACCATAGTCCTTGATATCATGATCTCTCTTGATCGCAGACGCCGCCAGATCTCCTACCATAGACACCAGCGCTCCTGCTGCTCCAAGCCCGGCCACCAGCAAAAGCTGAAGATACGTCTCTGAATATGCGTTGATCACAAACTGCGTATAAAGCACAAATAAAAGTGCCGCACCGACCACACCGCCAACCGCACCCTCCACCGACTTCTTCGGACTTAATTTCGGTGTCATCTTATGCTTACCAATAAGCACTCCTACTGCATAGGCACAGGTGTCACTCCCCCAGGAACAAAGGAAGACAAACCAGACCAAATATTTTCCCTGATCAAATCCCTCTCTGATCAAATAGATGAAAGACAACATGACCGGCGCATACAGATAGGCAAACACGGCCGACATAATCCGCGATGCATGATAACGCGGAAAAGTAAACACATACATAAACAACATAACAATCAGGGTAACCACCACTGCAATCATGATGACCGGATATACCGCCACTAACCCCTCTCCGTTTTCCCTGCCGTACCAGAGACTGCAATAGAGGAGAATATAATATAATATTGTCATGAACATTCCGATATATTCCGGTGCATGCAGACCGCCATGTACAAACCAAAAGGACGTGTGCCCTGCTGTTATCTGCTTCTCACGAAAATCTTCATTTACTTCATGCGTACCACACGCTTTTACCAGTTCGCCGTAGGCAATCAGAGAGATCAGGCACAAAACTACAGCCAATATACCATTTCCCGCCATGATCGTCGCCAGTGCAATGATCACCAGCAGGATACCACTTAACAATCTAGTGCGAAACATATTCCCGCTCCTTCCTATACCTCCTTAACCAAACCATACCGTCTGTCTCTGCTATTATATGCAGTGATCGCCTTCTCCAATTCTTCCTTTGAAAAATCCGGCCACGCTACCGGCGTAAAATACAATTCCGTATAGGCCAGTTGCCACAACAGAAAATTCGAAATACGCTGCTCATTGCACGTACGTATTAACAGATCCGGCTCCGGTATCCCGCATGTATCCAACGCGGCAGTTATCTTTTCCTCCGTGATATCACAGTCATCCTGCCTTCGACAACTTCCTCCGTCAGCCGGCGTACCGCCCGGACAATCTCATCCCTGCCGCCATAATTGATCGCAATCTGAAAATGCAGTCCCGTATTATTTCTTGTCGCCTCCTCCAGCTGCTCCATACGCTTTCTGATATCATCATCCAGCCTGGATTTCTCTCCGATGATCCGCACACACATATTGTTTTTGGCTGCCGTCTTCAGACACGTCTTCATATAATTCCGCAGTAATCCCATCAAAGCATCTACCTCATCGCGGGGCCTGTTCCAGTTCTCCGTACTGAACGCATATACCGTCAAATACTGAATTCCCATCTTATATGCTTCTTCACAGATTACCTCTACGGCCTTAGCGCCCTGCACATGCCCATAGTTCCGCGGCATACCTTTCTGCTTTGCCCATCTGCCGTTTCCATCCAAAATAATCGCTACATGGTTCGGAATCTCCCTGTTCATAGCCATGCCTCCTTCTCATTCTGTGAGTTTGCAGCCGTAAAAACACAAACCTGCATCCCCATCAGCTCAGATTCATCGTAACGGTTCAGATACCTTCCTTCGGCAGTACATCCACCTGTTCCGGATCACTGCTGCCTGACAACACTGTACAAATTGGAAAAGGGACAACAGAATATCGATTCTGTAAGCCCCTCTCTATACGTTTCTTTCATGAAACACTCGTTATTTATCTAATGAACGAATGTCAGTACCAAACAAAACACACTACACCGTAAGAATCTCTTTGGATTTCTCTTCCACAAGCTTATCGATATTCTTGATAAACTTATCCGTCATCTTCTGCAGCTTTTCCTCCAGCTCCTTGACCTCATCCTCAGAAACCTCCGCCTTGGCCAGCTTCTTAAGCGCATCATTACCGTCACGCCGTGTATTCCGGATTGCTACTTTTCCTTCCTCACCACGCTTCTTAACATCCTTGACCAGATCACGACGGCGTTCCTCCGTCAATTCCGGAAATACAAGCCGGATTACCGCTCCATCATTCGTCGGGTTAATCCCTATATCTGATGTCATAATTGCTTTCTCGATGGCTTTGATCAGCGTCTTCTCCCAGGGTGCAATCTGTATGATCCTCGGTTCCGGTACCGTAACATTCCCTACCTGCTGGATCGGTGTAGGTGTTCCGTAATAATCCACCCTCAGCTTATCAAGAACATGCGGATTAGCACGTCCCGCCCGGATTGTTGCCAGATCGCCTTCCAGATAATCATAAGACTTCTGCATCTTCTCCTCATAGGGTTTTAATCTCTCGTCCATAGTGAACCTCCCATATTATAATCATTTACAGGTCCATAACCCTTCGATTATCTTCCTGTCACACGGTTACCTTCGTCCCGTTAAATTCACCTCTAACGGTGTTTACAATGCTGTTATCTTCATTCAGCGCAAAAACCCACATCGGCATCCTGTTATCTCTGGCCATAATAGATGCTGTCATATCCACTACCTGTAAGTTCTTCTCAATCACTTCTTCTATGGATACCTCAGCATACTTCTTCGCTTCCGGATTACATCTCGGGTCACTGTCGTAAACGCCGTCAACCGCTTTCGCCAGCAGAATCACGTCGGCATCCACCTCCACCGCCCTCAATACAACCCCGGTATCTGTTGAAAAATATGGATGCCCGGTGCCTCCTGCAAAAAAGACTACCATGTTCTTGGAAAAATATTTGTTAGCCCTGTCCTTTGAAAACAGTTTCGTAAAAGAACCGCACTCAAAAGGTGTCAGCACATTCGTCATCATACCTTCCGAACGGAAGATCTCCGAAACATAGATGCAGTTCATGATCGTTGCCAACATGCCGATCTGATCCGCCTTTGTCCTGTCGATGCTCTCGCTTTCCCTGCCGCGCCAGAAATTACCGCCGCCGGTAACGATTCCCACCTGAATACCGTCGTCCGTAAGCTGCTTCACCTGAAAGGCAACCTCTTTTACGGTTTCCTCGTCAAAGCCTGTTTTCTTATCGCCGGCTAAAGCCTCTCCGCTTAATTTCAGGCTCTTCGTTACTTTTCACATCCTGCATTATTCACGCCTCGCTTTTATTTCTTCTTGTCCGCCTTCTTGTCAAATTTATCAAAGAAAGAAGCAGGGTTAACGTCGGCATAACACTGAGAGCACATACCCTCAATTACCGCACCGTTATTAATCTGAACGGATTTAGATTTGATATCTCCCATAACAATTGCGGAAGCGTCCATATCTACAGCCTCAATATCATCCATTGTCATTCCAACAGAAGTCAGGGAGTTCAACAGAATATCTTCGCTGGAACTTCCGGAAGAATAAGCTACTTTTTTGCCTGCCAAATCTTCTATTTTGG
>OFGA01002008.1_pt1 | contig 13111 bp, 10 predicted proteins | sample 1521471 | NCBI WGS metagenome assembly OFGA01 (sample SAMEA3504086, study PRJEB24116) | mouse gut metagenome | biome: mouse gut; feature: mouse-associated habitat; material: faeces | place: Denmark | collected 2011
TTCACATCGCTCACCCCTCCGGGGGTCGCCCAGCGGGTGTGCCCTATGCCGCAGCCGGAAAAATGTGTTTCCGTCTCGCACAGCTTCCTCAGATCTCTCACCCTTCCGGCGCATCTGTGGACAACCGTCTTCCCGCTTCCGGCCTCCTTCACTGCAACGCCGGCGCTGTCATACCCTCTGTATTCCAGCAGCTCCAGCGCGTCCAGCAGCACCTCCCTGGCATTTTCACTTCCTGTATATCCAATAATACCGCACATATACTTTCCTCCCGGTCATTTCCTGATTTTATCTGCCTCCATGCACCGGATTTGTTTTGCGGTCACCCGCATATTTGCCGGTGCATCCCGCACGGAGGCGGTACGGAGAGGCATCCGCCGAAAATTTCGATCACCTCTCTCCTCGTCAACCTGCGCACGGCAGGTGCTGGCGCTTTTGGCGGCAGCATGCCGGGATGCATATCTGAAAATACAAGTTTCATTGTATGTGTATTCACTTTTCAAGGTCCGGTGTGATTACTATACTATTATATGTCAGAAATGTCCAGCCGTTATTCTTTCCCCGCAGCGGCATCCCCGTCCCGCTGCCTCCAGAACGCCTCCAGACAGCCCGGCAGCGTAGCCACGCTGCACACTTCCCGCTTCTCCCACTCCCTTGGAAACAGCCTCCTGTAGTCTCCCTGCAGAAACCTCTCGTCCAGCAGTATAATCACCCCCGCATCCTCCGCGGTCCTGATTACGCGTCCTGCGGCCTGGAGTACCTTATTCATCCCGGGATACCGGTAAGCAAAATCAAATCCTTCCCCACAACGCCTGTCATAATATTCCATGAGAATCTCCCGCTCACTGCTGATCTGCGGCAGGCCGGTGCCGACGATCAGGGCTCCGATCAGCTGCTCCTTTTTCAGGTCAATCCCTTCCCCGAAGATACCGCCCAGAACACAGAACGCCACGAGGGATGTTCCCCTCGCCGCAGACGGCTCCGCGGAAAAGGCCTGCAGAAAATGTTCCCTCTCCTCCTCGCTCATACCGGGCTTCTGCACAAGTGTCTCCGGCATTTCGCCCCGGCCATTCTCCAGAAACACGGAGTGCACCTGCTCCATCATCTGATAAGAGGGAAAAAATATCATATAGTTTCCCTTTCTGGACTGCGCCGTCCGGAGAATATATTCCGCCATCCGCCCGTATTCCGCCCGGTTCCTTCTCGTATAACGGCTGCTGACATCCCGCGCGAGCAGAAGCAGACGCTGCTCCGCGGAAAAGGCCGTCTGCGCGTACACGGCGTAATTATCCGTACGCGTCGAGAGCAGCGTCTTATAGTAGTGAACCGGCAGCAGCGTGGCGGAGAAAAAAATGGCGGCTCTCCCCTTGTCGGTCCGCTCCTGCAGATTCGCGGAAGGATCGACGCAGTAGAGGCGCAGGCGGAACCGCCCGTCCTCCCCGTGTTCTGTATAAATCACATAGCGCTCGTCCACAAGCTCATAAATATTCCGGAAATTGCGGAGTCTGAAATAAAAATCAGTGACCGCGCGGCGCTCCGGAAACTCCGGTGTATTCTCCAGAAATTCCTCCAGCTCCTCCGCCAGATTCCCAAGCGCATACGCCAGATTCCCGATCTCCGGATAAACTTCATATTTCTCACATTCACGCTTGTATCCGAGCAGAATCCGGTTACACTTATCAATGCAGGAGACAGACTTCAGACTGTAATCCTTAATCATTTTTTTCAGTGCCGGAAAGTCCTCCTTACAGATACTTTCACTGTACATCTCTCTTCCCCGGTCAACCAGATTGTGCGCCTCATCGACGAGAAAAAGATAGTCGCCCCGCGATCCCTCCGCAAAAAAGCGTTTCAGATACACATTCGGGTCAAATACGTAATTATAGTCGCAGATCACCACATCTGCCCAGGACGCCGTGTCCAGACACAGCTCAAACGGGCACACCCGGTATTCCCCGGATTGTCTTGCAAATACTTCCCTCGTCAGAACATCCTCTTTCTGCAGCAGATCATACACCGCGTCATTCACCCGCTCGAAATGTCCCCCGGCGCAGGGACAGTGCACCGGATTACAGTCCATCACATCACAGCAGCAGAGCTTTTCCTTTGCCGTGATCTGCACAATTTTGGCCCGGTATCCCTGTTTTTTCAGCAGCTGAAAGGTCCCGAGCGCGACGGCGGACGTGATCGTCTTTGCCGTCAGATAAAATATCTTATCCCCAAGCCCCTCCCCCACAGCCTTCACTGCCGGAAAGATCACAGACAGCGTCTTCCCCGCTCCGGTAGGCGCCTGGATAAACAGTGTTTTCTTCCGGCTGATCGTGCGGTAAACCCCCGCCGCAAGGTCCTTTTGTCCTTTCCGGTACTCAAACGGGAACTCCAGCTTCTGTATGGACGCCCGGTGCAGTTTTCTCCACCCGGACTGGAACAACGCCCACCTGCGGTACTCCCCTGTGAGTGCCTCAAACCAGGCCGCAAGGTCCGGAAACAGAAAGCTTTCCCTGAAGTAGCGCAGTTCCTCTGTGTCCAGATTACAGTACGTCAGCTGCACATCAATGCGCTCCAGCCCGTGCTGAAGCGCATAAATGTAGGCATAGCACATCGCCTGTGCTCTGTGCACTCCGGCCGGAGCCTCCATCGCCGCGATATTCCGGTAAACGCCCTTTATCTCGTCGACCGTCACGCTCCCGTCCGCCGCCGTGAGTATACCGTCCGCCCGCCCCTCCACGGTCAGACGGTATGTCTCCTCCTCAATCACAATCCCAAGCGGCACTTCCGCCTGATAATGCGGCCCCATGCGCTTCTGGATTTTCCGGTGAATTCTGCTCCCCTCCTGCATTGCGGCGGAAGATAAAAGTCTGCCGTAGCGGTTGTCAATATCCCCCTCTTTCAAAAGAAACTCCACCAGATTGCGGACGGATATTTTCAGGAGCTCTTTTTCCCCTGTCTGTGTCTGACTCATATGCTCACCCCGTCCTGCCTGTCCCGTTCCCTTCAGTCTCTTCCCGTCCGGGCCGCCTCTTCCCTGACGATTTTCTTCATCTGCTCCCATTTCTGCTCCATTTCCGCCACCAGTGCAAACTGCGTGCGGCAGCGGTCCAGGTTGTGTCCCTTCCGGTGTATTTTAAAATAGACGTCTCCCTCCAGATAATCCGTCAGGAAACGCATTCCGCACTCCAGCGTCATAAGCCTCGCCCCCACCGGAAGCATCGCAGTCTCCATCTCCGTAAGTGTTCCCCGGCATCCGCGCACATAGCCGCGCACATAGAAGGCAAAAAGCTCTGTGTTCAGATGCACAAGGCTCACATCCTCTTCATCTTCCAGCGCCGTGCTGGCCCCAAACCGGATAGCGTCCCCGAAATCATACAGGGAAGTGCCGGGCATCACGGTGTCCAGATCGATAATACACACCCCTCTCCCTGTCGCCGGGTCCAGGAGAATGTTATTGAGCTTTGTGTCATTGTGCGTCACACGCAGCGGAATCCGCCCGTCCGCCAGAAGACCGAGCAGTTCCCCCATGCCGTCTGCGCGTTTCTTTACAAAATCCACTTCCGCGGACACTGCGGCCGCCCGCCCAAGAGGATCCTCACGCAACACCGCAAGAAACCGCTCATACCGCTTTACGGTATTATGAAAATCAGGAATCACCTCGTGAAGCGTCTCCGCGGGATAATCCGAGAGCAGGTACTGGAAATTGCCGAACGCCTCCGCAGCCGCACAGAAATCTTCCGGTTTTTCGATCTGTTCCAGACTCTCCGTACCGTCAATATATTCATATACACGGTAGCATTCTCCGTCCGGAGCACGGTAAAAACTCCCGCCCGCCGTGGTTTCCACCACACTCAGCGTCTCCCGCCTCACATCTCCCCCGGCTGCGCTGATCTTCTTCTTCAGATGACGCGTCACCCCCGTAATATTGTCCATCAGCGCTTTCGGATCTCTGAAAATGGAAGTATTAATCCGCTGAAGAATATACTTTATATTCTCTTCTCCCTCACGCATCTCCACAAGGCAGGTGTCATTGATATGCCCGTTTCCGTACGGGACGATACGCCCGATCTCCCCCCGCAGCAGAAATTCTTTCACAACCGGTCTCATCTCATCTGTTCTGTCAGTTCCACTCATCTCACTTTGTTCTCCCTTCTGTTGATCTCATATTATTCACAATCACTTTATATAAAACAAAATCCCGCGGAGTGTTTCTGTACCGCAGGACACAGTTCCCTTTTGAACCGAAAAAATACCGGACAAAACACTTTTTCCTGTTCTGCCCGGTATTGCTGTGTCAGTCATGGCGCTCTCCGGCACAATCGTATGTCTCACAGAACCGCGCCGCAAACGCCGGCTCCTCCCCCGCGGCATACAGATGTGAGACATCCCCGAAACTGCTGACCCTGAACACCGCCGTCCCCTGCCTGCGCTCCTCGGTATACACCGTCGTCACTGAGGACGGCGCCGCGCAGGAGTGATGCCAGAGAATCATGGGAGAGAGATTCATCAGATGGCTCAACAGCACGCATTCCACACCGAAATGGCAGAAAAATACAAGCGTGTCGCGGTTCGCCCTCTCTGCCCGGTACAGATTCCCCTCCCGCACATAACCGTGCCCTGCGAGAAGAGCGTCAAAACTGCCCGTCACCCGGTCATACTCCTGGCGCACCTCTCCGCCCAGCATCACCTCATGATCCGCCCAGCGGTCACAGCACAGAAAATCCGGTTCCGCCAGCCAGTCCTGCGGCAGCCAGTCCCAGACAATTGTCCTGCGGCCTTCCCCGTCCGGCCTGAGGATAGAGGGGGCAAATTCCCTCAGCCAGGAACACTCCGTCGCCGTGCGCCCCGTCTCCTTCAGCGTCAGGGAAGCCGTATCCTTTGCCCTCCCGAGCGGAGATACATAAATGTGCGTGATATCTGTTTTTAACAGACGCTCTGACAAAAGAGCGGCCTCCCGCCAGCCCTTCTCTGTCAGGGAATCCTTCTCATAATCCGGATCCCCGTGTCTTACCATCAGCAGCCGCATAGTCTGTTTGTCTCCCTCCGTCAGTTATTCAAACCGGAATCTTCCGATCAGCGCCTTCAGCTGTGTCGCCTGTGCGGAAAGCTCTTCGCTGGACGCCGCGCTCTCCTGCGCCGTCGCGGAATTGGTCTCCACAACGACGGCAATCTGGCTTACGCCCTCCGAGATCTGCTGCGCGGCAATCGCCTGACGGTCGGATGCCTCCGCAATTCCGTCAACCGCCTCCCGCACCATATGCGCTTTTTCCACAACCTGTTCCAGCGACTCCGCCGTGACCTTCGTCAGGCTGGTGCCGTCCTCCACCGCACGGATCGCATTCTGGATCAGCTGCGCCGTACTTCTCGCCGAGTCGGCCGTCTGTTCCGCAAGACTTCTCACCTCATCCGCAACCACCGCGAATCCTTTTCCAGCATCCCCGGCTCTCGCAGCCTCAATCGCCGCGTTCAGGGACAGCAGATTCGTCTGGGATGCGATCTCCTCGATCGCTTTCATAATATTGGCGATCTCGTTGGAAGCGTCCGTGATCCTGCCCATCGCCACCGTCATCTCCTGCATATGCACATTGCTCTGCCGGATGCTGTCATCCATCTCGCCGACAATATCTTTCACCGCGTTCGCCTGCTTTGCATTCTGTGCGATCTTGCCGGAAATATCCTCCACCGTCGCCGTCAGCTCCTCAACCGAACTTGCCTGGTCGCTCGCGCCCTCCGCCAGGGACTGGGACGCCCCCGCCATATCATCGGATCCCTTGGAGACCTGCACCGCATTTCCGTCAATCTCCCGCATCGTCTCATTAAGCGCCGAAACAATGCCGCGGAAGGATACGCCGATCTGTGAAAAATTCCCGATATAATCTTTGGAGACATCCACGGTAAAATTGCCGTCCGAGAGTTCCGCAAGATTCTCACTGATATCCCGTATAATATCATTCAGCGTCGTGATTGTCGAGCGCAGGGAATTCATCAGCATCTCCGTCTCGTCATTTGTATGTATCACAGGTGTCTCCGCGGCAAGATCGCCCTGCTCCAGCAGCTCCAGCCTGTCCACGCACTGTTCAATCGGCTGTGCAATCCTTCTGCCCAGCAGCCTGCTGATGCGCAGACCGATCACCGTGAAAATAATCATCATCGCAATCGTGGCCGCCAGGGAAACATAGAACATCGGAAGAAACTCATTCCGGACAGCAACGACCGCGATCGACCACCCCGGCGTGTCAGGCACTGGGGAAAACGTCACGATTTTTGCCTTCCCCCCGTAAGTGTAAGTCCCGAATCCGTCCTCCCCCGTGATCATCCGCTCGACGATCTTTCCGGCTTTTCGCAGGGCGCGGTTCGTCTTTCCCTCCTCGATCAGATTCTCCACACCGACCAGAGCGGAGTCAATATCCGCGATCGTCGTGCCGCCATGATCCACCATAAATGCCGTGCCGGCGTCCCCCACCTTAATCGAGCGGATCCTGTCGTTGAGGCTCTCTCCGTCCGGAACCAGAACAATCGCGCCGATCGCTTTCGACTGCGGCACCCCGTTTTCCCACAGGGGCGCCGATACCTCATAATAAACCTGCTGCTTTTCCTGATCATAGTACGGCGTGGAAACATATGTATTTCCCTTCATGGCCTCCGCGAAGGAAGGATGCTGCGAGTAATCCTCACCGTTAAATATATTGATCCCGTTCGAATCCAGGATAAATCCGTCGTTCATCCCGTGATTCTCCACTTTTCCGTCAATCAGCTCTTTTTTCTCCTCAGCAGACCGCTCCGGATCCGCAAGCCTGGTGAGACTGCCCGTCTCATAGGCGAGCATGGTATATTCATCCAGCGACTCCGCGATCATATCGGCCGCTACGCCTGACACCTGGTCCATCACGTGCTCCACCGAAGCTACCGTCGCGATATAGCAGCATAAAATCCCCACCGCCCCGAGAATCAGATTAAACAGCACCACCATGCGCGAGACATTATATGAAATCTTTCGTTCGATCCCGAATTTACTCCCTTTCTTCTCTCTTTTTCCTGCATTTCCCTTTGACATAACCATCCACCTTTCACCACTCTCTTGTACTTCTCTTTTCTCACTCCGCTCCGGATCTTCTTCCATGGAGCGTCACAGCATTCTCTTTTCCCCTCTTTCCCGTCAGAATCTTATTTATTTTACCACACATTCCCCCCTCTTTTCAATGTTTCATTGTAGATTTTCACAATCCGCTCCGCTGCATATCCGCTCCTTTCTCCTTGCATTTCCCCGGATTCTTCCATATAATTAGGGAGGAACATTTTCTAACAGACTCAGGAGACGCCGTGGAATATGGATCGCGGCTGTTCCCTGACAGTTTCATAAGAGGGATATTATGGGAAGAGAAGACTACAGCAAAGCATTGAAGGCCGGCAGGCGTGATTACCAGACGAGGATGTTCCGCGGGGAAAAGCCGACCCTGCAGGTTCTCGACGACATTCTGCCGGAAAAAGGTTCCTATTCCGAGGTACCGCTGGGACTGGTGCAGATTCCGATTGAGCAGATCGTGGGGACCAGAACCGCGGGAAGAAGCAATTCCTTCGCCGGAAATTTTATGCCGATCTTAAAAGAGGATACGGAATTCGCCAGCAAATGGGCGAATCTGAGCAGCATCCACGTGGATGAGGGCATCCGTGATCCCATCAAAGCCTATGAATATATGAACAAATTCTATGTGGAGGAGGGCAACAAGCGGGTCAGCGTTATGAAATATTTCGGTGTTGTCTCCATCCCCGGAAATGTCACCCGCATTGTTCCGAAACGGACCGGTGAAAAAGAAAACAACATATACTATGAATTTCTGGACTTTTACCAGACCGCGCCGATCAACTACATCTGGTTCTCTCAGGAGGGCAGTTTTGCAAAACTGCAGGAGACAGTCGGAAAAGCCGCGGGCGAAATGTGGACGGACGAGGATCTGCTCGAATTCAGTTCCATTTATACCAGGTTTCATGCAGAATTTGCGGCAAACGGCGGCGGAAAACTGCGCATCACTCCTGGCGATGCATTCCTGGCATTCATCACACTTTACGGCTACGATACCGTCACGGAAAAAACAACGGATGAACTCAGAACCCTGATCGTAAAAAGCTGGGAAGAATTTGTTCTGCTCCAGGAGGATCAGGAAATCGAGCTGAAAATGAAGCCGAACCAGGAAAAGAAAGGTCTGCTCCGCATTCTTCTGCAGTCAGGTTCCCCGAAGCTGAAGACCGCGTTTATCTACGAAAAAACCCCCGGTACTTCCGCGTGGACCTACGGACACGAGCTGGGCCGGCTCTATCTGGAACAGACGTTTCCGGATGAGCTGAACTCGGTGTGCTATGAAAATGCCACACAGGACAATGCCGAGGAGCTGATTGAAGACGCCATAAAACTGGGCTGCAATCTGATCTTCACCACAACCCCGGCCTTTGTGCAGGCGAGCGTAAAAGCCGCGATTTCTCACCCGGAAGTCCGCATTTTAAACTGCTCGCTCAACACCTCCCACCGCTACATCCGCACCTACTACTCGAGGATGCACGAGGCAAAGTTCCTGATGGGTGCCATCGCCGCCGCCATGGCGGAAAATGACCGGCCTATGTGGCGGACTACCCGATCTTCGGCTCCATCGCCAATATCAACGCCTTTGCCCTCGGCGCAAAAATGATCAATCCGCGGGCGCAGGTCTTCCTTGAATGGTCGTCCATGAAAGATCAGGATATCGTGGAAAAAATAAAAGACATCCATCCCGCCTGTATTTCCGGAAAAGACATGATCATCCCGGATGAGGGCACACGCTTTTTCGGGCTCTACCACTTAAATGACGGGCATCCGAGAAATCTTGCCATGCCCTTATGCCACTGGGGGAGATTCTATGAGCAGCTGATCCGCACGATCATGAACGGCAAATGGAAAAACGACGACAACCCTTCCTCCACCAAAGCCATCAACTACTGGTGGGGCATGTCGTCGGGCGTCATTGACGTCGTCTGTTCCCAGCACCTTCCGGTCGGGACAAAACGGCTGACAGAGCTGCTGAAAGCCGCCATCAGCTCCGAGCTTTTTAACCCGTTCTCCGGCATTCTGTATTCCCAGACCGGAGTCGTCACGGACGATCCCGGAAAAGTTCTCTCGCCGGAGGAAATCATGACCATCGACTGGCTGGCTGAAAATATTATCGGCTCCATCCCGAAAAAAGAGGAGCTGAAAGAACACGCGGCTCCCGTCATTAATCAGCAGGGCGTCAAAAAAAAGGAAGGATAAAAGGTTTATGAGGATACTGGCGATTGCGGATGAGGAATCCAGAACCCTGTGGGATTATTTTGAAAAAAGCAAACTTGAGGGAATTGACCTGATTATCTCCTGCGGAGATCTGGACCCCCGCTACCTTTCCTTTCTGGCAACATTTACCACCGTGCCGGTACTCTACATTCATGGCAATCACGATGATAAATATGAAAAAATGCCCCCGGACGGATGTATCTGCATCGAGGACCGCATTTATGTCCACGAGGGCGTCCGGATCCTGGGCCTGGGCGGCTCGATGCGCTATAAGCCCGGACCACACCAGTATACCGAACGGCAGATGAAAATGCGTATCGCAAAACAGCGGTTCTCTCTCCTGAGGAACCGCGGTTTTGACATTCTTGTGACTCACGCTCCCGCCTATCAGCTGAACGACGGGCGCGATCTCCCGCACCAGGGCTTCCGGATCTTCCGGACGCTTCTTGAAAAATACCGCCCGAAGTTCTTTCTCCACGGACATGTGCACATGTCCTACGGGAGGCAGCACAAGCGGTACGACAAGTACATGGACACGCATATCATCAATGCGTTTGAGAGATGCATCATTGACACGGATGACGAAAATCCGCAGGAACATATCCGATAGACCGCTTTCCGGCGGGACATGGATTCCGGGGATGCGGAATCGGATTGTTGGAGACAGCAGATATCGGCAGCTCTCTGCGGCCGCCGTGAATAAGGAGGGAAAAGATGACCGTCAATCTATCGAGGCAGGAAGCCCTGGAGCTTCTGAAAAAGTACAACAAGGAACCTTTCCACATCCAGCATGGCCTTACCGTGGAAGGCGTCATGCGGTATTTCGCCAGGGAGAACGGATACGGGGAGGACGAGGAATACTGGGGCATCGTAGGCCTGCTCCACGATATCGACTTCGAGCTCTATCCGGAGCAGCACTGCTCGAAGGCGCCGGAGCTTCTGCGGGAGGCAGGGGTTTCCGAGGAGGCGATCTATTCCGTCTGCAGCCATGGCTACGGCATCTGCAGCGACCTGGAGCCGAAGCACCCCATGGAGAAGATTCTGTTCGCCTGCGACGAGCTGACGGGGCTGATCGGGGCGGCAGCCAGGATGCGCCCCTCCAAGAGCGTCATGGACATGGAGTTATCCAGCCTTAAGAAGAAGTTCAAGGACAAGCGGTTCGCCGCGGGCTGCTCCAGGGAGGTGATAAAGGAGGGCGCGGAGCGCCTGGGCTGGACGCTGGACGAGCTGCTGGAGAAGACTATTTTGGCCATGCGTTCCTGCGAGGAGAGCATACTCTCTTATGAAGAGAGCGTGGACCGGGAGATGGGGCTGTAGGGGGATGCATGAAAACCAGACCAGGCTTTGACCGGCCTTTTTCTGAAGCATATCGCCATCATCGCCGTCCCGGTGGCCCTGCAGAACCTGCGGTGAAATGCAGGAGAGGGATTTGAAGATTTTATCGAAATAGAGATAATCCAGAACCGGAAGAATAGGATTGCTTTTTCTCCAAAAAGGAGTATAATAAAAGAAAAAATTACAAACTGTAATATTTTAGTGAAAAAGGAACATAATATTATTAGTTACAGATAGGCTGTGGAATAGTTTCTGAAATATAGTAAAGGACATGACGATGGGAAATCTATTCTATTTACTGAATTTAAGTGTTTCCGGGATTAAGTGTATTGAAAAGGAAGTGCGGCTGGATTTTTATAAAAAGACCGTAGATAAGGATTTTGATCCGGAAAAGTACAGGGTGAAAGCTATCTACGGTGAAAATGGTTCCGGGAAATCGGCGATTGTGACTGCCGTCAAGATATTTCGGGATTTGATAATGTTTGAAAATTACCTCAAAGAAACTAAAACACAGATATTCTTGAACGAAATTATAAATAAAAAGACGCAGATTTTCCGATTAAGCTGTGAATTCATTGTAAATGCAAGCAATCCAAGAAACGTTTATCGATACTCTATTCAATTAGGAAAGGGTGGGAATGGCCTGTTTGAAATTCAGCAGGAAGCATTGGAAATGAAAAACGGCAATTATGCCAATAATAATTTTAAGGTTATATTTGAAAGCAGGAGCGGAGAGCTGGCACAGATTAATTGTGCGGACAACGGCAAGGCATGGATAGCGAAGAGGTCCATTAATCTGCTGTCTTCATCTTCGCTTGTGAATATCTATACTGCAAACGTAAAAGAACTGTCGTCAGAAGACAGCCGCGTGGATCGGGATTTCCTGTTCCATATCTTAATGTGTTCCTTGCTTGTCATTGGGCTAAGGGTGTACATTGGGGAGGAGGATCAGCATGAGTTCTATTTCCTACAGAAAAGGCTGAGAGAAAGCGGGGCAGACAACCAGGCCCTGACAGAGGAAATATTTGCAGATGGAAGTGGTTTGGACATTTTTTCCAGCGTCAGCGATAAAATCGTGGATAAGGAATATTTTGGCAAATATAAAGAAAAGGTAGATTGTCTGACCAGATTCATTCGCATTTTTAAATCAGACTTGGTGACGATAGACATAGATGCAAAGGAGAATGGCGATTCATATGTGTGCGATTTAAATCTGAATTATGGTGATTATGTCATCAATAAGGAATTCGAGAGTACCGGAATCAAAAAGCTGATAAGGCTCTTCGACTGCTTCTCGGCAGCGAGCAATATGGGGATTGTATTCGTGGATGAAATGGACGCGAATCTGAACGATGTCTATCTGTGCAGGCTGATAGAGTATTTCATGTATTATGGAAAGGGGCAGTTGTGTTTTACCACCCATAACCTGGATCCGATGACGGTACTGAAAGAGAACAGGAATTCCATTGATTTCCTTTCGAGCGATGGGCATCTGGTGTCCTGGACATCCAGGGGGAACGCATTGCCGGATAATTGTTATAGAAACGGCATGATAGAGGACTCTCCGTTCAATATCGATGCGACGGATTTCGTTGGAATCTTCGGGGAGTGAGCGGTATGGCGATTCAACTGATTTTTTGCGTGGAGACCAACAAACGGGCGGACACGGACAGCATATACCTTTCGGAGACAATAAATCATCTGTATTTAGTAAATAACAAAACTAAAATCAGCAAAGTGTACCTGAATACGAAGACAAGGTACAAGGCAAAGGATGTCATGAAGGAGATTGCCGGGAAGACGAAGGCATTTACTATCGGGGAAACCAAGGTCATTTATTGCATCGACACGGACGAGTATGAAAAGGATGCCGAGCATAAAAGGGAGCTTGATGAAATCAGGCGGTTTTGTAAAGAGGGCGGCTATAATCTGATTTGGTTCTGCCATGATGTGGAGGATGTCTATCTGGGCAGAAGGATTCCGGATTCCGCAAAGGTGCAGGAAGCGTCGGCATTTCGGAGAAAGCGGAAAATAGAGGAGATGGATTTCAGAAAGCTGGCCTGTACTGCGGAAAGGGTACATACAAGCAATATCCTGAACATTCTGGACGGGTATCTGCCAAGGAAGCCGCCGGTCTTGCCGCCTAGCTGACGCTCAAATTCGCATACTTCTTCGGCGAAACCCCCACGGCCTTGGTGAAGGCCTTGAAGAAACTGCTGTAATCGCCGAAGCCGCTCTTCTCAAAGGCATCCCCCACGCTGTCGCCCTCGTTCAGATGGGCCTTCGCGATGCTGATGCGGCGGGCGGTGACGTACTTGTTGATGGTGGTGCCGGTGGCCTGCTTGAAGATGCGGCAGATGTAGGACTCGCTTAGGAAAAAGTGGGCGGCCAGCTGTTCCACCGTGATGCCCAGGGAGATGTTCTGGTTGATGTAGGCCAGGATGTCCTCCACCTGGCGGCTGTACTTGTACTCCCCAGGGGCCGCCTGAGCAG
>OFGA01002012.1_pt1 | contig 13100 bp, 16 predicted proteins | sample 1521471 | NCBI WGS metagenome assembly OFGA01 (sample SAMEA3504086, study PRJEB24116) | mouse gut metagenome | biome: mouse gut; feature: mouse-associated habitat; material: faeces | place: Denmark | collected 2011
TAAATCCGTCACGGGTCAAATCTTCATAAGCTCTTTGGACAGTAATAACGCTGATGTGCAGGTCTTTCGCCAATGCCCTCATGGACGGTAACGCTTCACCCGCAGATAAAGTTCCGTTCATAATCAGATTTTTGACCTGCATACATATTTGCTCATAAATGGGCTTATCACTGCTGTTGCTTATGATTATTTCCATCCATTCACCCCTTTCAATGTGTACCTTGTGTGATGATCGTACATATTTGATAAGTACAGTATAGACACATTTGGGATTGATGTCAATATGTTTTTTAATTTTCTAAAATAATAAACGGGCCTTGTCTGTGGGTATGGGCTATCAGGCAAAAGCCCCAGTTTTCCCAATGCCAGTAAATGCAGAATCCCTCCCATTCATGGGTACAGCTTGTATAAGAGGTTTTCGTGATAGTATGCAGAATCAGAAAATGGGAAAAGGGCTATAAGGTTTTTCTGGCGGAGAAGTTGAGGATGCCAAGATATAAGCTTCGTTTGGGCATTCAAATAGAGAAATCAATGGAGTTTGTAAAGACTTATTTCGGGGAGGTGTGCCGTTTGGCGCAGGAGGGGCTTAATGTATGGCCAGCCATTTTGACAGTTGTCTGGCAAAAAAGCGAAGGAGAGCAGCGCAGGGGCAGGGGTCAATCGGAATTTATAAAGCCCGCTGAGCTACAACTACAGTATAGTTATCTGTGCTTGCCCCTGCCAATATGAGTTGAATAAAATCGCTACACGATGGCCCGCTTGCGGAACCATTACTGCCATGGACAGGATAACATTACTTTATACTTGTTGCAAGCAGATTTTATCTGTTGGGCGTTTTGCAGAATTATCCAGATTGCAGACCAACAATACAGATATCGCAAAAATCAGGAAGGAAAAAGCTATGCGAAAGATTAATGGCAGCAATATAAGAGTTCCCATATTGTATCTAGGAATAATTTGTATCATAACATCACTTTACCGAAAATATTTTGCATCTATGGCACAACTTTACCGAAAGGATAACGAAACATCCAGATAGAATATAAGTATATTCTGCTTGGGTGCTTTTTTATGTCCAGGGGGTGCATAGGGAAGCAGACAGCGGAAAGCTGTACGCGCCCTGCGCGTAGAGTAGTGGAAAAGGCCATTCCCCTACTTGATGATAGCGGATGCAGACGCAGATATAGATATGGAAGCCTGCCAGGGTATAGCGGCTGCCATATGGAAAATATGGATGATTGGAGGAAAGAGGATGGAATTACAGGTAGGGCATATATGCAAATCTTATAGCAGAGGCAAAGAGGCGTTACGGGATGTCAGCTTTACATTGCGTAAGGGGACTTATGGTTTGCTGGGGGAAAATGGGGCGGGTAAGAGTACCCTTATGCGGATGATGGCTACAGTAGATTTTCCCACAAAAGGGGAAATATGCTATGACGGAAAGAATATTTTTTCAATGGATGAAGGGTATCGCAGTTTGATAGGGTATATGCCGCAGAACTACAATATATATCCAGGGTTTACGGCAAGGGACTTTCTGGAGTATATGGGTGTTTTAAAAGGGATACCGAAAGAAAAATTGAAACACAGGATAAATGAAGTGCTCGCGTTTGTAAACCTGTCGGATGTTGCAGAAAAAAAGGTTAAGACTTTTTCTGGCGGCATGAAACGCAGGATTGGAATAGCCCAGGCAATTATCAATGAACCGGAAATTTTAATATTGGACGAACCCACCGCCGGGCTTGACCCCAAAGAGCGCATTCGCTTTTCAAACATAATCAGTGATATGGGCAAGGACAAAATCGTACTGCTGTCCACCCATATTGTGTCGGATATTGAAGCCATTGCAAACGGGCTTGTAGTTATGAAGAAAGGGGAGGTTTTGGAGGCCGGGAACGTGGATGATCTGGTGCAGACAGTGAAAGGCCAGGTCTGGGAAGCTGCTGTGAACCAGGAAACATACCAGAGACTTCGGAATGAGCGGCCAATCATCCACTTAAAACAGATGGGGAAAAAGGTGCAGGTCCGGTTCGTGGGAAAAGAGTATCCGGATATAGATAATCAGCAAGTTGAGCCGACATTGGAAGATTACTATATTTTTACCGGCGGAATCATGAACGGGGGTGAGGGGTAAGGGATTCTAAAAAATAAGGGATTGGTGGTGGAAACGGCATGGGGGCTATGGGCCTTGGTGCAGGCATCCTGGTTTGGTTTTATCTTGGCGGCTATAACTTTGGCGGTTTCCGCAAAAGCCTTTGATATGGTTAGGAGTCCTGTGCTATAATTGGCTCATCAACTCAAAACTTGGAGGAAGGCCAATGGAATTTAAGCTGATTTCTATAGCATCCTTAATTGTTTTTTATGGGTGCTATTATGTAAAAATGCTTCAGCAGAAAAAGCAGGGAATACAGACAGACCAGATTGGAAAGGGCAAAGCCGGTTTTGTGAAATTCGTGGAAGTGACAATGAAAGTTGCTGCTGTCCTTGTTTTTGCTGCGGGGCTTGTGAGTATTTTTATTGGGACAAGCCTTAGCCCTGCCGCTGTCCGTGCTATGGGGGCAGTGATGGGCGTTGCGGGAACGGTAGTATTTATTGCTGCAGTACGGACTATGCGTGATAGCTGGCGGGCGGGAGTTTCCAAAACCGATAAAACGGAGCTTGTCACAAGCGGTATTTATCAAATCAGCCGTAACCCTGCCTTTTTAGGATTTGACCTTTTGTATATTGGTACATTATTGATGTTTTTTAACTGGATTTTGTGCATTTTGACCGTTTTTGCTGTGATCATGTACCATTTGCAGATTGTCAATGTGGAGGAGAAGTTTCTGCTTGCCACATTTGGAAATGAGTATCTGCAATATAAGAAAAAGGTATGCCGTTATATTGGCAGAAAACAGCCTGTTGGATGCACACATATTAAAGCCTGGTGATGATACGGAGGATATTCCCGACAGCTATGTGATTTTCATAACAGAAAACGATGTAATGAAAGGAAACCAGCCCATATATCCGGTAGAGAGATATGTCACGGCCGGGGAAAATAAGGTATTGTTTGGCGACGGTTCGCATATTCTATATGTTAATGGGAAGTATAGGGGCAACGATGAAATCGGAAAGCTAATGCACGATTTTTCATGCACGGATCCCGATGATATGAATTATGAAGTACTTGCTAAAAAGGCACGGTATTTTAAGCAAGACGAGAAAGGAGTTGCTACCATGTGTAAAATTTTGGAAGATATGAGGAATGAAGCGGCACAAAAGGCAGAATTAAAAAGTGCAAGAGAAACCGCAGAAAGATTGATAAAAAAGGGAAAAATGACGCTTGATGAAATTGCGGAGTGTGTCCCGCTATTATCAATTGATGAACTAAGAGAAATTGAAATGAAAGTTATACAGTTAGCATAAGTAACCATATCAATCAAAACCCAAAATAGTAACAGCGTTAGGACATATAGAAGCGTCCTGGCCTGCCGGTATCAGGGGCAAAGCGGAGAGGGCTTTTTTCCATAAAGCGGCCACAGGATTCCACCCTTTCCCTTTACGCAATCTCATATCTGTTACAGATTTCTGTCCTGAACTTATTAAACTTTGGTACTAAAATAGCATTTTTTATTAAGACACATATTTCTAAACTTGCTATAATAGATAAGCAAGGAGGGGCAATGCTATGAAGAATCAAAAAGAAGCCGTGAAAAAAGCCATAGATTATATTGAGAAAAATTTAGAAAAAGAAATCAATTTAGATGATATCTCAAAAAATATTGGCTATTCCAAATTCTATCTTAATCGCATTTTTACAGAGTATACAGGAATTACCATGTATAAATATTTACATAACCGCAGGCTAACTGTTGCTGCTGAAAAGCTGGTTAAAACAGACAAACCAATCATACAAATTGCCTATGAAGCCGGATATGATACACAACAATCATTTTCGTTTGCTTTTAAACAAATATATTTATACCCACCTAAAATTTATAGGGATATTGGAATCTTTATGCCAAAGCAAAATCAAATTTCTATGTGCGGTTTTTATTTTTTTAACCATAAGTTTATTGCACAAGTTAAGGAGATTGCCGCATGAGTACAATTCCTTATGTTATTGAACAAACTAGCCGCGGGGAAAGAAGTTATGATATTTTTTCACGGTTACTGTCCGATAGAATTGTCTTTTTAGGGGAAGAAGTAAGTGATGTGTCAGCCGGTTTGGTTATTGCCCAAATGCTGTTTTTAGAAGCACAAGACCCCGAAAAAGATATACAGTTGTATATAAATAGCCCTGGTGGTTCTGTATCGGCCGGTTTTGCTATTTATGATACAATGCAATATATAAAATGTGATGTTTCAACTATTTGTATTGGCCTTGCAGCTAGTTTTGGGGCTTTCTTATTAGCTGGCGGCACGAAAGGAAAGCGTATCGCATTGTCAAATGCAGAAATAATGATACACCAGCCAGCTATTCATGGAAATGGTATCCAGGGGCAGGCAACAGATATCAAAATCACATCCGACCATATACAAAAAAGCAAAGAACGTTTAAATGCTATTTTGGCGGGGAATACTGGAAAAAGCATTGAAGAAATTGCCCTTGCGACTGAACGTGATAATTATATGTCAGCAACAGAAGCAGTGGATTTTGGGTTAATTGATAAAATTATAGATAAGCGTTGATATAAGCCTTAATGCCCGCCCAAATGGGCGCAAAAACAGGAAACCTTTTCTTGGTTTCCTGTCTTGGCGTACCGTTCTGTGTAGCGGCGGTTATCCAGCTTTGGGAATTTACTTTGCCATATGGTTATTTTCCTTTACCGGAACATATAAGTAACAATACTCGTGAGTTCCATCTTCTGGTTTGAAAAAACCATAATATTCAACGATAGGAAGTGTGTCATTGCCATAAGTATAGCCGAGTCCAGGGGCTATTTGCTCCCCAATCCAATGATAGGGAGGAATGCCGCCCATCCACGGTTCGTGTCCGAGCACTCTTGCAGTTTCGTCACACATTCTTATCCGCAAAAATTTTGCGGCGGGTATTTTGCAAATATCATATGAATCAGGCTGGACATCAGTTGTGACAAGAAATCCAAACATCACTCCGCTGGGCCGTTCGTGTGAAAGATAATTCAAACTCATGCAAATATCCCAATTATCTTCACGGCTGTTTGGTAAGGTGGAAACAGACATAAAATCTTCCATGATTTTTTCCACATTCGGTTCATCAGTATTATTGTCTGCATAACCAACTTTTCCACACCAGATAGTGCCGCTCCATTCAACCAAATCAACCGTAATCCCGTTATAGTTATAAGTTTTAATAATATTTTCCTGCGGATGCTGTATGTTCATTGCGTCTTTCCTCTTATTTAGGTTCCAGTTAAAGTTTTAAATTTGAGATCAGTTTTTCCAGCGTTTCAGTGTTGGGAACCATGTAAGCATGGCTTTTCTTGCTTCTTCTTCACTCATATTAGGGTTCGCCGCTGCCATATTCGGTACACATGCCTCAATCATTTCTTCCATGGTACCGTTAAAAGTAAATGTTCCGTTTTCATAACAATATTTGCAATATTCTTCATTTTTGCTGCCGTCGGCATTTGTTCCGTTCAGCCCGTCCGTATCCCCCATAGGCATACCGCAACACTGGCAAAATTTTTGATTCATTTCATTCATATTCTTTCCCTCTTTCTTCACGAATGTGTTTAAAGTTTTGTATAGTTGTATTTTTATGATTTTTAGTATAGCACACATATCTTGACACCTTTTGTCAAGGTTTATTTTTATTATAAATCGCTTGTGCCTGTGCAGCTAAAACACTTTTTAAATGCTTTGGTTCAATGATTTCAACTTCTGGCCCAAATGAAAGCAGATAACCAATAAGCCATGTGTCAACAGGCATTTCAACACAAACCTTCAAATCACCGTTTTTTTGATATTCAATTTCTGTTGTCGCAAATTCATCATAAACACGATATGCCATTTCTTTTGAAAACAAGAGGACTACCTTTTGGTATGTCTGTTGTAAACTGCTTTTTAGCTCCGGGTATGGCCTTGGCGCAAATGTATTCTCCAATAGTTCCAGCTCTAATATGCGGTTAAGTTTAAATATGCGGAAATCCTGCTTTTCCATGCAAAATGCTTTCAAATACCATTCTTTTGATTTATATAATATTTTTAATGGCTGGACGGTCCGTTTGCTTTTTTCACTGCTAGTGTTTTCATAAACGATCATTACTTCTTTGTTCTGAATCACCGCTTTTTTTAATATTTCAAATTTAGAGTTATCATAATCACATTTTCCCCAACGTGAAAAATCCACCTCAAGCCAATTTGATGTATTTATATTGAAAAGAGCTGATAACTTTGTAAGCATTTCATTTCCGCCAGTATAGCCAGTGGCGGATATGCTTTGTATTGCTGTTAATACTTCCTGCCTTTCATTTTCGGATAATATTGCCCTGTCCAAAATAAAATCCTGTAATAAGTATATACCGCCATTTCTTCCCGGCTCAGCATAGACCGGGATACCTACACTGCTTAATACTTCCACGTCACGGTAAATTGTTCTTGGGGAAACTTCAAATTCGGCTGCCAATTCGGGAGCCGTAGCGCGTTTCCTGTCTAAAAGATAATATAAAATTTTGAATAAGCGACTTTCTGACATGGTTCTTCCTCCCCAATAAGAATACCACAAATTTTAAATTCCTGCTTATAATTGTACAAGAGCATTTGGCGGGGGATCTGGGCAGGGTGGAAATGAGGTAAACAATTTATAGTGTTATTCTTGACAAAGGGGCAGGGATGGCGCATGCTAACATTAAAGCTAAAAGAAAAAGCAAGGCGGGCTTTGGGGCAGAAAGCTATGGGGAAGTATAGGCAGCTTCCGGAAGAAAATAATATGTAGTATTTACAGAGGAGGTTCCATGTTGGATAGGATTAGAATCAGGCCTTATAAAGCAGCGGATGCGGATACAATATTATCATGGTGCCAGGATGAAAAAGCGTTTTACCAGTGGACAGCGGGCATATTTGGTGCTTATCCTGCCACACAAAAAGAATTTTGTTTTGTAGAATCCCTAATGCCGTTTACTGCATTTGATGAAACTGGGATTGTGGGTTTTTTTACACTGAGAAACCCGGATAGGGGATTGGATGAACTGCGGTTTGGATTTGTTATCGTAAGTCCTGGCGCACGGGGAAAAGGCTATGGGAAAGGTATGCTTCAATTAGGGCTGGAATTTGTATTTGGAATTTATGGCGCAAAAAGGGCATCGCTGGGTGTATTTGAAAATAATCTCCCGGCCTATTACTGTTATAAAGCAGTTGGCTTCCGTGATGTGGTTTTAGGCACGACAGAAAAATATTGCATACTGGGTGAAGAGTGGAAGTGCAGGGAAATGGTTATGGAAAAAAGGGCATTGTGTGGGAACCAGTGAAAAAGTAGAATGGTCTCATGGGGGCAGCCACATTCCGCAGGCCCCCGGCAGGGAACCCTCCGGTATACTACGGGAGAGCCTGCGGAAGAGGGGCTGGTGAAAATGGCTGGGGGGATTTGCCAGGAGGGAGCTTTCAGCGGGGGGATATATTGTTTGGTTTTTCTGTTGCTTTTCCTGTTTGGTTATTGTCCAGTCGGTTTTTCGTTGCCCGCTGTTTATGGCTGCCTGTTTTCGTATATGGCAGCTAAATCATGTATTCTGCGTTTTATTTCTGCACGGATATGTAAAGGCTCTAAACACTGGCATTTATCCCCAAAACTCAAAAGGATGCCATAATAATATTCGTTTTCCAGGAAAGGAAAATCAACAATGTAATGCCTGTCCCCGTCTGGCGAAAAATCCTCATAAGGGCAAAAATCAAGCACTCTGTCCAGGACAGACTGATGGATCCGGATTTTGATTTTTGTTTCCATAGCTGCCCGGATGCCATCAAAATCCAACTGCGGTTTTTGGGGATCCCGTGGCACGAAAATCTCCTCTTTCATTTGTAAGTTTGACATGCGGGATAACCGGAATAACCGAAAATCATTTCTTTTGCGGCAATACCCATGTAAGTACCAATGGCTGCCTTTTAATACAAGATAATAGGGCTCGGCGGCCCGTGTGGTTATATTTCCATGATGGGCGATATATTCAAAGGCCAGTAGCTTGTTTTTCTGTAATGCTGTCTTTATGGTTTCTATATATGCCTGCATATTGCTGTTGCCCCTCCAGGGACTGAAGTCGATACATATTTGGCTGGCTTTTAATTCGATCTCTTCCGCCCTGTCGGCAGGGATAAAACTTCTTACTTTGGCAAGTGCGTGTACCAGTTGGCCGCCCTGTACCATGCCGGGAAGGCTGGAAAGGCCCATCAATAAAGTGCAAAGGTCGTCAGCCGAAAAAACCCTTTTATCCATCTTGTATTCTTGCATGATCTCAAAGCCGCCGCCTGCTCCCGGTGTCCCGCGGACAGGGATCCCCGCCATGTTAATCGCGTCGATATCACGGTAGATTGTGCGGGGCGAAACTTCAAATATATCTGCTAATTCCTGTGCGCCTATCCGTTTTTTGTCAAGAAGTATCATAATAATACTAACAAGCCTGTCCACTTTCATTGGGCGCCCTCCTTTTGGTTTGGATTATTGCCATACTGCTGTCAACAATTACATGGTACACTGGAAATGAAAGATAATCAATAAAACAAGTAGGAAGACGGAGGGAATTTATGTTTACGGTGTATGTTTATGTTCTTGATACTTTAGCAGACTGGGAGTTGGGGCACGTTACTTCGGAGCTTTATTCTGGACGGTTTTTCAAAAAGGACGCCCAGCGTGTATTGCTTAAAACAGCCAGCCTTACGAAAGAGCCCATCCATACAATGGGTGGCCTGGCAATTATGCCGGACTGTTTGGTTGAGGATATTGTTGTGAGTGAAACAAGTGTGTTGCTTTTGCCGGGTGCAGACACATGGAATGATCCAAAGCATGGGGCTATCCTGGAAAAAGCTAGGGAGTTTCTGGCTTTAGGGGCTACAGTGTGTGCAATTTGCGGCGCAACCGCTGCCCTTGCAGGTTTTGGGCTGTTGGATGGCCGTCTGCATACCAGTAATGGGGCGGGATTCCTTGAAATGGTTTCCCCCTGCTATAAAGGGCAAAGCTTTTATATCGATCAGCCGGCAGTAGCGGATCACAATCTGATTACGGCAGGTTCTACAGGGGCTTTGCTGTGGGCGAAACAAATTATTGGGCGTTTGGGCGTTTTTGAAGCAAATACACTGGAAGCGTGGTATGACTATTTTCGCACCGGTAAGCCTGAACATTTTTTTGCCCTCATGCAAACCTTGCCGTCCGGTAATGGAAGTAAGTTGTAAATATTTCATCATAAGGGGGCAGTTTACCGGATCACCTTTTGAAAGGAGCTAAAAATGGGGTTCAACAGACAGAACGTGGAGCTGGCATTGAAAGAAGCGTCAGAATCTAACCCGGGGGCATGGGCAGGCCATTCCCGGTATGTAGCAAAAGCCTGTAAAAATTTATCCGCTCGTTAAGGGAGTAGGAATTATCTATTTTATTTTTGGGGGAAATAATATATAATAGAGCCAACTTTAAATCAGCATTTGCCCGTTTGTGGCGGGCAGGAAAAACCATAGGGGGGACATATCATAAGCGAACTACTGAAATTTACCAACAGAGAAGAATTTCGTGAATGGCTCCGTGAGAACTGCCTGTCAAATGACGGTATTTGGCTTTTGTTCGGTAAGGCAGGCGGGCCCAAAACAGTAAAGGCGGGAGAAGCCCTGGAAGAAGCTCTCTGTTTTGGCTGGATTGACGGGCAGATGGAGAAGATTGATGATAAAACATATAAGAAGTATTTTTCCCTGCGCAGAGACAACAGCAAATGGTCAGAAAAGAATAAGGCATTGGTAAAAAGCCTTGAGGAACAGATTGCCGCTCTGTTTGCGCTGTTGGAAGGGCACGGGCTCGCCTATACAAATTTTCAGGCCATGTCCCCATCCGTAAAGAAAACTTATACACGGGCATATCTTGATGCGAAGACAGACGCTGGACGGGAAAAGCGAATAGCCTGGATGGTGGACAGGCTCAATAAGAACTTGAAACCCATGTGAGGGACTGTTAACGGATTATCCATGGCAAAGGCTTGCCTAAATGTCCTTGCCACAAGTAATTTCCAAGCGGCCCCAAACCAATTAGAAAGGAGTAACATGATGGAGGAATTAAAAAGGATCATGGAAAAGTTTGCTGCATCTGGCTGGGATTTAATATCTGTTCCTGCGCAGCAATGGCTGGATGGAAAATCTGATAAAGATGCCTTGGTATCAGCAATCAAACAGGCTGATGAAGAATGCGGAAGCTGCGGCTGTGAATTAGACCCATTGTATAAAAGGGCTTTGGAGCTGGTATAACACATACCACGCCACACAAGTGGCGGCCATATTTACAAGCCCAATTTACCCTTCAAAACGCACAAATAGGCACTAAATACAACTAATAAATAAAGGCTGTGGGCACTAGGCCCACAGCCTTTGTTATATCCATAAATTATAGATAAGATATATAAAATATCCGTGGTGACGGAAGGAAGCCGCTGCAAAATAATCAATAACAGTTTAAACGATAACAGTGTCGTTTATTCTTGCCTATGTGGAAAAAATGTGCTATTATAAAAACGATAGCATTATCGTTTTACTAAATTGGGGAAGGGGATGGATGTTTTGCCAAAAGTGAAAGGCGAATATTTAGAAAACAAAAGGAACCAGATTTTAGATGCCGCATTTGCAGTATGTAAGCGAAAACCAGCCTATGACCTTACGATGACAGACATTGTATCAGAAACGGGAATGAGCCAGGGGGGAGTATACAAATATTTTAATAATATTGATTTGGTTCTTGCTGCGCTCATTGATAAGTCAAACTTACAAGGGGACTACATTGGGCAGATAGATGAAATTATGGGATCTGGCAATGCACCGGATGTTATTTTATACAACCTGTTTTTGATTTCTGGACAGTATTTTTCGGATATGCTGATAAGTTATAATAAAATACTTTTTGAACTTAGCACATTTTTTGCTTATAACCCGGAGCGGTATGGACGGATTAATAAAAATGTGACTACTTCATCCACTTTCGGATATTTAACACAATGTGCATCAAAAATTATGTTATCAGGGGTGGAGGATGGATATTTTGTGCCAGTTATGCCGGTAAAAGATATTATGGCTTTTATTATAGCTTCCTTTGATGGCATTATACGGGATGTAACGCTTTCCAAATGCTATTCCGGGAAAAGTGTGCCGGGACCAGGGGTTGCTTTTAATGAGAAAAACCTGATTCAGTGTTTATATATCAGCACCATGTCTTTGTTAGGGAAATATCAAAATGGGAGGGAGTAGTTTATGAAAAAAAGAGTGCTATTAATGTTAATAGCCGTATGCGGTTTATTAATGGGTACGGCAGTCCATGGCTCACAGGAAACGGAACTGATGGCAAACAATTATGATGTAAATGGATATTCTATTGCTTATTATGAAAACGATAAAGTGGTATTTGAGAATTATGGCGGCGGCATAAATGAACAGTCTGTATTTGAGCTTGCCTCCAACGGCAAGGTGGTTAGTGCCTATATTGCTTTGAAATTAGTGGATGAGGGAAAGCTGGGCCTTGAAGATAAAATTGCCCCTTTTTTGGATGATGGCCTGCTCACTGATGATGGGAGGATAAATGATATAACATTGAAACAATTGTTATGCCATACGGCAGGTTTTTCTGCGTCTTTTGAATTGGGCATTGATAAGAAAATATATTCGGATCCTGGTGATAGGTTTTGTTACTCGGGAGTTGGATATATTTATTTACAAAATATCATTGAAAATGTCAGTGGCATGGCGCTGGAAGAGGCTGCGGAATGTTATGTCTTTGCACCTTTGGGGATGAATAACAGCACTTTTGGACATGCCAAAACAGTTACGCCTTATATGGGGCTGTCCTCAGTTGTAATATATATATTTACAATGTTCATTGTGGTATTCATTGTGTTTCTTATAGCTGCGCTTGTGATAGGGAAGATAACGAAATTCAGGTTTTTTTCTTTTAAGGGTAGCCTGCCTGTCTGTTTTATTGTAGCTGGTATTGTGGACACATTGTTTCTTCTGTTTGTTGTATCTAAAGTAGTAGTTATTTTTTGGCTATGCTTTGCAATTATGGGAGCATTTCTGCTTCTTGCCCGAAAAAACACTAAAGTTTTTTATGCCAGTATACCAATAGCGGTTATTTTTGCTTTTATTTTAGGTTTTGCTGTTCCGGCCAGCATACCGGTTACAAATGATATAGTGGCAAAAGCGCCTAATTGTGCATATACCTTAAAATCTACAAGTGAAGATATGGCGATATTCTGCCAGGAACTGATGGAGCAATATCATAATCCTGGCGGGGCTGTGAAAGATATGTTTTCTGCTGCTGTGAAAATTGATTCTGTTAATAGCTGGGGGGCAGGTATTGCGATAGAGTCTGGGAACCAGGGAGAAACTTATTGGCATTCAGGTATTAATCCCGGTTTCCAGAGCCTTTTGGTATTATATCCTTTGCAGGATAAATATGTAATTATTCTTACAAATAGCGACAATGGGCTGCAGTTTTCTAAAGAAACAGCAAAAGCCTTTTTAGGGGTAGAAGGGCATTGGGATATTAAAAGATAAAAATGGATACAGGCCTGAGTTAAAGCAACCCAAAGCTTTACAAACCCTCATAAAGGCCAAAATAAGGGAAGCAAAATCACATAACAAAGATGGGAATAATTCTTAAGCCAAAACAAGCACCAAATGATTTAAAGTGTCATTTGGTGCTTGTTTTATAGATTTCGTCCTTGATACTGTATTGTTACAGAGTGAAAGATCTGAAAAATAATTGTTGACACATGAATTAATTTGCTGTATCATCACAAAATATACATCAAAGGCTATGAAGAGAAGAGTAAGTGGTTAGATATGTTACAGAGAGTCTGATAAGGTGAGAACAGGCGCAAAAGGAACTGCTGAAAATGGTCTCGGAGCTGCGCACCGAAGCTGTTATGCCAAGGCTGCGACGGGTGCACCCGTTATAGTGATAG
>OFGA01002013.1_pt1 | contig 13100 bp, 12 predicted proteins | sample 1521471 | NCBI WGS metagenome assembly OFGA01 (sample SAMEA3504086, study PRJEB24116) | mouse gut metagenome | biome: mouse gut; feature: mouse-associated habitat; material: faeces | place: Denmark | collected 2011
CTGCCGCTGCTTACGGCTGCCTCATAATAGCGGCTGCGGTTTTTTAAATACCGCCTCGTCCACAGTACCGCTAAAATCAGCATACCGACAGCTGCCGCAGCCGCTGTTCCATAAGGGATCGTACCCCTGCCGTCTTTATAAATCCATTCAATGGCTCCGCCGATAATCAAAAATGCAAAATATCCGACGAGGAGGTCTTCTATAAAAGCTTTTCTGTTTTTTTCCCGGAAACTCAGGCTGAGTGCAGCCGGATTTAACACAAAATGTACAAACAGCAGATAAGCTGCCAGATTTTTGAAATATAAAAATGCCAGACAGCTGCCGATTGTACCCAGAATGACCCCTATTAATATACGGTACGCCCGCACCCGCCTGCGCAGAAATAAATTGACCGCCATAAATGCTGCCAGATCTATCAGAAAATTGTTCACTGCCAGCACATCTATGTATACTTCATATATCGATCCCACCTCCGCCTGTTTCGTTTGTATTATTCTATTCCATTATGCAGGAAAAAAATGTCAAAGTTTTCACTTTGCATATTACTTTATACTTTTTCGTGTCATGAAAAAAACTGCAGAAAAAGAAACTTAATTATTTCCTCTTTCTGCAGCTTATCCAGCATTTACTTTATGTATATTTTTTTATTTCATTTTTATTTATAACTTACATTTTATTTACAACGTATTTTTTATTTAGAACTTATTTATACTTCATTTTTGTATATATTTTATCTCTTTCATCCCATCTAATCATCTAATGGCCGGCTACTTTTTCGGATTTTGCAAAAAGCCCGGAATCTTTATATCCTTTACTGCTACAGAGCTTTCCGGTTTTTTCGGCTTATTTCCTCCAAATGCCGGATGTGCTACAGGCGATGTGCCGGCTCCCGCATTCATGCCGGAAAATCCGACGGATGGAGATGGTGAGACGGAAGGAGATGGAGCAGCTGCCGGCCGGGAAGTAAATCCGCCATTTGCAGGACGGTTCATGCCCATATTGCTGTTTCCATATTTTAAGCCTGACATATTCGGCATCAGCGACGGTTTCGGCTGTTCCGCCACATCCTCGATTCCAGTCGCAATGACGGTAATGGTCGCTTCATCTGCACGAGATTCGTCATACTTAGCTCCAAATATAATATTTGCATTATCCCCTACCAAATCCCGCACATAACCGACTGCGTCATTTGCATCAAGCAGCGAAATTGCGCCGGAAATATTAATAATTACATGTGTAGCTCCACAGATATCCGTATCCAACAGAGGCGAAGAAACCGCCAGCTTCACTGCTTCGATTGCCTTTTCATCACCTTTTGCCATGCCGATCCCGATATGTGCCAGCCCCTTGTCCTTCATAACTGTCTGGACGTCTGCAAAGTCCAGATTGATTACCGCCGGCACATTGATCAGATCCGTGATCCCCTGTACTGCCTGCTGGAGAACCTCGTCCGCCTTCTTCAAAGCCTCCGGCATAGTCGTTCTTCTGTCCACAACCTCCAGCAGCTTGTCATTTGGGATGACGATCAGCGTGTCCACATTTTCCTTGATGCGGTCGATGCCGCTCAAAGCGTTCACCATGCGGGTCCTGGCCTCGAAGCGGAAGGGCTTGGTCACCACTCCCACCGTGAGGATGCCCATGTCCTTGGCCAGCTTGGCCACCACGGGGGCAGCGCCGGTTCCCGTGCCGCCTCCCATGCCGCAGGTGACGAACACCATGTCCGACCCCTTCAATGCGGCGGTAATCTCCTCCGCGCTCTCCTCCGCGGCCTTCTCACCAATCTCCGGCTTCGCCCCGGCGCCCAGCCCCTTGGTCAGCTTCTCCCCGATCTGCAGCAGCTGCGGCGCCTTGCACAGCTGCAGGGCCTGCTTGTCCGTGTTGACTCCGATGAAGTCCACACCGTCGATCCGTTCGTCAATCATTCTATTTACAGCATTATTACCTGCGCCCCCTACACCGACTACAATAATCTTGGCAGCAGATTCAGCATCGTTCGTCTTAATTTCAAGCAAAGATATGCCCTCCTTTTTCCATCTTCGTTCCCGCTTCTATATATCATATAATCATTTTTCAAATTAATCAACTATTTTCTAAAAAAAATACGCCAAATATTCCGTGAAGATATGCCCTGGGAAAGTCATATTCCCGGCTTGAACACATATTTCCCCCTGTCGGCATCATAGGTCTGCATCTGCAGGGTGCCGTTCTTTCCCTCCAGGCTGACCAAGAGCCCCGGCAGCAGCATGAGCTTGTCCTCCAGTTTGGCAGGGTCGTTCCCCAGCGAGACCTTCACGTCTCCGAAATAGAGGGTAATGGCCCCCGCCCTGTTGAAGTAGATCTTCTCCGATGCCAAATCGTACTTCTGCAGGAGCTGGGTGATGTCCAGGATGCTGTTGAATATCTCCTCGTTCTCCACAGGGAGCTTCTCCCCCGTGACGATATAATCGAACTGCAGCCCCATGATCTGGGGCACCCCAACCGTCCTGATGCCGGAACTCTCCACCACATAGCCGTCCCTGTCGAAATAGATATAGGTGTCCAGATACCGCACGCAGCCCGTCAGGGACTTCTCGTACACGATGATCTTCACCGTGTCCGGGGAGAGGATATCCACATCCACCACATCTACGAAGGGAATCCCCTCTATCCCCTTGTTCTTGTACTTCAGGGAGAGATAGAGGGAATTGTCCCCCAAGGGCCCGCTCATGACGATCGCCTTGATTTCTTCCTCCGTATAGTGGACATTCCCCTCCACATATACCGTCCGGACAGTATATGTCCTTTTGACATAGCCCACCGCCCCGGCCACGGCCAGGAACATTAAGGCCAGTAAGATGAAGATGCCCACTCTGCTTTTCCTAAACACTTGCCACTCGCGCTCCTAATTCTCTGAAATCCCGGCCTATATTCTCGTATCCGCGATAGATATAGGCACATCCCTCCACAAAGGTCTCGCCCTCCGCCATGAGCCCGGCCGCCACCAGGGCAGCCCCGCCCCGCAGCTCCCTGGCCACCAGGTCCGCGCCCCGCAGCGTCTCCACGCCTTTTACGGACGCCTCCCGGGGGCTGCACAGCTCCACCGAAGCCCCCATTTTCCGAAGCTCCTCCACAATCCGGAACCGATTCTCGAAAATCGTCTCCCGGATACGGCTCACGCCCCTCCCTTTGGTCTCCACCGCCAGCACCACGGACTGGAGATCCGTGGGAAAGCCGGGGTAGGGGGCCGTGACCAGCTCTATGGCCGCGGGCCTGCCGGGGGCCTGTACGTAAATCCCCTCTTTCGAGGTGCACACCCGGGCGCCCATCCGCGCCGCGGCCTCCAGGAGCACTGCCTCCAGCTCCGACGGGGCCAGCCACAGATCCTCCATCCCCCGCTCCCAGCCCTCCGGAACCGTACAGTGCACCGCCCTCCGGGCCATGTCGGACAGCCTGGCGGCATCTGCCTCCTCCCCGTCCCGCCTCCAGTCCAGGAGCGCCAGGAGCGCCTCCGCCTTACAGAGGAACTGTTCCTCCAGGGGCTCCCTTTTCCCGTACGCATGCCTGTATTCACGCAGCTTCCCCACCGCCTCCCCGGGCCTGGCGGGCAGCAGGAGGCAGATGTCCTCCCGTCTGCGCCACCTGTCCAGCTCTTCCGCGGAGGCCACCACCTCAAAGTAGTCCGTGCCCACGCCCATGCGGTGCATCAGTGTATCCCCGGGCAGCTTTGTCCAGCCTATCCTGCCGGTTTCCATGTGGCCCAGGGCCGTCTTGCTGAGGATGCCCCTTGCCAGCTCCTCCCTGGATATGCCCCTTTTCTCCCGCTCCTCCTGCAGCATCTTGCCGCATATCTGATTATATTCCCTCTCGAACTTGATTCCGGACTCTGCGTCCTCATGATTTCCCATAACCGCCTCCATGCCGCGGATCCCGCTTTTTATACTGCGCACCGGTCAAATTTGCAGTACAACCCGACTGCAGACCGCCGGCCAGCCGCTTTCCCGGGGACGCCACTGTAAATCCTGGCGGTCTGCAGTATATCATAGGTGTATCTTCAGTATAGCAAGGATCCGCAGCCGGGTCAATCCTTGTGTCGATTGCAAATGTTTGATAATTCATTTACGGGCAGGACAGGATTCAACGAAAAAGCATGCTGCCCGCTGCCGAAAGAGCAGAACCGCTCCGAAGCGGTGTCCCCTGCATAAATGGGAATCAAAAAAGAGCCAAGCCGAAAGACTTAGCCCTTTTCGTCAACAGGACAATCCGTGCTGCCCGGGGAATGACGCCTCCCGTCCTCCCTACTCCAACCGGTTCGTGGTAATGAAGTCCACGCCCCACGCCGCAAGCTGCTCGGCTTGCGCTTTGTCGTCGCAGGTCCAGCAGTTCACCAGGATTCCCTCTCCGTGCAGCTCCTCCACGATTTCCTTCGTCAGGGCCTTGTAGTAGATGTCCAGGTTCAGCCCGTAGCGCTTCAGCGTGTCCAGGATCTCCCCGTTATATTCCATGGTCAGGTAGTACAGCCCCTGGTCCGGAAGGAGGTCTCTGAGGCGGATCATATTGTTCAGGGCGAAGGAGATGAACACGACATGCTCCAGGTAGCCCAGGTCTTCAATCTCCTCCACCAGCCGTTTGACGTCCTCCGGCAGGAATTCGTTTTTCAGTTCCAGCACGCACGTTTTACCGTATTTCCTGCAGATAGTGATATATTCCTTCAAATTCGGGATGATCAGATCCTGCCTGTCCTCCAGGCATACGTCCTGCGCCGCTTCCGCCGCGGGGCACATGTCCTTCAGGGCAATCCCCCGGACAGCCTCATAGTCAGATTCCTCCACCCTGACATCCTCCCGGGCCACCCGCCCTGTGGTGTCGTCATGGATGACGACGAATCTGCCGTCCTTCGTCACATGGGTGTCCGTCTCCACGCCGTAATAGCTGCGGTTCCCGGCAGCCACGAAGGCCGGGATGGAGTTCTCCGTCTCCAGGCCGCTTAAGCCCCGGTGGGCGATCATCCTGGTGCTGCCGCTGTGGATTTTTATGGTGTCCATATCTGCTTCCTCCCTTTTGTGTTCCAGATTGTCCTTATCATACCACCTGAGGCACTGTTTCGCAATGAATTTCTATTGACATTCCGGCAGAATATGGTATGCTTGCCCCAACCACCGCTACAGCACCCCCAGCCAGTCCAGAGCATTCCAGATGCCGTCCTCCATCACGTCCGTGGTCACATAATCCGCCAGATCCCTGATGCCCTGTGTGGCATTGCCCATGGCGATGGCAGTCCCGGCGCGCTGCAGCATCTCCAGGTCATTGCTGCTGTCGCCCACGGCCACCGTGTCCGCCATGGGAATCCCCAGGGCCTCCGCCAGCTCTTCCATGGCGAGGCCTTTGGAGCAGCCCGCGGGTATCACCTCCCAGAAGCCCCGGTCCCTGTCGATAAAGTCCAGCTCCTCCGCGAACTCCTGCCGGAAGCGCTCCAGCCTGGAATCCTCGTCCACATACATATATAGCTTGTCGAAGCGTCCGTAGGCCTCTTCCCATGCCCCGTACTTTCTGCGATACCGCACTCCCATATGATGGCGGAAGACATCCGTTCGGAATTCCGTCAGATTCTTGCTGTAATTTTCTTCACTCCCCTCCAGAAGGGCATCGATGCCGCAGCGATCCAGCGCCTCCATGATCCGGCGGCCCTGCTCCATGGAAAATGTCCTGTGCCAGAGGACTTCCCCCCGATACCGGGCCATACTGCCGCATCCCAGCAGATACCCGTCAAAATCCGCCTGCCCCGGAAGCCAGTCTGCCACCAGCCTCCATGTCCTGCCCGTATTGACCATGCAGATGTGGCCGTTGTCCCTTGCTTTTCCTATGGCTTCCTTCGTGCTCTGTGCCAGAACCTGTCCCTTATCGCCAATCAGCGTCCCATCCACGTCGAAAAATATCAGCTTCATCCTCCGCTGCCTCCCTGTACTTTTAGGCTATATAAACGGCATTTATACTGCACACCGGTTAAATTTGCAGTACAACCCGACTGCAGACCGCCAGCTAAGCACTTTCCCGGAGACACCACTGTAAATCTGGCGGTCTGCAGTATAATTCTTGCCAGCCGCATAGCACAGCAAGTCATGCCGTTTATCCGGTTTTTGAGCAAGATTTTATTGCCACATATATATTATAACGGATTCGGGAGGACCTGTCCACTGCTTCGCCGCGGATGCCGGATATCGGGGCTGCACCCCCAGCGGGCCTAATCCAGGCGATAGGGAGGGCAGGGCTTTTTCCCGCCAAGGTCCAGGAGCCATGTCAGCAGCAGGAGCGCCCCCACAGTGGCTCCATACACGAAAACTGCCATCCCCTCCAGGACGAACAGGGCAATGATGGGCACTGCCGCCGATACCAGCCCTATGACCACCATCACGAAGGCGGAAGCCCCCTGCTTCACCACCTTGACCTCGCTGTCCCAGTCGAAGACGGGGAATTTCTCGTTCACCGCTATCCCCGCCCTGGCGCCGAAGAGGATATAGGCCGCGGGCACCGCCAGCAGGCACACCGCCTCTGGAAGGCCCGGGCGCAGCGCCACGATCAGCGCCGCCTCAGACACCAGATAAAAGGGCAGGGCTACAATTAACTGCAGGTTCACCTTGCTCCAGATCAGCTCCCGCCTGCTCACCGGCAGGGTCTGGGTCATCCACCAGCTCTTCCCCTCCATGGACAGGGAGCAGGCGGTCAGAGGCATAATCACGGGCATGGCCCCCAGCAGCACAGGCAGCGTCCTGTCCACCGCCCCGGGCAGGCCCAGCAGCTGGTCCACAGCCTCCCTCCCCGCCAGGGCCACGCCCACGGCCAGCAGCACCATCATCAGCTCTCCTGTCAGCGTGTTCACCACATAGACGCTGGAGGCAAAATAGCGCCTCCCCTCCCGCTCCACCAGGCTCCGCATGACGGATTTGGCCTGCAGCTTCTGCAGCCCTCCGATAGTTCCCCCGGGCCTCCCTGGCGCCCAGCATCTGGCATACGCGGCCGTAAAAGCGCCCCAGGATTTCCAGGAAAATCAGGAAGCACCCCAGGGACACCCCCAGGAACAGGAGCAGCCATGCCGCTTTCCCGGACACCATGGCCTCGGAGATCCAGATAGCCGGGGGATAGAGCCTGCCGATCTGACGCTCCATTTGCAGCGCCATCTCCTCCATCATGGCCCCCAGCTGGCTTTCGTCCAGCCTGCCCAGGCTCATGCTCCCCACCAGAACGACGCACACGAAAATCATGGTCAGCAGGATGGAGGCCAGGTTCCCCCGCTTCCATCTGCCGGCGATGCCCGCAATCAGGGCCCCCACCACGGAAGCCGCCGTCAGGGGCAGCAGGGGCAGGAAGAGGATGACAAAGAATCCGTAGAGATAAAAAGTAAGACCCGGCCTCTCCGCCACACCGTACACCGCCATTCCCGGCAGCATCACCACAAGCCCCAGCATCATGTCCGTCAGGTACATGGACAGGAACCGGCTGACGATGATGCTCTTCGCCTCCACCGGCAGCGCCACCTGTTTTTCATAGGATTTCTGGTCAAAGAGCATAGGGCCGGCCTTGGTCATGGTGAAAAAGAACGTCACCAGCGATACCAGCATGCCCAGAACGGCAGGGACGAAATACCCCATGCCTATGGATGTGAGCCCGTAGCTGGTCAGTCCCACATAGCCCGCCAGCATCAGGATCAGGAGCACCCAGAGCGCCCCCATGAGGCAGAAGCGGAGCTTCTTCTTTCCGTCTCTGGTATGGCGGAATTCGTTGAAGCCGAACATTCCGTACAGGGAAAGCTTTGTCAGTAGCCTAATCTGCCTTGTCATGATGGGTCACCTCCATAAATACGTCTTCCAGGGATTTGTCTCTGGTGAGCTCCTTTGTGTCGCCCTCCACGATCAGCTTTCCGCCGGAGATCACCGCGATGCGGTTGCAGAGCTTCTCCGCCACCTCCAGCACATGGGTGGAGAAGAAGATGGCGCTGCCCTTTTCACAGAAGGCATGCATCTTGCGCTTCAGCAGCAGGGAGGCTTCCGGATCCAGCCCCACGAAGGGCTCATCCAGCACCAGGAGCTTTGGCTCGTGGATCAGCGCCCCCGTGAGGGCCAGCTTCTGCCGCATGCCGTGGGAGTAGGTGGACACCAGGTCTCCCAGTACGGAATAGATGCCGAAGTCCTCCGCCTCCCTGCGGATGCGCTCCTCCCGCGCCTTACCGGGTACCTGGTAGATGTCCGCCAGGAAGTTCAGGTACTGGATGCCCGTCAGATACTCATAGATGTCCGGGTTGTCGGGGATGTAGGCCATGGCTTTCTTGCAGGCCAGGGACTGGGTGCGCACGTCCTTGCCGTCCACCCGGATCTCCCCCTTGTCGAAGTCGTGGATGCCCACCACGGCCTTGATGGTAGTGGTCTTCCCGGCGCCGTTGTGGCCGATGAAGCCGTAGATGTCCCCGGCCCGCACCCTCAGGGACAGATCGTCCACTGCGGTCTTGCCGCCTTTGTAGGTTTTCGTCAGGTTCTTGATTTCAAGCATTGTCCGTTTCCTCCTGTCACTCCCGCTCCTCTGTTGTCCACGGCAGTATTCCTGCCATGTCTTCCGTCCTTCATATGTTTTTTGTTTCTGATTGATATCACTATAATATCACTTTTATATGAACCGCGCAAGTGTTTTGTGTAAAAAAACAAACTGCCCATTTCCGACAACTCTGTTCCGCTTCCTTTATGTCAGCGCCAATTCTTCCGTACACCTCCTATTTGCACATAGCAGCATATTTTCCGTCTTTGTGCAAGGTCATTTGCACAATTCTATTTATACTGCGCACCGGTTAAATATGCAGTGCAACCCGACCGCAGACCGCCAGCCAAGCACTTTCCCAGCGACACCACTGTAAATCCTGGCGGTCTGCAGTATAAATAGCAGCGCATGAAAAGGTTGCAAACCGGCCCCGGCTCCTGTATACTGAGAATACGATATCCGCAAAACGACAAGATTACGGAGGAACTGGCAATGAGACTAAGGACATCCAGCATCCCCCTGATGCTGGAATATGTGGCGAAATCCGGCATGGGGCAGGAAGATCCACAGGCTGCGGCCGACATCTTAGGCCATGAGGACTATCTCTTTGAGGCCAGAAGATACGGCCTGGACTCCAGGGAGCCTCTTGTGTCCTATTTCGCCCGCTTCAGGACCATCGCCCCGGAGGACATTCCCGAACTGAGCCCTGACCGCAGGACCGCCCTGCGGGACAGACATGGGCTGTGGCTGGACTGCGCCGCCCACCCACAGAAGTACCGTGACAGATACCGCAGGCTCATGGGCATGCTGACAGAGGAGAATCTGCAAAACCTCCAGGACAGGCTCCGGGCCGCTTTCCCCGGCGATGTGTACTTAGATGATATAGATGTAGTCTCCACCCTCAGCTTCGGCCCTTCTTTCGGCTATGTGCATGAGAATGCGCTGCACCTGGATCTGTTCGGCGTCGAGACATACTGCGCCATGGAAGAGCTGCCCTATGTCATCCTGCATGAGATGCACCATCTGCAGACAATGAAGCTGGTGGGCAGCTATCATTCCTTTACCGAAAAATTCAGCGCTCTTGAGCGGTACATCTTCCGCTTCACCGGCGAGGGGATGGCCATAAAGTTCTGCAACAATGCGGAAGGAATACTATCCAAAAGGATGAACCCCGGCCTGGATGCCAATATCGGCATTCCGGCCATGGCCATCCTCAACAGGCATTTTCCGGAACACCTCGCCCTTTTTCAGGACACTGTCAGAAGGCTTGAAGGCGGCCTGATTTCGGAGAAGGAGATCGACGAGCAGTTCAGGACATACTGGTGGAATCCACACCTCTATCCGGAAGAATCGGCATCTCTGGAACAGACGCCTATCTACAGCTTTGGGAACGAGCTCTTCGGGAGCATTTATGATGCCTTTGGCCTGGACGTGATGTTCCAGTGCTTCTACCATCCGTGCAAAACACTGGAGCATTTCAGGCCTTTGGGGTGATTGCCGGGCTTACGGCCCGGAAAGAAAGGAGAACAGCAAATGGAACAGCAGACATCCGAGAACTACCGCGCCCAGAACAAGAAAGCCTGGGAATATTCCGCCTATGATTTCTGGATGACCCACTCCGGCCCGCCTGCCGAGAGGGCCAAAGAGGCCGTGGAGAATCCTCTGCGCATGCTGAAACAGTTTGCGGCCTACTTTGACCGCTATGAGGGCGTCCGGGTGGCCAATCTGTGCGGCTCCTGCGGGAAAAAGGCTGTTCCTCTGGCCCTGCTGGGCGCGGAGGTGACGGTATTCGACATTTCGGAGGACAACCGCAGATATGCCATGGAGTTCGCCGGGGCCGCAGGTGCGGATATCCGTTATGAAGTGTGCGATGTGTTGGAAATCGACCCGGGGCGCTACGGCGGCTATTTTGACATAGTGTTCATGGAGGGCGGCATCCTGCACTATTTCCACGATATCGACCAGTTCATGAAGGTCTGCCATACTCTGCTGAAGCCCGCCGGGAAGATGATCTGCAGCGATTTCCATCCCTTTACGAAAATCGCGGACCTCCTGGAACTGGAGCAGCCCTCCAGGGGGTATTTCGATGCAGCTGTCTTCGAGGGGGAGATGGCCCATGCGCGGTTCTATGAGGAGCCTGTGCGGAGCCGGATGCCCAAATGCCTCTACCGAAAATATACCGTCAGCGAGATCATCAATTCCGTCATCGGCTGCGGCTTTGCGCTAGAGCGGTTCGACGAGCACCCGGCCTGGACCAATGACAGGGTGCCGGGGGAGTTCACTTTGGTGGCCAGGAAATGAGCAGCCCAGGCCTCCGTCCGGAAGTTCTGTGCGATATGACGGATGCCGTCACCGAGGACACCAGATTTACGGAACGGCTAAAAGAGCCGATAAGACCCTGATATGTCACAGGTAGCCTTGTCTGTTGCGCAAAAAAGATTTGCCTGTCTGGCGTATGTCAGGAATCCACCCATTCCTTCATTCCGCAGACAGGCATATCATTCATTCAAGCAATAGAGCCCCTATCATCAGGCCTCTGTTCCCGCCAGAACAGCAATGTCCCTTACCCTTTCGCCCGTTCCACCCAGGCCCTTTCGTCTCTGCCGGGAGCCGCCTCCAGGGCCTTCCCGTGTTCGTATGTCTTGACTCATGCAGCCTAACCGGTATAAGCCTTCAATTCCTCCAGAAATTCCTGATATTCCTCATCAGACCAGTAGAATGCCAGCTCTTCTTCCGTAAAATCTTCCGGCTTGTCGCGCATGAACTCCTTCCCGATATCATACCCGAACCTGCGCAGCACAGCTTCGGCAAATTCCCTGAAGAACATGCCCACAGCCGTTATGACATTTCCGTCTTCAACCACTCCCTTGTGTATGAAATTATCTTTTTCCACAAACGCAAAAGCGTCTGCCATCTGCATGAAATACCCCGAGGTGAACTTCCTGCCGTTTAGGATTCCCGCTTTAGACAGCAAAATCGGAGCGGAAGAAACAGCCGCGAATACGATATCTGACTGCATTCCGCCCCTGAGGAAATCAATCAGCCCATCATCGAACAGCGCAGGCAGCGGGTTGACTGTCCCCGGCAGAATCACGCAGTCGTAATCTGTTATCCTCGCTTCTGCCGTTGTCCTGGTGGGGAGGACACGCAAACCCTCCTCGCTTACATATTCCTTCTTTTCGCTTGCGATAAAGTCAATCTTCTCACCGAACCAGATCGTGAGCGCAGATGTAAGACAGGTTATCTCCTGCAAAGAGAAGTCCGGATACAATAAAACCGCGAATTTCCTCATCCCTTTTTCCTCCATTCCTTTCCCCCATTCCTTTTCCCTCATCGTTTTCAACTCATCCGCCGTTTCCGCGCCGCAAACTCCGCGGCCTCCCTCACCCAGCCCATCAGCTCCCCGTCGATCTCCGCCTCCCTGGAGATCAGGACATGATGGGTCCAGCGGTTGGGATAGGGCTCCACTGCCCCGTCGATGCGGGGTGATTCCACCTGATGCCCCAGCCCGAAGGTGACGACGATATAGTGCTGCGGCCGCTCCTTCGCTTTCCGCACAGGCAGGAAGGACACGAAGGCGAAGTTATGGCCGTTGGAAAATGCAATCTGGGTCTTCTGCACCCTGACCTGCACCTGGCCGACCTCCGAAAACAGCTTTTCGGCGAAGTTCTGGTACAGCGCCAGGGCCTCCGGCTTTCCCTCAAAGAACATGAGCGTATCCTGATTCATGAAGCTGACCTCCCCGCTATTTTCAATCCAATGCCAGCAGGCATACTTATTGTCTAATCCACCAGAACCGGATTCTCCTCCACCACCCAGGGCAGGCCGTACTCGTTCAGCGCCTCCATGAAGGGATCCGGGTCGAATTCCTCCACATTGAACACGCCGGGCTTCTTCCAGATGCCCTCCATCACCAGCATGGCCCCGATCATGGCGGGGACGCCGGTGGTGTAGGAGATGGCCTGGGAGCCCAGCTCCCTGTAGCATTCCTGATGGTCGCACACATTGTAGATGTAGACCGACTTCTCCTTCCCGTCCTTCACGCCTGTGAAGATGCAGCCGATATTCGTCTTGCCCACCGTCCTGGGGCCAAGGGAGGCAGGGTCCGGGAGCAGGGCCTTCAGGAACTGGATGGGCACGATCTCCCTGCCCTCGAACAGCACCGGATCCGTGCGCAGCATGCCTACGTTCTCCAGGCATTTCATGTGGGTCAGGTAGCTTGTGCCGAAGGTCATGAAGAAGCGGATGCGCTTCACGCCGGGGATGTTCTTCGCCAGGGACTCGATCTCCTCATGGTGCAGCAGATACATGTCCTTCTTCCCCACCTGGGCGAAGTCGTACTCCCGTTTGATCTCCATGGGCTCCGTCTCCACCCAGCGGCCGTCCTCCCAGTAGGAGCCCTTGGCGGACACCTCCCGCAGATTGATCTCCGGGTTGAAGTTGGTGGCGAAGGGATAGCCGTGGTCGCCGCCATTGCAGTCCATGATATCGATATAGTGGATTTCGTCAAAATAATGCTTCAGGGCATAGGCGGAGAAGACGCTGGTGACCCCGGGGTCGAAGCCGCTGCCCAGCAGGGCCGTGATTCCGGCCTTCTCGAA
>OFGA01002014.1_pt1 | contig 13095 bp, 12 predicted proteins | sample 1521471 | NCBI WGS metagenome assembly OFGA01 (sample SAMEA3504086, study PRJEB24116) | mouse gut metagenome | biome: mouse gut; feature: mouse-associated habitat; material: faeces | place: Denmark | collected 2011
TGCGGCAGGGGGGACGCTACGGCGTGAAGCTGAAGGCCAGCGCCCCGTCCATCCATATGTTCAAGGTGGACATCGAATCCACGGTGTCCCCCATCGTGGGCAATGAGAAGCAGAGCGAGGACATGGTGAACTACCTGATGGATAAGTTCTCCGGCGATCCCACCCAGATCTGGGAGAGCAACATTTTCGGGCGCAGCTTCCACGAGCTGGTGAACGAAGACCTCCAGGCAAAGCTGTACCGGATGCCCATGGACGCCCGCCTGAAATTCCAGGAGACCCTGCAAAGGATCGTCAACGAGGGCAGCGGCGGCCTGATCTGCATCATTCTGTAAACAGGAACCGAGAGCTTCCAGGGAATCGCCCCGGAAGCTCTCAGTTTTCTGCTATATGTCAGAAAATAAGCCTAAAACGACTCGATCTCCTTTTTCGCCGTCTCCTCAAAATAGGGATTCATGCCCATCCCCGGCAGCAGGGAGAGAAGCCTCTGCTTGGTCTCCTTCAGCTTCTCCTCCTGCCGCGCTTTCTGGTAGAAGGGCAGCAGGCTCCTGAGAAAACTGAATTCATCCTTCTCCCCGCAGGCCGCCAAGACGGACGGCACATGCCGTTCGATGAAGTCCGCCGCGCCCGTTTCGGCAGCGGCGCAGATGAACAGCCACCACAGGCTCAGGTTTTCCTCCGAGATCGGGCATAGTATTCCCTGTGCCAGGGGCTCGGTTTCCTGAATGGACAAGAGCTCCTCATACTTCTGCAGTTCAAGCAGCATGTTGAGATAGAGGTGAAGGGTGATCGTGCCCGGACGCTCCAAAAAGTCTTTCCGGCTCTCCTCCAGGGCCTCCCGTCCCATTCCCAGATTAGCGCGCAGCTGATTTCTTTGCAGCCGCATACGCAGGTACCATGGATGCGCCGGATATCCTTCCGTTTTCTCCACAAAGGGATCCGCGATCCGCAGAGCCCGCTGGAAGGATTCCCGGCCCTGCTGGATCCACAGGTGCATCTTCTCGGCCTCCAGCTGGTCACGGTCCGCTGCCAGCCCAGCGGCGTCCTCCTCGCGGCTTTTGAGGGCGGCGTCAATGGTCTGGAGCTGGGAATTTACGCATTCCATAGCCTCCTGAAAAGAGCGGTCGTCCCGCAGGACGGAGTACTTGCACACCAGGTCCTCCGCCCGTTCCAGGGAAGTTACCCCAAACAGCTCGTCGATGCTCACGCCGAAAAAGGCGGCGATCCTGGGCAGCAGCGTGATCTCCGGGGCTCCGCTGCCCACCTCCCATCTGGAAACCGTCTGGGGCGTCAGAAAGAGGTATTCCGCCAGCTCCGTCTGGGTGATATCCCGCTCCTTTCTCAGCAGGGCGATCTTTTCTCCAATGGTCATCTTCATGGATATCCCTCCGATCCGTTTCAGTGATCAAACGCGCCTGTACCGCGTTTGTGATGCCTACAGTATGACACCGGAAAAGGTATCTGTCCAGCAAGGCTCCCTTGTAAAATTTACACGACTTGGTGAAACAGCTGAAAAAGCTTCGCCCGGGACCAAACCAGTCCCAGGCGAAGCTCGTTATATCCGGATATGGCAGACCACCGTCTTCAGACGGTCCAGCCGGCGCAAAACTCTGCCCCGCCTCTCCGGCGGCAGGCGCAGCCCGCAGGCCCCGGCGATCCGCTCCACCACCTGGTCCACGGATGCCCCGCCGGTGACGATCCTGACGCCCACATCAGGCCGCTCAAAAAATTCCATGCACCGCCCGATGGCCTCCACCGCAAAAGCCTCGCTGCCCAGCCGTCCCAGACTCCGCTTCCTCAGCCGCTTCAAAATCGTCTCCCGTCCGGCCCACAGAATAACATGGACCACTGGTACGCCGTCCTCCCGCAGCCGTCCGACGATCTCCTCAAAATACGCCGGTTCCACCAGCGTCATGGGCACGATGACCGTCCCATCGTAACTCTCATGGAGCTCCTTCAAAACCTGATAATTAAAACTCCGCCAGAGGGGCATGTCCTGGAAATCCGCCGTATGACAAGCCTCCGGCATATTCTTCCTGAGGAAGAACCCAACTTCCTCGGGATCGTACACAAAGGACCCCGGCAGCCGCCTGTGGAGCTCGAAGGCCGCCGTAGTCTTTCCCGCGCCAAAAGCGCCGTTGATCCAGACGATCACACCCGTTCTCCCAGCTTCCCGCTGTACTCCGCCCGGAAGGCGTCATATTCTCCCGCGTCCAGCGCCTCCCGGATGCGCTCCATGAGCGTGTTGTAGAACCAGAGGTTGTGCTGTACCGCCAGACGCATGGCCAGCATCTCCTCCGCCTTGAACAGATGCCGCAGATATGCCCGGGAAAAACTCCTGCACGCGGGGCATCCGCATCCCGGCTCGATGGGCCGCTCGTCCAGCTTGTATTTCTCGTTTTTGATGTTCAAGCTGCCGCTCCACGTAAACAGCTTCCCATGCCGCGCGTTCCGGGCCGGCATGACGCAGTCAAAGAAGTCGATCCCTCTCCAGACCGCCTCCACGATGTTGGAGGGCGTGCCGACCCCCATGAGATACCGGGGCTTGTCCTCCGGCGCGTAGGGGAGGACCACGTCCAGGATGTGGTACATCACGCCGGTCTCTTCTCCCACCGCCAGTCCGCCGATGCCGTAGCCCTCGCAGTCCACCTTGGCGCTCTCCTGCATACTCCAGATCCGCAGATCGTCATAGGTGCCTCCCTGATTGATGCCGAAGAGCATCTGCCGTGGATTCACGCAGTCCGGCAGGGCGTTGAGGCGGTCATGCTCCTCCTTGCACCGCCGGAGCCACCGGATGGTCCGCTCGCAGGACTGCTTCACATAGTCATAGGGCGCCGGATTCTCCACACACTCGTCGAAGGCCATGGCGATATCGCTGCCCAGATGGGACTGTATCTGCATAGACTCCTCCGGCCCCATAAAGATCCGCCGACCATCGATGTGGGAGGCAAAGGTAACGCCCTCCTCGGTGATCTTCCGCAGTCCCGCCAGCGAGAACACCTGGAACCCCCCGGAGTCCGTCAAAATAGGCCCATCCCAGCCCATCATCCTGTGCAGCCCGCCCAAAGCCTTCACCACGTCGTCTCCGGGGCGGAGGTGGAGATGATAGGTGTTGCTCAGCTCGATCTGGCATTTGAGGTCCTTCAGATCGTGGGCGCTGATGGCCCCTTTGATGGCCCCCTGTGTGCCAACGTTCATAAAAACGGGGGTCTGTACCACGCCGCCGTGGGCACATGAAAATTGGCCCCGCCGCGCGCGGCCTTCCTGCTTGATGACCTTAAACATAAGGCAACTCCTTGTCTTTGGTTTCCATTATCATGCGTTGAAAAATGATAGGGCCCTACGGCCGTCCCGCAAATATTCCAATAACTGCTCCATATTCTTCCTATGCGGGATGATGATATTGATGTCCACTTCGGGATGGACGTCCACATACCCTGTCAGCATGTCCATCAAATTGTCTTTTGACTGCATATAGTCGTCTATGACCGCTTCATCGCTGAACCCGAGCCGCTTCAAAATGACCGCCGACACGACACCGGTGCGGTCCTTCCCGGCAGTGCAGAAATACAGCACGTTAGAACCGGCGCCCATGATGGTATCAACGATGCGCTCCATCTGTTCATCCAGCATCTGCCGGTAGACCACATACAGATGTTCAATAGACCTCGGCGTACCACCTCCACCGGTAATAGGTAGGTGGATATACCGGAATCCCACCCGCCCAGCCAGACAGCACGGTTTTGCGGAAGTCTCTTCATCGGACCGCAGGTCCACGACGGTCGTGATCTGATTGTCCAGCAGCCATCGTATCTCCGTATCCGTCAGATTGTCCGGAACGTCACTCCGGATATACCGCATGGAACCGGTGGGCAGTGCTCGCGTATTCCTGGTCGATCGCAGCAGGGAACCCATAGAAATGCTCCTTCCATTAGGCAGATCAGTCAGCTTTCCCATCTTCTGACTCTCTTTCTTCCTTCGGCGCGTTGGGGTCCTCGGTGAGCATCCCGTCATAATAGCCCTTATGTCCGGCTTCTTTTTTATCCAGCCATTTCGCCAGCCGGGGCGTCAGCCACAGGGCCGCGCCCACGATGACAAGGAACAGAACGAGAAAAATAAACGGCGCGACCGCGTCATTGACGTGGCCCTTGAGTAATGACAGCATACGGCACCTCCTCAGAAAATAAACATCGCCCCCCGTTCCTCACGGCGGACGTGAAGACGTCGGTTTTTGTATATCCATTCGCTCCTATTTTACAAGAGAACGGCGTGACAGTCAAGACCGCCACGCCAATAATTGAACGCTGGACTGTTTCGATAAATTAGGCTATACAAGGAGAGTTAGGTCCGCTGCACAGCGGAGTCTTTTGCTATAACATATATATAACATATTGACATCCGGGCAAAATATGCTATAATCTAATTAACAACAAGAAGGAGTGTGCTGTATGGCAAAAGTTTCAACCAGCATTTCGATTGATTCCGAAGTGAAGGCGAAGGCCCAAGAACTATTTGCAGACTTCGGAATGGATCTGTCTACGGCTATCAACATTTTCCTAAAGCAGGCCATCTACGAGCGCAGTATCCCATTCGCCATTCGTCGGGAACTCCCAAGTGAAACTACACTAAAGGCCATGGATGAGGCCGAGAACGATGAGAATATGCACGGCCCGTTTGACAGCGTGGCAGAGATGATGAAGGCCCTCAATGCTTAAACTTGAGTTTACGAGTCAGTTTAAAAGAGACTATAAACTGGCGGTCAAGCGCGGATGCGCTCCAGAAAAGCTGGAAGAGGTAGTCGGCATCCTGCAAGCCGAGAAGCCTCTGCCTGCGAAGTACCGTGACCACGATCTGACCAACTCCAGGAATTACAAGGATATGTGTGAATGCCATATTGAGCCGGACTGGCTGCTGGTCTACAAAGTGTACCAGGGCGCCCTCATTCTAAAGCTGATACGGACGGGAAGCCACAGCGATTTGTTTTGACTGTTGATCTTCCGTCCGGAATATCAAATCACCCCGCAAACAAGGTCCCCCGGAGAGGTTTTCACCGTATCCGGGGGACCTTTGATTCATCAAATTGCGGCTTCGCCTATCCCGCCTGCTATAAACATCGCGTCCCCAAAGGAGAAAAACCGGTACCGTTCCCGCACCGCCTCCTCATAGGCCGCCAGCACCCGCTCCCGTCCCGCCAAGGCGGAAACCAGCATAATGAGCGTGCTCTCCGGCAGATGGAAGTTGGTGATCAGCGCGTCCATCACCTTGAACCGATACCCCGGATAGATAAAGATATTGGTCCACCCGGCCTTCGCCTCCATGCGCCCGTCCTCGTCCGCCCAGCTCTCGACGGTCCGGCAGGAGGTGGTCCCCACGCAGATGACCCGGCCACCCGCCGCCCTGGTGCGGTTGATGAGCTCCGCCGTCTCCTGCGGGATGACGCAGTACTCGCTGTGCATGTCGTGGTCGGTGATCTCCTCCTCCTTCACCGGCCGGAAGGTCCCCAGCCCCACGTGGAGGGTCACATACCCGATGTTCACCCCCATGGCCTGGACCTCCTCCAGCAGCTCCTTGGTAAAATGCAGTCCCGCCGTAGGCGCGGCGGCGGAACCGGATACCCGGGAGTACACCGTCTGATACCGCTCCTGGTCCTGGAGCTCCGCCTTGATGTAGGGGGGGAGGGGCATCCGTCCCAGCCGCTCCAGCACCTCCAGGAAGATGCCCTCATAGGAGAACCGCACCAGCCGGTTGCCGCCCTCCACTTCACCAACGACCTCCGCCGTCAGCTCGCCGGCCTCCCCGAAGGAGACCTTCGCGCCGGTCCGCAGCTTTTTTCCCGGCCGGACCAGGCATTCCCAAACATTGTCCCCCCGGTCGATCAGCAGCAGCACCTCGCAGGCCCCGCCCAGGGTCCCGTCCGCCCGGACCCGGCTGCCCAGCAGCCGCGCGGGCAAAACCCGGGAATCGTTCATGATAAGGCAGTCCCCGGCCCGCAGCAGGGAAGGGAGGTCGTGGAAGCGCCGGTGGCCCCACGCCCCCGTGTCCTTATCCAGGGTCAGCAGCCGGGAGGCGTCCCGCTTCTCCAGCGGTGTCTGGGCGATCAGCTCCGGCGGGAGCTCGTAGTAAAAATCATGTGTTTTCACGGATATTCCTTTCCAGGCGGCGGTCAGTCCGCCTGATCCAATGTAATGCCGGTATAATAGAAGGTCAGGATGTCCTCATACGTATATCCCTGCTCAGCCATGGCCTTGGCCCCGTACTGGCTCATGCCCACGCCGTGGCCCCAGCCGGTGCCGGTGATGGTGATCCCGTCCCCGCTGTACGCGGAACCGCCGGATTGCTTGACCTCCGATGTCCCGGAGGACGTGATCACATAGGCGCTCCCGCCTCCGAACAGTCCAACCAGCCCCTTGCCGGAGATGGTGTAGGCTTCCTTCAGGACGGAGAGGGGGGAGGCGGAGGGATTGACGAACCAGCTTCCGCCGCCGCCCCCGCCGCTGATGGTGAAGCGCATACTCTTGGCGTCCAGCGTCCAGCGGCAGGCCTCCTTGGTCAGCTTCACCGTCTTCCCGGCGGTGTCCTTAAAGGTGATCTCCGCCACGTTCCCGGTGGGCGTGGTCTTGGACACGTAGGCCTCGCAGACGGTACCAATGCTGTACCCATTGTCCTTGAGCCGCTTGCTCAATTGGGAATAGGTGTAGTGGATGGTGTAGTGATAATCCGGGATGCTGGTCATAGCCTCATACGGGTCCTCCTTTCCCACCAGGTAGGGCAGGGGATTGGACCACACGTTCTCCGACGCCTCGGACGCGCCGCCATTAGCGGAGCAGTAGTAGGTCTCCGCGTACTTCCCGCCGTAGAGGGCCACCACCCCCGCCGTCTCATCCACGGCCTGATCCGTCAGGACGCTGGAGAGGTTGGTCCCCTGATAGACCTGGCAGTCGATGGTGTTGCACACGTCGAAGCGGTAGCTGCCGTAGTGCTTGCTGGGCAGCAGGGCGTAGGTCCGGGCGCAGACCGCCTGGGCCTTCAGCGCCTCCAGGGGCCACGAGGGGCTCATTTCGTAGGGGAGCACGCCCCGGACATAATCGTCCAGCTCCACCACGTTGATGACGTTGAGGTTCCCGCCCGTGCTCCTGCGGTATTCAAACCCGCCGTACCACCGGTACCCCTTGAACCACGTCCGGGCCTTCTCCCGGCCTCCGTCGGGCATGATCCCCAGGCTCTTGGCCCCGGAGCAGTCGAAGGCGAACAGCACCTCCTCCGTCCCGGTGACTGTCACCACCACGCCGGTAGAGCTGGGGACGGTCACGCTGCCGCTGGCCGCGCGGCTCATGCCGTAGCGGTCCACCCAGACCTGGGTGGCGTAGGTGGCGGCGGCGGTCTCCGCGTCCTCCCGGGCGGTGAAGCCGCCCATCCGGACCCGGTACTGGTTATTGATGAAGGCCGGAAACCCGCCGGGCAGCTGTTCCGCCGCGTAGGACGCCTCCTCAAAGGAGGGGAAGACCTCCTCCAGCTGGACCTGATAGCCTCCGATGACGCCGTCCACCTTGCCCGGACGGCTGGCGGAATAAGCGCCGCCGCTGATGTAGATGGTGCCTCCGGCGGTCATGGATATCTTTTCATCCTCCAGATAGCCGATCTCCTGGAACTGCCGGGAGTTCTCGTCGAACCATCCCAGGGCGTACCCGGAGCCGATGTCGTTTTGCAGGTTGGCGGAGTAGAGGGCCTTGTCTCCGAAATACAGCCCCGCCTTAATGATGTCCTCTCCGGCACGGGCAGATACATTCAATGTGACCGCAGTCAGCATACACAGGAAAAAAGTACACAGAAACTTCTTCATGAAACCTCCAAATGGGACAAAAGCGGTTGACAGGGTTCGAAAAATGTGGTATGAAATACGATACGGCCCCGAGGGCGGCGCATACTATGATACAGTATACACGGGGGCGGCGGATTTTTCAACCCAGGAATCGACAGTTTTCCCATTCCCGCGCCTGCCAACTTCTGGCCCTCCTGGTGAGGGCAGCCAGTTCCGCGCCCCGCGGGGGCCTTTTCCCCCCTTGCCGCATATCAAGAAACACTACCAACTTAGGAGGTTTTATTATGAAAGAATATCGCGTCGGGATCATTGGAGCCACCGGTATGGTGGGCCAGCGCTTCGTCACACTGATGGAGGGACACCCCTGGTTCCGTCTCACCGCCCTGGCCGCCAGCGGCCGCAGCGCGGGCAAGACCTATGCGGAGGCCGTGGAGGGGCGCTGGGCCATGACCACCCCCATCCCCGAGGAAGCCAAGTCCCTGGTGGTCCTGGACGCCCAGGCGGACGCCGGAAAGCTGGCGGGCATGGTGGACTTCGTCTTCTGCGCCGTGGACATGAAGAAGGAGGAGATCCGCGCTCTGGAGGAGACATACGCCAAGCTGGAGTGCCCCGTGGTGTCCAACAACTCGGCCCACCGCTGGACCGAGGACGTGCCCATGGTGGTGCCGGAGATCAACGCGGACCATATCAAGCTCATTGACGCCCAGCGCAGGCGCCTGGGCACCAAGCGGGGCTTCATCGCCGTAAAGTCCAACTGCTCCCTCCAGTCCTACGTCCCCGCCCTGCACCCCCTGCGGAAGTATGGCCTGGAGAAAGCCCTGGTGTGTACATATCAGGCCATTTCCGGCGCGGGCAAGACCTTCGAGCGCTGGCCGGAGATGGTGGACAACTGCATCCCCTACATCGGTGGGGAAGAGGAGAAGAGCGAGAAGGAGCCCATGAAGCTGTGGGGCGCGGTAGAGGACGGCAGGCTGGTTCTGGCCCAGGGTCCCGCCATCACCGCCCAGTGCTTCCGTGTGGCCTGTCAGGACGGCCACATGGCGGCGGTGTTCATGAAGTTCAAAGACGGCTGCAAGCCCTCCGAGGAGCAGATCAAGGCCGACTGGGCCAATTTCTCCGGACGGGCCCAGGAGCTCCGGCTCCCCTCCGCCCCCAAGCAGTTCCTCCACTATTTCGAGGAGCCCGACCGTCCCCAGACCCGGCTGGACCGGATGCTGGAGAACGGCATGGCGGTATCCGTGGGCCGTCTGCGGCCTGACACCCAGTATGACTACAAGTTCGTCTGCCTCAGCCACAACACCCTCCGGGGCGCGGCCGGCGGCGCGGTGCTGCTGGCGGAGCTGCTGTGCGCGGAGGACTATATCTGAAATCGCTGCCGCTCCCCTTTCATCCGCATTGACAACAGGCAGTCAACGTGGTATAAAGGAAGGGAAGGAGGGATCGTCTTGAAAAAGTATGAAAACATGATGGAGGCGTTCGTGGAGGAAGAGCTGCAGGTCATAAAAGACAGCCTGGGCTGCTGCACCTGCGAACAGTGCTTGAACGACATTGCCGCCTACGCGCTGAACCAGCTGCCGCCCCGGTACGTGGTAACTTCTATCGGTGGTGCAATCAGCAAAGCGGATACCATGCGTATCCAGCACCTGACCGACGTGCGCACCGCACTGCTTCAAGGGGCGCAGATCGTGAAGGCGTCTCCCCGGCACTGAACGCCTCTGCGCCAATCGCTATAAGCCTGGCAGCAAATAAAGACCGAACGATTTTCATCGTTCGGTCTTTTTGTCTTGCCGCCGTATCGCGCCGGCGCGCGCTCAATTCAGCCGGAATACCCGCAGCGCTTCCCGGAGGCGGACCGCCCGCTCCCGGAGGAGCTTAGCGGACAAAGCGGCGCGGGAAGCGGACAGCTGATCCTCCGCCCCGATGGCAGAGAGACGGACGGCCTGCCGGACGGCGGCCTCCGCCGCCCAGCCCTATCTGGTCACCCTGGACGACGAGGCCTGGAACGGCCGGGACACCTATGCCAAGTGGTCCGGCTCCCAGGAGGGTTTCGGCAGTCAGATCCAGACCGACGACGGCGCACAGCGCATTTTCCGCCGCTTCTGCCCCCTGCTTGTCCTCGGGGACGTCCTCTTTGCCCTGATGGCCTCCACCGGCGGGGGCCATCCCGAGCGGCTGGTGTGGGCCCTGTCCGCCCTGTTCACCGCTACCACCGCCTTCGGCAGCACCCTGGCCTACGGCCGGGCCTTTCACAAGGTGATCCGGCGGCTGTCCCCCAGCGGGGCCGCCCTGGCGGGCTGGCCGGGTATCTCCGCCTCCCGCAGCGGCTGCTGCGTCCTCATTACCGACGGCGACCTCTTTCCCCCGGGCTATGTGGAGCTCAACGGCTTCAAGGTGATGGGGGATTGCTCCGCCGAGCGGGTGGTGGCCTACACCGCCACCCTCATCCGGGACTCGGGCAGCGGCCTGACCAAGCTGTTCCATGACCAGCTGCGTTCCATGGGCGGGCTGATGCGCCGGGCAGATAACCTGCAATGCCACGAAGGCGGCGGACTGTCCGCCAACATTCGGGGCGACCAGGTACTGGTGGGCTCCGCCGCCTTTATGAAGCTGATGGAAGTCCAGCTGCCCCAGGGGCTCAATGTGAAAAACGCCGTCTTCTGTGCCATCGACCGGGAGCTGGCCGGCATCTTCGCCCTGAATTACACCCTGCCCGACACGGTCTTCCCCGCACTGGAGGCCCTGATGCTGGAAAAGGTGGAACCGGTGCTGGCCACACGGGATTTCAACTTAATCCCTGCCATGCTTCAGCAGAGATTCAAACTGGCGGTCTCCAAAATGGCCTTTCCGCCGGTGGAACGCCGCCGCCAGCTCTCCGACGAGGAACAGGACCACAGCGATACCATTACCGCCTTGCTCTGCCGCGAGGGCTTGCTCCCCTTTGCTGAATCCATCACTGCGGCCAAGCGCCTGCGCTGGGCCACCCGGCTGGGCACCTCGCTGTGTTGTGCCGGGTCCGTACTGGGGATGCTCCTGTCCGCCTACCTCACCTCTGTGGGCGCCTATACCTCTCTGTCCCCTCTGAATCTGCTGATCTACATGCTCACCTGGCTCGCTCCCGTCTGGTTCCTGTCGGGCTGGGTACACCGGTTCTAGCGTTCGCTGGAATGGCGGTCAAAGTCCCCCCTGTTTTCGTCCAACCGGTCTGATTCCAAAGCATATTCTCCTTTGAAACAAAAAGTTCTCCGGCCTCTGGCCGGAGAACTTTTGCTGTTTCAAGACTTAGTAGGTCAATACCCGGTGAATAATTTGTGCCATATCCACCCGGGTCAGGGGATTCTTAGGAGCCAGACGCCCGTTGGAGATGGGCAGATAGCCCATCTGGACCGCATGGGCCATCGCTCCTTGCGCGTAGTTGGAGACATCATAACCGTCGCTGTAACCGTACAGGTAACTGCTCAGACCGTCATTAGCACTCCAGCCCACCGCCCGCATGGCCCGCTGGACCATACAGATGGCGTCCTGTCGGGTCAGCGTGTAGTTCGAGCCGTAAGCTCCATTGCCAATGCCGCTGACAATGCCCATAGCCCGCAGGGTGTTCACCGCCTGCGCATAGTAGGCATTGGGAGGAACGTCGTTGAAATAGACATAGCCGCCGGTAGAAGTCAAGCCGAACGCCTTATAAACCATCACAGCAAAATCCGCCCGGGTGATAGAGTGTTCCGGCCCGTACTGCGTGTTGGAAATCCCGTTGGTAATGCCATTCTCTCGGAGATAGTCCACCGCTGCCCGCTGAGCGTCGCTGTATGCGCCCATGTCGTTGAAGTAGGCTGAGCTGGTGCTGGGCGTGACAGTGATCACCAATTCTCCCTCAAACGTGGAGCCGCTGGAGTTTGAGCCGGTGTAGGGGATCGTCACTGTTCCGCTGTAGCCTGCCCGAGGGACAAAAGTCAGGTCAGAGATCAAGTTGCTCCCGCTGGTGCGGTAGGCAGTCCCGGAACTGGCCTGACGGCCATACCGGGTAGGGCTGGTGTACTGATAATAGATATAGCCCTGGCTGGAGGCGGGCATAGCCCCGAACTGAATGGAGGACAAACTGCCGCTGTTCCGCTTGAAGTCATCCCCTCGGAAATTAACCGGAGAGATGCGGGTGGAGTAGCGTACGGTCACGTCTGCGCTGGCACGGTCCACCGCAATTTCCACGGTGCCCTGGAATTCGTCGTTATTGTTGGAACGAGCGGTAAAATCCAGATATACCGTTCCGGTGTAGCCGCTCTTGGGAATAAATGCCACACGGTCCAATTCACTGGCCGCAATGGAGGTGCCGCTGGAGGTAATCCGGGTTCCCTGGTTGGAACTGGAGCGGTAGCCCCGGTACAGGTCGCCCTGGTTGCTCCCAGGCAGACTGAACCGGACGGAACTTACATTCCGGTCGGTCTCCCACTGGGAGAGATCATCAAAGTCGTCCCGGTTAAAGACAGCCGCAGAACCGTAGTCGGTCCGGTAACGGATCACCCGGTCGGTACTGCCGCTGGAACCACCGCCGCTGGAACTGATGGTGATCACACCCCGGAAGCTGTCGCCGTTGCGGGCACGGCCTGTAAAGGGGATATCCAGCGTCCCGGAGAAGCTGTTGGAGGCCCGGAACGACAGGTTATTGATCCGGTTTCCGCTATTGTTATAATACCGGGTACCGGTGCTGGTAATCCGGCTGTTGTTGTAGTACAGAGAACCGTCGGAGCTTCGGGGCAGTTCCTCAAACTGGATGTAGTCCAGAGTGAGGCCGGTCAGCTGGCGGCACAGCTCGCTGAAATCACTGTTGGAAAAGTACTTCGTCCGTCCGGGGGCGCAGGTGTAATGGATATCCCCCTCGCCGGTGCCGCCCCGCACGTTGATCTCTACGTTGCCGCTGAACTGGACTCCTTTGCCGCTCCAGCCGGTGAATGGGATGCGGACAATGCCCCGATAGTTCTCCGCCGGGACAAAGGTGAGGCGGTCGATGCGCGGGGTGTAGGTACCGAAGTAATAGACGGTGTCGGTATTGACCGTGATACCGGTACTGCCGCGGTAGTCGTAGTACAGCGTACCCTCGCTGGCGCTGGGCAGAGCGGTAAAACGGATGTAGTTCAAGACTTGACCACCCAGCAGCTTGCTGCAATAGTCGTCAAAATCCTCATCCCGGAAGGTGACCGCGCCGCCCTGTGCGGTGTTATAGGGCACGCCGCCGATGGCTACGCCGCCGCTGTTCTCCCGCTCTACAGTAATGGTGAGCTGGACGGTAA
>OFGA01002016.1_pt1 | contig 13091 bp, 6 predicted proteins | sample 1521471 | NCBI WGS metagenome assembly OFGA01 (sample SAMEA3504086, study PRJEB24116) | mouse gut metagenome | biome: mouse gut; feature: mouse-associated habitat; material: faeces | place: Denmark | collected 2011
TAGCCTGCAAAGTCAACTATGTCGATACGGCTAACTATGAACCAAAGGACGAAGCAAAATTTGAATACAAATGGCAGTGGGCTTACCGAGAAAAATTTAAAGAAGCAGGTATCACCGCCCTTTTGGGCAGTGGTTTCGATCCCGGCGTTACTGGCGTTTTTTCTGCTTATGCTCAGAAACATTATTTTGAGATATATTCTCTTCTTTTTCATCATCAAATGAAAAGCGATGTAGTCGTCTTGACTTTGCGTTTTGTATACTTTTCTTGTTTGATAGCTTACCAGTATCTTCATTAAGTAGAGAAATATGATATTGATAAGTTTGTTCAATAACATTTAATACCTCATTATCATTATGATAAGTTTCAATGAGTTTTTGATGAACATTGTCAATTTCTTCTTTTGACATATGATCATTCATACCTAAAATTGGAGAATATATTTGCATATCCTCATATCTTTCAAATAATAAAATATTTAAAACTTCAAATAAATTACTAACAGTTCTATAAGATATATTTTTCTCTTTAGATGAAGCCTTTACAAGATCCTCACAATAAATAGTATTCATATGAAGAGTAGAAGCGGCTTGTGATAAAGAGAGGAATGAAGAAATGACAAGGGTTTCTTCATGACTGACTTGAAAATAATCACGAATTGTTTCTAACATTTGTGTAGATGGAAGAGGATGACTAGCTGTATCACTTCCAATAATAAAGTGGAACTTATTATATATTTTAGCTAATTTTAAATATTCCACAGCATCCTTTGTACGATGAGTAGAAAGAACTGCAATTTTAATATTCTTTTGTTGAGCATATTCAATAAGTTCTAATAAACCTTCTTTAGGACTTAATCCTTTATAATGAAGATATTGAAATAATTCTCTTTCAATTCTTGCATTAAAAGGACCTATATCTATATTTTGGCTTAAAGGTAATCCTTTATACATATCATACATATTTGATAAGTGAGAATAGAATTCTTTTTTATCTAATTGAACATTTTTACTATAGCAATAATGTTTATAATAATTATAACGATATCTATTTAAGTCAAAAATCACTCCATCAAGAGGTATAATAAATAATTTTATAATTATCTATTAATAATAATGAAGTTATTTATAATATACCAGAAGTACAACTTATGAAACGTAATAGATTTCAATTTATTACATCTATTGCATTAATTTTCATGCTTTGCATGAGTACAGTTACACCAATATTTGCTGATACGCCTATAACTAGAGTTTTTGCGGCTTCTGATTATCAGGCAAAAACAGGTGATGCTGAAGGGGAAGGAATATTGGGATCTATCATTGATACTATGATAAATGATGGACATATAACAGTAGACGGTGCGTTATATGCAGGGGATTATGATATTAATATGCCAAGTGATACATCACATGGTATAAATTCTATTAAAAATGTGTTTAAATCAAAATGGTCATCTCTTAGTGAAGATAATATGGTATTTGCAAAGGGAAACCATGATCCTGCAAGTACACCAGGAATTAGTTCAAGTGGTGCAAATGATGCTGAGGATTATGGTGTATTTGTTATTAATGAATCTGATTATATGTGGTTTAACAATGATAGGGGAACAGTTCAAAGAACAGCAAATAATTTGAAAGGTTACCTTGATGATAAACTTGTTGATGGTTATAGTAAACCTATTTTTGTAGTATCTCATTTACCATTGCATTATAGTATGCGTACTCGTAATGATGGTGATGCTCAATATGCGAATTTATTATTTGATGTACTTAATGAAGCTGGCGCAGAGGGATTAAATATTATTTTCCTGTTTGGACATGATCACTCAAATGGTTGGGATGATTATCTTGGTGGTTCTTGTATATATCTTGCTAAAGGAGACAGTATTAATATCGCTCAATCAAGTCGTACAGAATGGAAAGCTGAAACTTTAAACTTTACATATATGAATCCAGGATATACTGGTTATTATAATCAGGTTAATACCAGTGCTGAGGATATACTTTCTTCGACAATGTTTACAATTTATGAAAACAGAGTAGAAGTAAATCGTTATACTACAAGTGGTAAATATAACCTTAAGAGTAAAGGGGTAAGAAACAGTTATAAAAATGAAAGTGGATATGATTTAGATACTCGTATTATAACTAGCCCTGATGATATTGATTTAAATAAAATTAAGGCTAGACCATCTGTTAAGATTATAAATGATGGAATGGATATTGTTCCAGTTGGTGGTGCAATTTCATTAACTGCAGAAATTTCTAATGTAGAAAATCCAACATTTGAGTGGTCAAGCAGTAATCCTGATATTTTATCAGTTGAGGGTAATGGAAACACTGTTTTAGTTTATGCATCAAGTAAAGGTGAAGCAACAATTAATTTAAGTGTAACAGATGGAAGTGATTCAACTGTAACTAGAGCTTCTTTTGATGCAACTGCTGTAGATGTGACTGATGGCAATGTTTACACATTGGTTAATAAAGCTAGTGATATTGTAAGTGGTGATAAATATTTTATGATATTTACTGATACTAAAAATACACTACCTAAATATAACGTTGTATCTCATGAGGTTATGACTAATGGTGGAAGAACAGGATTAGTACCAAAAGATATTGGATTAAATAGTGACGTTGATTATCTTACTGGAGATTATAGTGATTATGAATGGACATTTACTGGATTAGATGGTAATTATGTAATAAGCTGTGACAAAGGGGTTTTAAGTATTGCAAGTAATGATGTTAATTTAAATGGGGCTGCTGATCATGTAATTAAGATTACAGATGGTATGAGTGGACTATATTTAACAGATAACAATACTAATTATCAGCTAAGTGATTCTAGTAAAGGAATATTTAGTGGTTATGCAAGTGGTAAGCAATTTTCACTTTATAGAAAAATAGATATTACTCAAGCACCTGGAAAACCACAGGATTTATTAATTGTTACTGGAGATAAAACTGCAACTTTATCATGGGAAGCGCCAAAAGCAGATGGTGGTAGTGCTATAACAGGTTATCAAGTATCAAATGATGGTATAACATGGATAGATACTGTTGATAATAGTTATACTTTTAATAACTTGATTAATGGTACAGAATATTCATTCTGTGTACGTGCTGTTAATAGTCATGGTGCTGGTGCAACAGCAAGTATTGCAGGTACACCTGATGCAGAAGACTTAAAACCAAGTAAAGATTTATTAGCTGGTTTGATTAGTAAAGCAAATGGATTAAATAGTGCAGATTATACAGAAAAGACATGGAAAGTTTTAGAGGAAGAAGTATTAAAAGCAAAAGCAGTATTTGAAGATCCAGATGCAAGTGAAGCAGAAATAAAAGCTGTAGAAGCATCATTAACAAAAGCAATAAGTCAATTGGTATTAAAGACAAAAGATGAAGAAGCTAAGGGATCAGTTAAGACTGGTGATAATAGTTTAATTGGAGGATTAGTAGGACTTGGGGTATTAAGTATGGCTGCAGTTCTAGTAAACTATAGAAGAAAAGAAGATTAATGAATAAGGAACTTTAATGTTTTTTATATGGTAGTTAATAAATAGGATAAAAAGGAACATAAATTATTATGGTATATAATAGTCTATGTTCTTTTATTTTGAAAAAATAGTCATATTTATTTCATGTGTTTCTTTTAATTTATATATCATTCATCTTTACCTTATATTTAAAATGTTATATAATAAACAAAATAAATTGGAGGACAGAAATATGGATGAGAACTTATTATTAACATTACTTCATAATAATGCAAGAATGGAAGTTACAGATCTTGCCATGGCATTAAATGAAATAGAAGATAATGTTGTCAAAACTATCAACCAATTAGAAAAGGATAAAGTTATCTGTGGTTATCATACGATTATTAATTGGGATCGTACTAATGTAGATAATGTAATGGCATTGATTCAAATTAATGCTACTCCTGAACGTGAATATGGTTATGATCGTATTGCTAAAAAGATTTATGCTTTTCCAGAAGTAGATACAATGTATTTATTGAGTGGAAGTTTTGAATTCGTTGCGATTGTTAAAGGACATACAATGCAAGAAGCCGCCCGTTTCGTTGCCTCTAAATTGGCGCCATTGGAAGGTGTAACTGGTACTGCAACAATGTTTGTATTAAAACAATATAAAAATAATGGAATAAGTTTTGATGATAATGACAAAGAAGCTGCTGAAAGATTGTTGGTAACACCATAATGGATTTTAATAAAGTATTAAATAATATCGTAAGAGATATACCACCTAGTGGAATTCGTAAATTTTTTGATTTAGCAAATGAAATGGAAGGGGTTATATCTTTAGGGGTTGGAGAACCTGATTTTGATACACCTTGGAAAATTAGAGAAGCAGCTATTTATTCAATTGAACAAGGAAAGACATTCTATACTGCTAATCAGGGTTTAGTTGAATTAAGAAAAGAAATTTGTCGTTATCAAAAAAGAAGATTTGGTTTGAATTATAATTATGATAAAGAGTGTATTGTTACTGTAGGGGGATCTGAAGCAATTGACTTAGCTTTTAGAGCAATTATTAATCCTGGTGATGAGGTGATCTTATTGCAGCCAAGTTATGTTGCTTATACACCAGGTGTAGCTTTGGCTGGTGGTAAAGCTGTTAATATTGAACTTAAAGAAGATAATGAGTTTAAATTAACTCCAGAATTGTTAAAGGCAGCAATAACTCCAAAAACTAAAGCAATCTTATTAAATTATCCTAGTAATCCTACAGGTGGTTTTATGACACAAGAAGATTATGAAAAACTTGTACCAATTATAAAAGAGCATGAAATTATTGTTATAACTGATGAGATATATGCAGAATTATCATATGAACAGAAATTCTGTTCTATTGCATCTTTTGATGAAATCAAAGATCAAGTAATCTTAGTTAGTGGTTATTCAAAGGCTTATGCGATGACAGGATGGCGTTTAGGATACGTTTTAGCTAATGAAATACTTACTAAAGCAATGAATAAAATTCATCAATATGTAATTATGTCAGCACCTACAGGTGCTCAGTATGGAGCTATTGAAGCAATGCGTCATTGTGATAATGAAATTGAGACAATGCGTCAAGCATATATGTTAAGACGTAATTATATTGTTAAGGCATTTAATGATATGGGATTACATACATTTACACCTCAAGGGGCATTTTATGTATTTCCATGTATTAAATCCACAGGTATGACTTCAGAACAATTCTGTGAAGAGTTATTAAAAGATCAATTAGTAGCTTGTGTACCAGGTACTGCTTTTGGTGAAGCTGGAGAAGGGTATATAAGAGTATCATATGCTTATTCAATTGATCAGATTAAGGAAGCAACTACAAGGATTAAAATGTTTTTAGATAAATTAAATAACTGATGAGTTAATTTCAAAGCTTATTCTATAGAATTCATTTATAGAATAAGCTTTTTACGTTGGAACCTATTAATAAAATTTTTAATAGTTTAAAATTTGTCATGTTATAGATCGAAAAAATAATTATTGGATGTTTAAAGAAGTGGCGCTTTTAAACAGATGTTTCAAGTTATATTATTCAATTTTACGTATTAGGTATTTTTATTAGAATGGTGTAAAGTATTTGGCAGTACAATAATAATAGTATCACTGGTTTTAAAATTAAATGGCTATGTATGAATAATAATATATAGTATTAGATATGATTTAATTTATATGGTTAATTTTGTTTATAGTTTTTTCTTAAAAGAAAGATTTATTATATAATTCGAAGAATATATATTTAATAGACTTGGGTTATTAAAGTAGGTTTATTTTTATTTTTTTTTCAATAATTTAATTTTAAAACCGAAAAAACGGTGTTATAATTAAAAAAATCAAATCATAAATATTTTTAATTAACTATAATATAGGTAATTAAAGGAGTGATTGATGATGAAAACACAAAGTTATGAAAAGGTTATTGATAAGGATATTGTTGATGTTAAAAGGTATTTGTTAGATATTAGTGAAAGTTATTGGATGAAAGATATTCATGATATTGTTAATAAGAGTATGGATATAAAGATTATTAAGAAAAAGATTAATAAAAGAAAAGATTTACAGTTGGTAATTTTTAGTAAAATAAAAAAGTTAATTGATAAGAGTGTTAGTTTAAGTGAAATGGAAAATCATTTGGTTTTTATGAATATTTTGTTAAGTTCGTATTATCGGCCTGTATTGGTATATAAATATAATTTATTAAACTATATTATTGATAATGGTGGTTTTTCAATTGAAACATATTGTTTGCTTAGACATTTAATTAAATTTAATGAAAAAGTTATTGAATCATTTGTTGATGCTCTAGCAAATCGATTAAACTTGAGTATGGAGCGTTATCATTATTTAACTTGTTATATTTTATTATTAGAGAAAAACTATAAAAAAGCATATTTGCATTTAGAGTATGTTATTATTGATCAAGAATTTGAGCGTTTTTTACCAGCACTTTATAATTATAGTCCACGTTTATATAATAAATATTTAAAAAAAGTCGATATGCCATTAAATTCAATATTAATATAGGAGTAATTTTATGGGTGAAAAAATGTATTATATTTATAAAGTTATAAATGATAGTGATCAGCCGATTAAAGGTAAAGAGATACTAGTGTATTTACAACAGTATGGATATGATCTTAATATTAAAACGATATATAGCCTTATTAAAAGAATTAATGATTTTTATCATTGTTTAACAGGCAAATATCTAATAAAAACTATTAGAAGAAGCGGTTTTGTTATTGAGGATGAGTTTTTTGATGACGGTCAGTTACAGTTATTAATGGATAGTATTATTTTTAATCCTAATTTAGATAAAAATTCAGCTTCTATAATGGTTGAAAAGTTATCATTATTAAGCTCTTATAAACAAATTAAACGTTTAAATATTGAAGATGGAAATAATAATATTTTAACTTATGATCCTTTAATAAGTCTTACTACTATTATTAAGGCTGTTAATAATCACAAAAATATTGCTTTTAAATATATAAGTTATGATATTGATGATAATTGTTTGGTAGAAGTTTATCATAATAATGGTAATCATGATAGTGAAACATATATAATTTCACCCTATAAATTAATTTTAAAAGGTTCTAATTATTATCTTATTGGTTATTTTAATAAAAGAAAAAATAGTTTAAGTGTTTATCGAGTCGATCGAATGCGCTTGGTTAGAAATCATAATAGTAAGTTTGAGGAAATAAGAGAACAATTTGATATGGCCAAAGAGTTTGATAAGATTGTAAATATGTATATAAGTAAAAAGAGAATTGATTTGAAAATTAGATTTAATCAAAGTGTATTAAAAGAGGTAGTAAATCAATTTGGTAAAGATATTATTGTAAGTAAAACCTATGATGGTAAAATTGAAGCAGAAATAAAAAATGTTGCTTTATCTGATGGATTAGTAGGTTGGCTGATGATGCTACAGACAAATATCCAAGTAATATTACCACTTGGATTAAAAGAGATGATTAGAAAAAGATTAAAGTTAATGTTAAAGATGTATGAACAGGAAACTGAGTAAGTTTCCTGTTTTTAATCTAAGAGGGGAATGAGTGTTGTTAGTATTATCAAGGGAACATTATACTTATAAGTAAATTTGAATAGGGGCAGTTTTTAAAGTTGAAGTACTAAAAAATAAATGATTATATAGTAATGACTATTTTAGATATCACACAATATAAATAATTTTGTAGATAAAATAACTTGTAATTTTTCATTAAATAATAGATAATTTAGGTGAAAGGGATTACATGATTTTTAAGGTTCTGTATACTGTTTTTTAGAAATATTTTAAATATTTTAAAGATTAAAAATTATAGCGAGCAGATATTTAATTAGTTCTTAAAGGGAAAATGGAAACTTATATGTAATCATTTTTCAAAGAAAGGAGATAGAAAGAAACGATGAAAGTTATGAACAAGGTATGCAAGAGTTTAATCGCTTTGGTTTTATGTCTTACAAGCGTATTTTCTTTAAGTATCAACTTATCAGCTGAAGAAGTTAGTAATAATCTTGCGTTAAACAAGCCGGTTGTTGCTAGTGCTGAATATAGTACGATGCCTGCATCTAATTTAACTGATGCTGATGAAGATAGCCGTTGGTCAACAGAAAGAGATGCAACACAATGGGCATATGTTGATTTAGGACAAGAATATGAAATGAACAAGTTCCAGATGATTTGGGAAAGTGATTCAGTTTATGCTCAAGAATACAATATTTATGTATCAAATGACATAAATGATTGGGGTAGTGCGGTTGTTGTTAGAACTGAAAATAATAGTAAGACTTCTGAAGATCTTTTAGCTCAAGCTGTTAGTGGACGCTATGTTAAACTTGAAGTAACAAAGGTAAAGGGATATCCTAGTGTTTCTTGCCGTGATTTCAAGGTATTAAATACTGATGAAAAGTATCAAGATCCAACTCAAAATGTTGCTTTAAATAAAACAGCTGTTGCTAGTTCAATTGAGGCAGATTCTGTAAGAGCTGCTAATGCTACTGATGGAGATACGACTTCAAGAAGTTCAAGATGGGGAAGTAATCTTGGTGATGGACCAGATTGGATTTATGTTGATTTGGGTGAAAAGTTAAATGTTAATGTTGTTAAAATTTTCTGGGAAAATAGAAAAGCAACTAGCTATAAGCTTCAAATTGCTGAAGAATTAAGTGATCCAATGAGTGAGGATGATTGGACAACTGTTAAAGAGTTCAATGATCGTCCAGCATCTATAGATGAAAAAATTGTATTAGATCAAGTGTATAAAGCTCGTTATGTACGCTTATTGATTGATTCACATACATCTGCAGACCCTGATGGGGGAGTTGCATGGAACACTGTTTCTATTTATGAAATTGAAGTGTATGGTGGAAATCCAGATATTAAACCAGCAATTGGTGAAGTATTGAATGCTATTACTGTAGATACTCCTGAAAAAGGAGATAAGAAGTTATCAGTTAATTTACCTGAAGTTGAAGGGTATAAAGTTGAGTACAATGGTACTGATTTTGAACAGGTAATTGATGATGATTTAACTATTTATCAACCAGTAGTTGATAAAGAAGTATCTGTTTCATTTAAGGTTACTGATGAAGAAACAAATGATTACAAATTCAAAGAAATTAAAATTACTGTACCTGGTAAATATGAAGTTGAAAATAGTGATAATGAAGCTCCAAATATTTTACCTGAATTAGCTGAATGGAAAGGTGAAGAAGGAAGCTTTGTTGTTTCAAGCAACAGTCGTATTGTTATAGCTGGTGATGAATTGCAAGATGTTGCGGATGCATTAGCTGCTGATTATAAAGAAATGACAGGTAAAAAATTAACTGTTGTTAAGGGTAGTAAATCAGATGTACAAAGTGGTGATTTCTATTTTGCTCTAACTGATGATACAAGTAAAGGACTTCAAGACGAAGGTTATTTGATGACTACTGATGAATATGTTGAAGTTGAAGCAGAAACTACAACTGGTGCTTATTGGGCTACTAGAACTATTTTACAAAGTTTAAAACAAACAAATGATATCCCTTGTGGTACTACAAGAGATTATCCATTGTATAAAGTTCGTGGTTTCATTTTAGATGTAGGTAGAAAAACATTTACATTAGATTATTTAAAACAAGTTGTTAAACAAATGTCTTGGTATAAGATGAATGATTTTCAAGTACATTTAAATGATAACTTGATTGGATTAGAAAATGTTGCTGATCCAATGAGTGCTTATTCAGCATTTAGATTAGAGTCTGATGTTAAAGCAGGTGGTAATAACGGATTAAATCAAGCGGATTTAACTAGTACAGATATGTTCTATACAAAAGATGAATTTAGAGATTTTATTAAGGAATCTAGAATTTATGGTGTAGATATCGTACCAGAAATTGATACTCCTGCCCACTCATTAGCTCTTACTAAAGTAAGACCTGATTTACGTCATGGTACAAATGGAAGAAACAATGATCATTTGGCATTACGTGATAAATATGATGAATGTATCGAATTTGTTAAGGATATTTTTAACGAATATATGACCGATGATAATCCAGTATTTGATGATCAAACAATTGTACATGTTGGTGCTGATGAATATAATGCTGATAAAGAAGCATATCGTAAATTCTCAGATGATATGTTAGGATTTGTTCAAGATACTGGACGTACAGCTCGTATTTGGGGAAGTTTATCACAATGTCGTGGAACAACTCCAGTAAGAAGTGAAGGCGTTCAAATGAATTTATGGAACTTTGGATATGCTAACATGGATGAAATGTATGAACAAGGTTATGATTTGATCAACTGTAATGATGGAAATTATTATGTTGTTCCTAATGCAGGATATTACTATGATTATTTAAATGACAATACTCTTTATAATCTTGATATCAATACTATTGGTGGTGTTACTATTCCTGCAGGTGATAAGCAAATGATTGGTGGAGCATTTGCAGTATGGAATGATATGACAGATTATCTAGAAAATGGTGTTAGTGAATATGATGTTTATGATCGTATTGAAAATGCAATCCCATTGTTTGGTGCTAAACTATGGGGTAAAGGAACTAAATCATTAAATGAAGCAAATACTACTAGAGCTACATTGGGGGATGCTCCTGGAACTAATTTTGGATATGATGTAGACAGTAAAGATGGTATTATTGCAAATTATCCAATGAATTCACTAGTAGAAAATAGTGAAAATAATCGTGACTTAACAGCTGGAAATAATGCTTCTATTGCATCTGTAGATGGAAAAAAAGCTCTTAAATTAAATGGTAGTGAAAGCTATGTGAATTCTCCAGTTGCTACAGCTGGATTAGGAAATGATTTAAGAGTAAAAGTTAAACGTACATCAAGCAGTAGTGAAGAACAAGTTTTATTTGAAAGCAGTTATGGTACAATTAAAGCTGTTCAAAAAGATACTGGAAAAGTTGGATTCTCAAGAGAAAATCATGATTATTCATTTGATTATGAATTACCTGTTAATGAATGGGTTGAACTTGAGTTTAAAAATGAACATAATGTAACATCACTTTATGTTAATGGTAAATTAGTTGATGTATTAGGTGATGGTGAAAAAGTTGAAGGAAGACCATTACTTGCAACAACAATGTTCCCAATTGAAAGAATTGGAAGTAAAACAAATGCTTTCATTGGTTATGTAGATGATGTTCGTATTGGTGAAAATAAAACATTTAATTCTACAATGAATCTTGATTATGCTGTATTAACAGCTAATGCCTTATTAAAAGAAGAAGACAATGTAGAGTTAGAAACATTAGTTAACCAAGCTAAAGTAATTTTTGAATTATATGATCCAAGTAGTGAAGAAGTTGAAAGTTTAACTACTCAAATTAATGCTATTATTAAAACAATTGATTATGCAAAAGCAGATTATAGTCGTGTAAATAAATATTTGAATTTAGTGTTAGATGATTTATCAGTATTTACTGATGCATCAGTAGCACGTTTACAAAATGTAATTGATAGTATTCGTGAAGATCTTCCAGCTTCAATGCAAGAAACTGTTGATGGTTATGTTATTCAGTTAGCTAATGCTTTAGCAAATCTAGAATTAAAAGCACAACTTAATGTAAATTATGTTGATAATTCTAAACTTACAGCTACAGCATCATCTTATCAACGTGATGGATCTAATCCAAGTAATGTATTAGACAATGATACTGGAACAATGTGGCATACAGATTGGTCAATTACAACTATGCCTCACTGGATTGCACTTGAAATTGATGAACCAACAGCAATTAATGGTTTAAGTTATACACCTCGTCAAACTGGTACTAATGGTAATTTAACTGAATATAGAATTGAAATTAGTGATGATGGTGAAAATTGGAATACAATTAAAACAGGAACATTAAGTTCTAATTCTAGTACTAAAGTGATTGATTTTGATACTGTTACAACTAAATTTGTTCGCCTTGTTTATGTTAAGGCTGTAAACAATAATGGTAGTGCTTCAGAAATCAAGTTACATCGTGCTGATGTTCCAGCTGATGTAGATGGATTAAATACGTTGATTGAAAAAGCAGAAAGTATTAAAAATACAGGATATAGTGAAGAATCATGGACTGCTCTTCAAAATCAAATTTTAGTAGCTAAAGAGCTTACAAATTCTCAAAATCCTGATGCTAATGAAATTGAAACTACTAAACGTAATTTAATAGAAAAAATGGTTAAATTAGTATTAACTGAAGAAGTAAAAGATGTAAGCAAGACAAAATTACAAATAGCTGTAGATTTGGCAAGTAATGTAACAGAAGAACAATTAGATAAAGTGGTACCAGCAGTAGTAACTGAATTCAATGCAGCATTAGAGGAAGCAAGAGTAATCTTAGCTAATAATAGTGCAACTCAAGAACAGGTAGATGCATCGTTTGCAAGATTATCAGTAGCAATGCATATGTTAGAATTCTTAAAAGGTGACAAGACTGAATTACAAGACCTAGTAGATTCAACTGCAGATTTAGTAGCAGGAAACTATACAGAGGAAAGCTGGTCAGCATTGCAAGAAGCATTAGTAGAAGCAAATGCAGTACTAGATGATGTTAATGCAATGCAGGAAGAAGTAGATGATACATGTAGCAATTTACAGGCAGCAATAGATGGTTTAGTAGAAGTAAAACAAGTAGATAAATCATTATTGGAAGCAATGGTAAACAGAGTATTAGGATTAGAAGAAGATAAATATGTTCCAGCTACTTGGCAAGCAATGTTACCAAAATTGGAAGCAGCACAGGAAGTCTTAGCAGATGATAATGCAACACAGGCAGAAGTAGATAAAGCATGGAATGATTTAACAAGAGCATACTTGAACTTAAGATTAAAACCAATTATAGTTCAAAAAGGTGAATTACAAGACCTAGTAGATTCAACAGCAGACTTAGTAGAAGAAAAGTATACAGAAGAAAGCTGGTCAGCATTACAAGATGCATTGGATAAAGCAAATGCAGTATTGGCAAATGATAATGCAACACAAGAAGAAGTAGATGAAGCATATGATAATTTACAGGCAGCAATAAATGGTTTAGAAG
>OFGA01002017.1_pt1 | contig 13083 bp, 15 predicted proteins | sample 1521471 | NCBI WGS metagenome assembly OFGA01 (sample SAMEA3504086, study PRJEB24116) | mouse gut metagenome | biome: mouse gut; feature: mouse-associated habitat; material: faeces | place: Denmark | collected 2011
AGCCTTGCGGCAGAAAGCTTAGAACTTCCTGCTTTTCGGAATCGGAACATCAGAAGGAAAAAATTTCTCCGCCCGGCGTCCGGGAATCCATTCCCCTCCCTCCCCCCCCCAAAAAAAATATATATACAACCAATCACCAAATACAAAGAAGGAACCACTCTTATGAATCACACAGTAAAAACCATCTCCCAGCCCCCAGACATAAAATCCCTGACGCTCCCCGAGCTTTCCGCCTGTCTCACCCGCATAGGCGAGAAGCCCTACCGTGCAAAACAGCTTTACGAATGGCTGCACCAAAAGCAGGCATCCAGCTTTGACGAAATGACAAACCTCTCCAAGCCGCTGCGCAGCCGCCTGGCGGAATGTTTCCGGCTTCCGGTGCTGCGGCAGGTACAGGTGCAGGAGTCGAAGCTGGACGGCACAAGAAAATACCTGTTTGCGCTTCCGGATGGAAATATGATAGAAAGCGTCCTGATGAAGTACCGGCACGGAAATTCTGTCTGCATTTCTTCCCAGGCCGGCTGCCGCATGGGCTGCCGTTTCTGTGCGTCTGCAATCGGCGGGCTTGTGCGCAGCCTGGAGCCTTCGGAGATGCTCGAACAGATATACCGGATAGCAGAAGACACCGGGGAACGCATTTCGAATGTTGTAGTCATGGGAACCGGGGAGCCGCTGGACAATTTTGATAACCTGCTGCGCTTTTTAGAACTGCTGACGGATGAAAACGGCATGCATGTAAGCCAGCGCAGCATTACCGTATCTACCTGCGGGATTGTGCCGCGCATTTTGGAACTGGCAGACAAAAAGCTGCAGATTACGCTGGCACTGTCCCTGCATGCCCCGCAGCAGGAAAAGCGGCGCATGCTGATGCCGGTGGCTGCGCAGTATGAGCTTTCAGGTGTCATCCGGGCATGCGATTATTATTTTGCGCAGACAAAAAGGCGCATGACCTATGAATACAGCCTGATACGCGGCGTAAATGACGGGGAAGAAGATGCCCGGCTGCTTGGCGCACTGTTAGGCGGGAAAAACTGCCATGTAAACCTGATTCCGGTAAACCCGGTAAAAGAAAGGGATTTTGAACAGCCGGACAGCAGTACTGCCGCGGCTTTTAAAAATAAACTTGAAAAAAATAAAATAAATGTTACTATTAGAAGGGAAATGGGCCGCGATATTGATGGCGCATGCGGGCAGTTACGGAAAAAATTCCTGTCCTGCCAGGCAGGACGGACAGAAACTGTGTGAAAGGAAGGCGTAAGAGATGAAGACATTTTCCATGACAGATATAGGCAGGCGCAGGGGAATGAATCAGGATTATATCTATACATCTGAGACCCCGGTCGGAAACCTGCCAAATCTTTTCATCGTTGCGGATGGAATGGGCGGACATAATGCAGGGGATTTTGCTTCCAGATATACAGTCGAATATGTCGTAAAAGCAATCGCAGCCAGCACGCTGTGCGAGCCGGCTGCCCTGTTTGGGGAAGCGCTGCGGCAGGCCAATGCAGACCTTTTGGGGCTTGCGGACAGCAATCCAAGGCTTCGGGGAATGGGAACCACGTTTGTGGGGGCCTGTGTCGCGGGAGACTGCCTGCATGTCGCAAATGTAGGGGACAGCCGCCTTTATATCGTAAACCAGTCCATTACGCAGATAACAAGGGACCATTCGCTTGTGCAGGAAATGGTGCGCATGGGCGAAATGAATCAGGACCAGGCAAGAGTCCACCCGGATAAAAATATTATTACAAGGGCTGTCGGCGCATTTCAGGATATCGAAGCAGATTTTTTTGAGGCCGGCTTAAGGCCGGGTGACCGCATCCTGCTCTGTTCTGACGGACTGACCAATATGATTGAGGACAGTGAAATCCGCAGAATCATGTGCAGCCAGCGGGATATTGTAGAAAGTGTGGAACGGCTTGTGGCTGCTGCCAATGAAAATGGCGGGAAAGATAATATATCTGTAATTATCATAGACCCGTTTTCGGATGAGGTGAAAAGATGTTAGAAGAAGGGAAATTTATAGCAGACCGGTATGAAATACTCGCCAAAGCAGGTGCGGGCGGCATGTCCGATGTATATAAAGCCAAAGACCATGTCCTTGGCAGGTTTGTCGCAATTAAAGTACTCAAGCAGGAATTTGCGGAGGATGTAAATTTTGTAACCAAATTCCGCACGGAAGCCCAGTCGGCGGCGGGGCTGGAGCATCCGAATATTGTAAATATTTATGACGTAGGGAGCGAAGACGGGCTTCATTATATTGTCATGGAGTACGTCGAGGGAATTACGCTCAAAACATATATTGAAAAAAAGCAGCAGCTGTCTTATAAAGAAGCAATCAGCATTGCAATCCAGGTAGGGCGCGGCATTGAAGCTGCCCATAATAAAAATATTGTCCATCGGGATATCAAGCCGCAGAATATTATGATTTCGACCGAGGGCAAGGTTAAGGTTACGGATTTTGGCATAGCCAGGGCCGCAACCAGCAATACGATTCATTCGGATGTCATGGGTTCTGTACATTATTCTTCGCCGGAGCAGGCCAGGAATGGATTTGTGGACGGAAAGAGTGATATTTATTCGCTTGGCATCGTGATGTATGAAATGGTGACAGGCCGGGTGCCGTTTGACGGGGACACGACGGTTGCCATTGCCATCCAGCATTTACAGGAAGAAATGGAATCCCCGCGCAGGTTTGTGCCGGACCTTCCGGTCAGCCTGGAAAAAATAATTTTAAAATGCACGCAGAAAAGTGCAGACCGCCGCTATTATACGATGAGTGCGCTTTTAGAGGACCTGCGCCATGCGCTTGTAAGCCCGGATGAGGATTTTGTCGTAATGGCTCCGGCTTTTATGCAGGATAAAACCCGCATGCTTTCCGCAGACGAAGTAGACCAGATACGCGAGGAAGCGTCGCATATCCACGCAGGCAGGCAGGAGCTGATGCAGGAGCCAGGCATGCGCAGGCGGCAGGAAGAAGCATATGAGGAAGATGACGACGACGGGGAAGAAGAAGGCGGTTTTTTAAATCCCAAAATGGAAAAAGCAGTGACGATTATGGGCGTCGTTGCAGCGGTTATTATTGTGGCAATTATTGTCTATCTGGCTGGAAGCATGCTCGGCGGTTTTCAGTTTTCATCCAAAGACAAAGAGAATCGGCAGGAGGATGTGTCATTCCCGGATCTGGAAGAACCGGATTCCCAGACCGATGCAGACACAAAAGCGGAAGAAAATACCGATACGGCTGCTGAACAGGAAGAACTGGTCGAGATGATAGACTTATCCGGAAAAGAACTGGACGAAGCAAGAAGGGAATTAACAGAAAAAGGACTGGAGCTTCGCAGGCTCGGCACGATAGCTTCGGATGAATATGAAGAAGGGCTGATTGCCGGGCAGGATATTGAAGAAGGCGAAATGGTCGAAAAGGGTACGGTTGTACAGGTAACCGTAAGCAGCGGCCCGGCTGATTTTGCAGTACCGAATGTTGTCGGCAATCCGGCAGCTACCGCAAGGGATATGCTCGAAGCCAAGGGACTGTCCGTCAATCCGGATTCCCTGTATGAATATGCCGAAGCGCCGGAAGGCACGGTTATCCGCCAGTCGCCGGGAGCAGGAGCCATGGTCAAAAAAGGCGATACGGTCACGCTTACCATCAGCAAGGGCATTGAGCAGGTACAGGTGCCGGATATTAAAAAATGCACCGAGGCCGAAGCGCTCGAGCGCCTGGCAGCAAAGGGGCTGGAAAAAGGCAGCTCGGAATCAGCCTATGACGACGTCATTCCGGAAGGCAGCATTATCAGCCAGACACCGGAAGCAGGAACCAGCGTCGGTGCGGGAAGCCAGGTAAGCTTTGTCGTAAGCCTTGGCAAAAAGGAAATCCTGTACCGGATGGAAGACTATATTATCGAAGAACCGCAAGGCAGCGAAATGGTGATTTCTGCCAATATCAGCCTTGCAGATGCAAACGGCAAGGAAATTGCAAGATGGGACGGCGTTCCGATTTCATCGTTCCCGTATAAAATATCGACGAACAAGGATATTACGACAAGCACCGGAACGATATCGATTGAATGGGTATTAGACGATGGGGATTCCCATACGCAGGACGAATCGGTGCAGTTTGTACAGAAATAAAAATCTGCACACGAAACAGGCACAGGAAGCTGGCAGGACAGCCGCACTGTGCCTGGGATTGCAGAAAAATTTGCAGGATGTGGCAGGATAGAATATGCAGGGAAAAATTGTAAAAGGCATTTCCGGGTTTTACTATGTGCATGCAGCAGAAGCCGGGATATATGAATGCAGGGCAAAAGGCGTATTCCGCCAGCAGAAAATCAAGCCGCTGACCGGGGACAATGTGGAAATTGCGGTGATTGACGAAAAAGAAAAAACCGGAAATGTGGAAAAAATCCTTCCGAGGAAAAATGAGCTGGTGCGTCCGGCAGTTGCCAATATTGACATGGCACTTGTCATATTTGCAGCTGCCAGCCCGCAGCCGAACCTGAATCTTTTAGACCGTTACCTGATTCTCATGCAGCTTTCCGGCATCCCGGTTACCATCTGCTTTAATAAAATGGAGCTTTTAAGCAGCGGCGAACGGCAGCAGCTGGCTGGCATTTATGAACAGTGCGGATATCCGGTTTTATTTACAAGTGCAAGGCAGGAGACGGGCATCGAGGCGCTGCGGGAAGCGTTAGCCGGAAAGACGGCAGCAGCATCCGGGCCTTCCGGTGTCGGCAAATCGTCGCTGATTAACCTGCTGCAGCCGCAGGCTTTTATGGAGACCGGGGAAATCAGCCGCAAAATCCAGCGCGGAAAGCAGACGACCCGGCATACGCAGCTGATTTATATCGAAGGCAGCTCTTATATTATGGACACGCCGGGGTTCAGCTCGCTGTTTCTGCCGGAAATGGAAAAGGAAGAACTGCGGCATTATTACCAGGAGTTTGAGCCGTTTGAGCCGGAGTGCCGGTTTTTGGGATGCAGCCATGCCAGCGAGCCGGACTGCGGGGTGAAGGCGGCCGTAGAGCGCGGGCAGATTCACCCGGTGCGGTACGAAAACTACAGGCTGCTGTATGAGGAGCTGAAAGGGCGCAGGAAATACTGATTGGAATAAGGAGTGATTATGAAAACGGTGATTATAACCGGCGGCACGGTAGAAGATGCGTTTGCCCTGGATTATTTAAAACAGCAGGACTTTGACTATCTGATTGCAGCAGATTCCGGCATCCATTTTTTTGCCCGCTGCGGCATCCGCCCGGACGAAGTGCTTGGGGATTTTGATTCGGCAGACCCGGACAGGCTGCGGCCATTTTCCGGCGACCCGCATATCCGCTTTCATAAATACCGGCCGGAAAAGGATGCAGTTGATACCGAGCTGGCCCTGCAGCTGGCAATGGAACGCGGCAGCACGGAAATCCATATTTTAGGCGGCACGGGAACAAGGCTTGACCATGTGCTCGGCTGCGTGCGCCTGCTTGGCCTGGCGATGGAACGCGGCATTCCCTGCTTTCTGGCCGATGCGCATAACCGGATCCGTCTGATTCACAAAAAGACCGTATTGAAAAAAGAGCAGCAGTACGGCACCTACGTTTCCCTGATTCCGCTGACCACACAGGTTACCGGCGTAACGCTTACCGGATTCAAATACCCGCTTACCGGCCATACGCTCGGCGGATTTTCGTCGCTGGCTGTCAGCAATGAGATTGTGGAAGAAGAAGGCGTGATTGAGCTGCAGGACGGGATTTTAGTTCTGGCAGAATCGATGGACTGAGCAGATGGCGGAGTTTGCAAAAAAACGAATTAAACGTAACAGGCCAACTTATGAAATTGTGGAAGACACTGGACTGACCTATGAGGAAGTAGAGAATTTACGTATAACGATTTGACTGGTATATAAATAACTGGGAGTGTTACCAGCTCAGCTATCCCATTTGTTATTTTAAAGAAGGTATGGCTGGGGCTGTTGCACTAAGCAAAATGTATACAAGATATAGTATAGAAGAATGATTTATACCATCTATATCTTGTATTATTTTTCTTAATGCGACAGTCCTGTTCAATTATTATATATAGCAATAAATATAAAGCATTATATTGAAAAATGCTCAAAATCATTTAAAATTGGTACTCGGATTGGTACTCGAAGAAATATATAAATTACAAAAGTGAATATTTCAAGGCATTTTTAAGGAGGAATATAGAAAAATGAAATTAGGAATTGTCGGTCTGCCAAATGTAGGCAAAAGTACATTATTTAATTCACTGACAAAAGCGGGAGCAGAATCCGCCAATTATCCATTCTGTACGATTGACCCGAATGTGGGCATTGTATCAGTGCCGGATGAGCGTATCGACCGGCTGGGGGAGATGTACCATTCCAAAAAAATTGTTCCGGCGGTCATTGAATTTGTAGATATCGCAGGGCTTGTCAAAGGCGCGAGCAAGGGGGAAGGACTGGGCAACCAGTTTCTTGCAAATATCCGCGAGGTAGATGCGATTGTGCATGTCGTGCGCTGCTTTGAGGATGAAAATATCGTTCATGTAGACGGAAGCATCAATCCGGCCCGGGATATGGAAACGATTAACCTGGAGCTGATTTTTTCGGATATTGAGATTTTAGAGCGCAGGATTTCCAAAATTGCAAAGCAGGCACGCATGGACAAGACGCTTGCAAAGGAGCTGAAGCTGGCAGAGGCTGTCAGGGCGCATCTGGAAGACGGAAAGACGGCAAAGACATTTGCACTGGACGGGGATGAGGACGAGCTTGCCTGGTTTAAGACGTATAACCTTCTGACAGCAAAACCGGTTATTTATGCGGCAAATGTAGTAGAAGACGACCTTGCAGACGACGGTGCTTCCAATGCGTTTGTATCAGATGTAAAAAAACTGGCACAGGAAGAAGGCAGCGAGGTATTCTGTGTCTGTGCGCAGATTGAACAGGAAATTGCGGAACTAGATGATGAGGAACGCTCGATGTTTCTGGAAGAACTCGGCCTGAAAGAATCGGGGCTGGACAAGCTGATAAGGGCAAGCTACCGCCTGCTCGGATTAATCAGCTTTTTAACATCCGGCGAAGACGAGACAAGGGCCTGGACGATTAAAGAAGGAACAAAAGCCCCGCAGGCAGCCGGAAAAATCCATACAGACTTTGAGCGCGGCTTTATCCGGGCTGAGGTTGTTTCCTATGATGATTTGGTGGAAGGCGGCAGCATTGCGGCTGTCCGGGAAAAAGGACTGGTACGGCTGGAAGGGAAGGAGTATGTAGTCAAAGACGGTGACGTGATTGTCTTCCGCTTTAATGTATAGCAGTAGCAGAAAAAGGCGCTGCACATATAATAAGAAAAAACGGATGTTTAGCCTATGCGCCTGCGAGAATTACAGGAAAAAAACGTTATCAATATGAAAAACTGCAAATGCCTTGGGAATGTCATTGACATTGACCTGGATGAGAAGGAAGGATGTATTAATGCACTGATTCTGCCGGGCCCAGGGCATTTTTTTGGTATTTTCTGCCGGGAATATGAGCTGTTTATCCCATGGTGTGATGTAAAAAAAATCGGGCCGGAAATTATTCTTGTAGATGTGGATGAAAAAGAAGCGACCCATAAATTATGATGGGCGAAAATGGAAAAACCCGTTGACAGCCGCTGCGTAAAAGGTTAAACTGAGCCTATAAGTGTTACGCAGGCATACTTTTTGAGAAAACGGAGGGGAGAAACAAGCATGAAATGTCCATTTTGCAGCAGGGATAATACGAGGGTCATTGATTCAAGGCCAGCGGATGATAACAGTTCCATACGCCGCCGCAGACTGTGCGATTCATGCCAGAAGCGTTTTACGACTTATGAAAAGGTGGAAACGATTCCGCTGATTGTCATCAAGAAGGATAACAACAGGGAGCAGTATGACCGTTCCAAAATCGAGGCCGGCATTCTGCGTGCCTGTCATAAGCGGCCGATTTCCGTGAATGAAATCAACAAACTGGTAGATGATATAGAAACAGAGATATTTAATAAGGAAGAAAAAGAAATTCCAAGCACGGTTATCGGGGAAATTGTCATGGACCGGCTCAAAGACCTCGAAGCGGTAGCTTATGTGCGTTTTGCATCGGTTTACCGGGAATTTAAGGACATCAATACGTTTATGGATGAACTGAAAAAAATACTGGATAAATAGAAAGCAGGAACTGGATGTTAGAAACATTTTATCCGGGCGAATATGCAGATTCGGCCTATCAGATTGATTTTGACCAATTGTATCGAGAGGGTTACCGGGGCGTGATTTTTGATATTGATAATACGCTGGTACCGCATGGGGCTGCGGCGGACGCACGTGCGAAGCGGCTGTTTGCGCATTTAAAAAAGCTGGGTTACAGATGCTGCCTGCTATCCAATAACAAAGAGCCGAGGGTCCGCATGTTTAACGAATCCATCCAGGCATGCATGATTTTTGATGCACACAAGCCGGGCACCGCGGGCTATCAAAAAGCCATGAAGCTGATGCACACAGATGCCCGCAATACGCTGTTTGTCGGAGACCAGATTTTTACGGATATATGGGGAGCAAACCGGGCCGGCATCCGCACGGTGCTTGTAAAGCCAATTCATCCGAAAGAAGAAATCCAGATAATCTTAAAACGTTATCCGGAAAAGCTGGTGCTGCATTTTTACAGAAAATGGCTGAAAAAGAACCAGAAAGCCAGCCCGGTTTCAGGGAGCCTGGAAAATAGAAACGATAAGTCATAAATAAAGGAATACAGGAGAGGGAATCAGAATGAAAATAATTATCGGAAATGATCACGCATCACCGGATATGAAACGGGAGATTGTAAAATACCTGGAAGAACTCGGACATGAAGTGGTGAACTTTGGCGTAGATACGACAGAAAGCTGCAATTACCCGGAAATCGGGGCGAAGGCAGGCCGTGCCGTTGCAGCCGGGGAAGCGGACTGCGGCATATTAATCTGCGGCACGGGTGTTGGCATTTCGCTCGCTGCAAACAAAATAAAGGGTGTGCGTGCAGCGGTGTGTTCAGAGACGACGACGGCGCGTCTGGTAAAGCAGCATAACAATGCAAACATACTTGCATTCGGTTCCCGGATTGTCGGCATCGAAACTGCAAAGGATATCGTAAAGGCATATCTGGATGCAGAATTTGAAGGCGGCCGTCATAAAATACGCGTCGATATGATTCATGAACTGGAAAAATAAAACCTGCTGCTGATTTAAAAAAACTGCAAGGTGTCTGGTTATTTCTGAAAAAAAACAGTTGAAAATTAAGCCTGTTTATTATATGATAGGAAAAGTGAGTGTAAAGCTCTTATAATTTTAAATAGAAAGATAAGATAGAAAAAATGCGAGTGTTCGGCTCAGACAGTTTTAAGGAGGAAATATCGAATGATTTCAGCAGGAGATTTTAGAAACGGAATTACGATTGAGTTTGAAGGGAATATTTTTCAGATTATTGAGTTTCAGCATGTAAAACCGGGAAAAGGAGCTGCTTTTGTCAGGACAAAATTAAAGAACATCAAAAACGGCGGCGTTGTGGAAAAAACATTCCGTCCGGTAGATAAGTGCCCGCAGGCACGCATTGACCGCAAAGACATGCAGTACCTGTATTCCGACGGGGATTTGTATTACTTTATGGATGTAGAGACTTATGACCAGATTCCGATTGGCACAGCGACAATTGGCGATGCACTGAAATTTGTCAAAGAAAACGAAATGGTAAAAATCTGTTCTTATAATGGCGAAGTGTTTGCCGTAGAGCCGCCATTATTCGTAGAACTGGAAATTGCTGAAACAGAACCGGGTGTCAAAGGCGACACTGCAACAGGCGCTACCAAGCCTGCAACCGTAGAAACAGGTGCTACGGTATACGTGCCGTTATTTGTAAACCAGGGTGACACGATTAAAATTGACACAAGAACAGGCGAATATTTATCAAGGGTATAAGCCGGGAGTCATATTTGCAGACTGCAAACAGGGGAGATTGTTATGCTGACGGTTGGAATCAGTAATGAAATAAGCAGGGAAGTGGTAAGGGAAAATACAGCAGCGGCAGTCGGCAGCGGCACGCTGGAAGTATTTGCAACACCTGCAATGGCTGCATTAATGGAAGAAACCTGTCTCAAAAGCGTGCAGGAGCATCTGGAAGAAGGCAGCGGCACAGTCGGCACGGCGCTGACAATCAGCCATGTATCGGCGACGCCGGTCGGGATGCATGTGCGCTGCATCAGCAAGCTGGTCGAGGTCGACGGGCGCAGGCTGGTCTTTGATGTACAGGCTTTTGATGAAGCAGGCCTGATTGGACAGGGCACGCATGAGCGTTTTGTAATTGAAAATGAGAAATTTTTCCAGAAAGCATGCAGGAAACTGGAACAGTAAGCTTTGCTGTAAAATATAAAAAATTCTGGAAAATTTTCGGATTAGAATCATGAAAGTGATTATCATGCAGAATATAAAAAGGTAAAACAGCTGTATAAAGGCATCTGGCGCAAAAAACCAGATGCCTTTTGATGCCTGATGCGCAGCCTGAAACTTTCCTGTATGGGGTTATTTCAGGTTCAGCTTTGCAATCAGGCTGCCAAGGGAAGTCGTAGCAGCTTCCCCGGAATGGTATTCCACTGCCTGTGCGTCCTGTTCATCCGCACTGCGTTCCGGTGATTCTTCCAGGGCACGGATGCTCAGTGCAATCCGGCCGTTGTCTGTGTTCAGGATTTTGGCACGCACGTCCTGGCCTTCCTTGAGCACCTCGGAAGGCTTGCGGATTCTGCGCGTGCATATCTGGGAAACATGCACAAGCCCAGTCAGGCCGTTTCCGATATTGACGAAGGCACCGTAATTTGTCAGGCTTTCAACCTTTCCGTCCACAACCGTGCCAGGCACAAGCATGGAAATTCGGTGGCTGCGTTCTTCCTCAGCCCGTTCCCGCAGCACGGATTTGGCAGACAGGACGAGCTTTTCTTTCTGCGGGTCTGCGGTAATGACGCGCACGTCCAGGTCTTTTCCGACAAAAGAAGATGTGTCTTCCACATAATCCAGGCTCAGCTGGGAAGCCGGGATAAAGCCGCGCAGTCCTTCGGCATAGGCGATAACGCCTGCATTGACGGTCTCTTTGACGCGCACGGTCAGGATGGTTTCATTGTCCATGGCTGTTTTTAAGATGTCCCAGCCAAGCATCTGGTTTGCTTCTTTTTTGGAAAGCAGGATATTGCCTTCGCCGTCGTCCATGTGGATAACGGTTGCCTGGATTTCGTCTCCAGGATGCAGTTCTTCCAGAATGTGATAGTCCGGGTCGTCGCTCAAATCGGCTGCCCGGATAATGCCCGGTGCATAATATTTTAAATCCAGCGTCGCTTCTTCTTCGGTAACGGCAATAACCGTAGCGGTCACAAGGTCGCCTTCTTTCATCTGGCGGAAGGAAGCTTCCAGTTCCTCTTTGTAATCTTCCATTGTTTCGATGTGTTCCTGCATTTGTCTGATTGTCCTTTCGTTTTATTGCTGCTGGACAGCAGAGCTGTCCTGTGCCAGGGACTGTAAATGCGGTGGCTGTGTGGGGCATTTACAGTGTATTGGATTATTGTAACATTTTGCGCTGGTTTTGAACAGGGGCTGAATAAAAAAAGAAAGATTGGAGAAAAAAATGTCTGTATTAATTATCCTTCGCGGAAATTCGGGAAGTGGAAAATCAAGCGTGGCAAAAGAGCTGCAAAAGAAGCTGGGGAGCGGCACGTTTCTGATTGCCCAGGATATGGTCAGGCGTGAGATGCTTTGCGTGCATGACGGGAAAGACACGCCTGCGCTGCCTTTGCTTGTGAGGCTTTTGGAATGGGGAAAGGCGCATTGCAGTCATGTTATTTTGGAAGGAATCCTGAATGCAGGCTGGTATCAGCCGCTTTTTGAGACAGCAGCAGAACTGTTTGGAGCAGATATTTATGCATATTATTACGATATTTCATTTGAAGAAACCGTAAAACGGCATAAAACGAAAAGGAACAAAAATGATTTTGGAGAAGCACAAATGCGTCTCTGGTGGAAAGAGAAGGACTGGATTGGCATCATTCCTGAAAAAATACTGAAAGAAGATATTTCCCTGGAAGATGCCGTAGAAATTATTATGAGAGATATAACCGACCTCAATATAGTTCCTGCCGAAGCGTGATAAGTCTTTGACAATGACGGTCTTTACAAGCCCTTTTTCAATGTCCGCCGACATTTCCTTAAAGCTTGGGCGGTCAAAATTCGTACCCGTATAGCCGTCGTCCACGTAGAATTTCGGGTTAGGGAAACCGTGTTCTTTGGCGTATTTCATCAGATATTCTTTCTGGTTTACAATGCTGTTGCTTTCGCCTTCCCGTCCGTCATCTTGGCTTAATCTACAATATAATGCCGTAAATTCTTCCTGCTGTCTTTTCATAAAGCTCTCCTTTCCGACAGCAGACACGGTATTGTGAAGTGTAGGTACAGTGTACCACATCTGCCCTTAAACTTCAACGCTTTAAAGCGATAATTCTTCCGCTGCCTGTTATTCCCCGTCATCATCACCCCAATTCTTATCATCATAAAATCCATATCCCTGTGTGCCACGCCGAAAAATATCCGTAAGCATTACAAGCAAATCCCGCCCGTATTTTCGGAAATGGGCGTTGACAGTGTATTCCGTGCCGCCGATTTTCTCGGTAAGGCTCATCGGCTCTGGAATACGGACAAGTGGCGTGGCGTTCTGGACAGGCGGCAGAGGGGGATATATCTTATCGGGATTTATCATAGGGGCATCCTTGTATTCCTCCATAATTGCTTGTATTTCTTCCTCTGACAGTCTGCTCATCGCAATGGTTCCTCCCTCCTGCGGTCTGCCCTGCCTGCTCTGGCGTTTGTATTTGACCGCTGATTTTCAATCGTGTCGTGGATTTGGTTTAAGCAGTCGTCGATATGGGCAGAGCGTTTCTCAATCCCGTCTGCATATTTCAGCCGCTTTCTAAGCTCCGTTATCCGCTCTGTCACGCCCTGTTTTTCGGCTCGGAGTGTTTCTTTTTCGGCTGGTGTGGCACGGCGTACCTTGTTCCGCAAGTGCTGGCGGTA
>OFGA01002020.1_pt1 | contig 13074 bp, 10 predicted proteins | sample 1521471 | NCBI WGS metagenome assembly OFGA01 (sample SAMEA3504086, study PRJEB24116) | mouse gut metagenome | biome: mouse gut; feature: mouse-associated habitat; material: faeces | place: Denmark | collected 2011
CCACGCTCTCCGCCGTGATCCTGCCTCCGTGGAGCGTGACGATGTCCTTCGCAATGGCCAGTCCCAATCCGGCCCCCCCATTATCGGTAGAACGGGCTTCGTCCAGCCGGAAAAACTTTTCGAATACCGCATCCAGCTTCTGGGCGGGAATTGTTTTTCCTCTGTTTGAGAAAGTAATGCTGACCATTTCCTCACCGGCAATACACCTGACCTTTATCTCCGTGTCCGGGTAGCTATAGGCCACGGCATTTTTCAGAATATTATTGAAAACCCTGGCCAGCTTCTCCCCGTCCGCATAGACGTTCATACTGTCTCCCGGTTCCGTGATTGTCCCGTCCATGGCTTTCTGCTGCATCTCCAGCGAAATGGTATTTCCGTGTGTACTTAAAATCGGATAAAATTCATCGGTCAGCTGTATCAGCATAAAGTGCAGATCCACCATCTCCTTCTCCAGCAGAATCTGCTGTAAATTATACCGTGTAATCTCAAAAAATTCATTGATCAGCTTTTCCAGCCGATGGGCTTTATCCAGGGTAATATGAATGTATTTCGTCTTCTGTGCCTGGGGCATGTCCCGTGCCTCATCCAGCAGGCTCAGGTAACCGATGACAGAAGTAAGGGGCGTTCTCAGGTCGTGTGCAAGATAGGTGATCAGGTCGTTTTTCCTGCCTGCTTCCTCCTTCTGCAGCTGCTCCTGGCGCTGGATGGCCGCCTTGATTTCCGCCATCTGCAGGGATATCTCCGCATATTCCGCAGGAAACACCTCGGACGCCTCCCTGTCGTGGCGCATGAAATCATTTATCATGTGCCCGGCAGTGCGTATAACCTGCTTCTCCCGCCAGGAGGCATAAATCACGGAAACCAGGCGCATGAAAAGCGCTAGCACCGGAATCATCACTAAAAATACCTTGAAGGCAACTTCTTTTATCCTGGACCAACGAATGTGTATATAATAGTAACCCTCCGCCGCTTCCTCCGCGGATATCCATTCCATATACATAAATTCACGGGCAAACCACTCCCGAATAAACCCGTTGAAGGCATAATCCAGCATCAGATACAGAAGATTGCACAGAAACACCCCTGCCGCAATGATGAACAGGGTAATCAGGGTTCTCTTGAGTTTCTTATTTACATGGAACATGGTTCTTACGGGGAATGCTTTCTCCCTGGGGAACATTTTTCCGCCATGGCGTGCTTTCTTCCCAGGGAGCGTTTTTCTTCCAGGACGTGTTTTCTCTCCATTTTTAACCTTCAATTTTGTATCCGCACCCCCAGACCGTCTTGATATACTTCGGCTCCTCGAAAGAATCCCCCATTTTTTCCCTCAAATGGCGAATATGCACCGTAATGGTATTGTTGTTCTTGGTGTAGTATTCTTCCCCCCAGATGAGATGGAACAGTTCTTCCGCGCTGACCACCTGGCCTTTGCGCTGGCAGAGAATACGAAGGATGGCAAATTCCGTGGGTGTCAGGTTTAAAAGTTTCTCGTTTAAATAGCACTCATGGGTCTTGTCGTTCAGCACCATTCCCGAAACGGAATAAACATCCTCCTGAGGCGTACCCGTATTATACCGCTTATAACGGCGCAGCTGTGCCTTCACCCTGGCCACAAGCTCAAGGGGCAGAAAAGGCTTGGTGATATAATCGTCCGCCCCCAGGGTCAGGCCGTTGATTTTATCCATCTCCCCGTCCCTGGCAGTCAGCATGATGATGGGATAATTGTGCTTCTCCCGGATTTTCCGGCAGATTTCCAGTCCGTTCACACCGGGAAGCATAATGTCCAGGATGGCAAGGTCCGGTGTCTCCGCCTCCGCCGTTTTCAGCGCCGCAGTCCCGTCATAGCATTTCAGGACCCGGAAGCCCTCGTTTTTCAGATACAGCTCCACAAGATCCGCAATCTCCGCTTCATCGTCAGCGATTAATATTTTTTCGTCCATTTGATACCTCTGTCCTGCGTTTCGTCCGTGCAGCTTTCACCGCACGATACCATTTTATTATAATTATCCGTATATAAGGTTAATATTTTATAAATATTGTGCCCTTTCCTTCAGGTGTTCCAGAACTCCCGCAAACCCCATATCATGGGAAGCCTTTATGAGGACGGTACTCCCTTCCGGCACTAGCCTGCCGCAATCGGCCGCAAGCGCTTCCAGCAGGGCATTCGTATCCGGGTACCAGCGAACCTGCGCTTTCCCATGTGCCTGAACCGCCGGGAAAGTCTTTCCCTCTTTCACGCCTGCCCTCACGGCATTCTCCTGTGCCGCATCCGTCGTATCACTCCCCTCAGCAATTGCTCCCCCTACATGCGCCTGCGCCTCGCGGAACATATGTTCCGATTCGGAACCCACACACAGGATATGGCCGATTCCCAGGAGTCCCGCCTGCCTGCCAATCTCCCCATGGTATCTGTGAGACCCTTCGCCCAGATTCAGCATATCCCCCAGTATGGCCACTTTCTCCGTGTCTGCCATGGCCAGCAGGTTGACGGCCGCTTTCATGGATGCCGGGTTGGCATTATAGCAGTCATCTATCAGCGTGCCAAAAGGCAGGGACAGCACATTGCTCCTGCCCCCCACCGCCTCCACGCTGGCAATCCCCTGCCTGACGTCCTCCGGCGAAAGCCCCAGCAGCATCCCCACGCCAGCGGCGGCAAGGGCGTTTAACACCATATGTGCCCCTGGCAGGGGAATCTCCACCGGAAACACATAACGCCCTGCATGGATTACTGCCTGGGAGCCCAAAAGCCCCTTACCGGCCACCCCCTGGGCATAAATGTCATTCACAGGATTTAAGCCAAAGCGCACCGGCCGGTGGTTTCCCTTTTGCTTCATGCCGGAAAGCAGGCGGTCGTCACCATTTACAAATACATACCCCTCCGGGTCCATAAAATCAAAGATCTCCGATTTGGCCTTGAGGATACCCTCCCGGCATCCCAGGTTTTCCAGATGGCTCTGCCCGATATTGGTCATAACACAGATATCGGGCCTTGCAATTTTACTTAAACGGTGCATCTCGCCGAAATTGCTGATCCCCATCTCCAGCACCGCAATCTCATGTCCCTCCCTGATGGAAAGCACTGTAAGGGGAAGCCCAATCTCATTATTGAAATTTCCCTGGGTTTTCAGTACCTTATATTTTACCGAAAGCACAGAGGCAATAAATTCCTTGGTGGTAGTTTTCCCCACGCTCCCTGTAATGCCCACTACCTTAATGTTAAGCTGCTTTCGGTAGTATTCCCCAATCTCCCGGAGGGCTTTCAGGGAATCCTCCACCAGGATATAGGGAACGGGGCAGCCCTTTGGGGGATGCTGGCAGACTACTCCCAATGCGCCCCTAGCGGCCACCTCCGGGATAAAATCATGCCCGTCCACCTTCCCGCCCTTGACCGCAATGAAGATCCCGCCCGGCTCCGCCCTGCGGGAATCAATGGCCACACTTACAGCTTCCGCCCCCACGCCCGTGGCATCCTTAAGGCCATGGAGGGCTCCCCCGCATGCCTGCGCCACATTTACCAATGTCATATTCTTCAACTTAATCCCCTGCCTCCCTCACTGACGCTTCCAGGATCTTCTCACAAAGCTCCCCAAAGCTTATCCCTTCCGCCGCCGCTTCCTGGGGAAGCAGGGAGGTAGGCGTCATGCCGGGAAGGGTATTGGCTTCCAGGCAGAAAACCTTTCCCTGGCTGTCCATCCGGAAGTCCATCCTGGCATAATTGTTCATCCGCAGAGCCTGGAACACCCTCTCCGCATACCTCTGGATTTCCCTTGTTTTTTCCGGTGGAAGCTCCGCCGGGCAGGTTTCTATGGTGGCCCCCGGCTGGTATTTATTTCTGTAATCGTAGAAGCCTTCCACAGGGGCGATTTCAATCACAGGAAGCGCCCTTCCCTCCATCACCCCCACAGAAAACTCCCGGCCCTCAATATATTGCTCCACTATCACCTCGTCGTCATAGCAAAAAGCCTCCTCTAAGGCTTTGCCATACTCTTTCTCCGTCATAGCGATGCATACGCCCACGCTGGAACCGCCGCAGCAGGCCTTTACGATACAGGGGAACGGAACCACATCTTCCTGTTTCTGCCCCTTTTTCAGGCGTATGCCAAAAGGGGTCGGGATGCCATAATAGGCAAACAGTTCCTTGGACAGCCCCTTATTCATTGCCAGCGCCGAGCCCACATAGCCTGCCCCTGTATATGTAATCCCCATCAGGTCAAAACACGCCTGGATTTTCCCGTTTTCCCCGTTTTCCCCGTGAAGTGCCATGAACACCACGTCCGCTGCCTGGCAGATAGCAATCACATTAGGGCCGAAAAAGTTCTTCTCCCCGTCCGGGCGCAAGGCTTTGACCTGCCGGATATCCGGGTTTTGCCCTGAAATGGCTCCCAGTTCCCCTGCCCAGTCCTTCTTTTTATCAAAAATACCTGCCGCAGACCTCCCTTCCTCCGGGTTTTCCCATTCATATCCCAGATAGACGTCCAACAAAACCACCTGATGCCCCCGTTCCCTCAAAGCCCGGTATATCATTGCCCCGGAGCTTAAGGATACATCCCGCTCCGTACTGATACCGCCTGCCAGCACTACAATCTTCATTAGCTACCTCCTTACAGAAATCCAATTTCCTTTAATCTACACCAATTTTTCCCCCGCCAAAAGGGAATATCATGCCCCTTGCCCTGCAATAAATGCTGTATTCCCGGGCGATACATTATATTCCCTCTCCGGCGCATTATATCCCTGCTATTTTCACTTCTTACAATTATAACTTTTTTTCACCCTCCGGTAAAGGAAAGGATTCATCCGCATAGGCAATTTTTCCCTCTATTATGGTACACATGGCCTTTGCCTCCACCCTGGTTGGCAGGCAGTTAAAAATTGCAACATCCCCGTCCTTTCCCACCTCCAGGGAACCCAGCCGGTGCCCTACCCTGCATATCTGTGCGGGATAAAGGGTAATCGCCTTTAAAGCTTCCATTTCGTCCAGCCCCGCCTTTACCGCCAGCCCGGCGCAGATGGGAAGGGACTGTATCAGGGATACCGGATGGTCTGTGGTAATGGCGGCCTTCACCCCTTCCCTGTTCAGTATCCCTATAGTTTTAAAGGCCATGTTCTGTACCTCAATTTTGCTCCTGCTGGCAAGGTCAGGCCCTACAATGGCGGGAAATCCCGACGCCTTTATTTCCTCTGCAATCAAATGCCCCTCGCTGCAGTGGTCAAGGGTCATATCCAGGTGGAATTCCCTGGCAATGCGGATGGCAGTCTGAATGTCGTCCGCCCTGTGTACATGGGCTTTTAAGGGAATTTTCCCTTCAAATACCGGAAGCCAGCACTCATAGCGGAAGTCCTCATCCTCCCGCTTCATGCCTGCACACTTTTTTTCATAATAACGCTGTGCCTTAAAAAGCTCTTCCCGGAGCAGTGCGGCAATGGCCATCCTGGTGGCGGGCGATTTGCCCTGGCCCTGATAATTTACCTTGGGATTTTCACCGAACGCAACTTTCATTGCCGCAGGGGCAAGCACGGTAATCCTGTCAATATTTCTGCCGCAGGTTTTCACAAAGGAAAAGGTCCCCCCTACGATATTGGCGCTTCCCGGGCCAATCATAGCAGAGGTAATCCCTGCCCGCAGGGCATCGTCAAAGGCGGCATCCATAGGGTTAATGGCATCCAGGGCACGCAGGTAAGGCGTAATGGGGTCCACTGTCTCATTGCAGTCGTCCCCCTCCATCCCCTTTTTCTCCTCTGTGATCCCCATATGGCAATGGGCCTCAATCATCCCGGGCATTACCAAAAGCCCCAGGGCGTTTATGGCCCGCACCCGCTCTCCTTCCGGCAAAGGAAAAGGGGCTCCATCTTTCATAGGCCCCAATTCCTTTATTTTCCCATTTTCAATGCATAAATACCCCTTTTCCCAGATGTCCCCGGCCATTGTCAGGATTTTACCGCCGATAATATACAGCCTTTCACTTAACATCTTTTTAACCTTTCTCAGTTTAATTTGGCCATCGGGTTTATGGGCTCGCCATTCTTGGTAAGCTTGAAGTATACGTTAGTACCCTCCACGCTGAAGTACTTAGTGGGTGCCCCCACTTCCGCGATCACATCCCCTGCGGCCACATAGCTTCCCTCGGAAACCAGAATATTGGAAAGCTGCCCATAGGTTGCCTCATAACCGCCTCCCAGCTCCATGGTAACGCCGTTGCCAATCTTCGGGTCTGTAAACACGGAAATAACCTTGCCCGCCGAAGCCGCAGTAATCAGGTCCCCCTGATTTGCCTGTATGATAATGGCAGGATTGTATTTATACTGCTGCAGGGTAGGGAAGTAAACAGTCTTGTCCATGCTGTAGTTTACCAGAATATTGCCTACAACAGGCCAGACCAGCGTATCAGAATCGCCAAAGGTCAGGGCAGGCTGCATGGCTGTAGACAGCGCCGGGGTACCTTCCCCTTCACCGCCAATATCCGCTGTCTGCTCCCCTTCTTCCTTTTTCGTCCCCTCCTTTGGTGCCTCCTGTGTTTTCCCTTCTTCTTTTCCCTTCTCTTCTTTGTTTTTTTCCTTCAGTGCCACTTCCGGGCTGGCTGTGGGGGAAGCGCCCTCAGACATGCTCACACTCCCTGACTGGTCCGGGTTTTCTACCTTCTGTGAATTTGTTTCCTGGAAATAAGGGTCATAATCCAGATCGTCAGAAGGGACTATTCCCTGTGTCACATTTTCTGATGGGTTAACCGGGTTTTCCCCCCCGAGCCCTGCCGCCGCATTATTCTCAATGGCGCTTAAGTCTACTACATATCCCTCATCCTGATTGCTTTTGTCCCTTCCCAGCCACAGCCCGGTAGCTGTCAGGGAACCTAAAACCAATACTGCTGAGGCAACCATAAGGAACCGTTCCCTGGCAAGGCCTCTTCTTCTACTTCTTCTCATATCTCTTCCTCCTGGAACTGTTGTTGTTCTTTTATGGTTAGTTTTACCCTTATTTCCTTCTTTATTCAAATTTTGTAATTATTACATCCTGAAAAAAATAGTTCAGGATTTCTACATAATCGCTCCCTTCCTTTGCCATTTCGTTTGCCCCGAACTGGCTCATGCCAAGCCCGTGCCCTGTCCCCTTTACCCTGGCAACAATCCTCCCATCCTCACTGTCCAGATGGAAACTGGAGGAAGCCAGGTGGAAAGATGCCCCAAACTGCTCGCCAGAGACAAATTTTCCCTCCCGCTCCACAAAAAGCACATACCCCACACTGTCCCTGTACAGGGAAAAAGACTCCAATTCATTTTCCACCGCCACACTGCCATCTTTCCTTATTTCCTCCTCCGTTATCTGAAAAGCCGGTGCCTGCTGCCAGAGCCTTTCAAACTCGCCCTGGGTATATACAGCCATACTGGTATAATCCCCGGCCAGAAAATCCCTGCTACATAGCACGCTTTTTAAATAAGGATATCCCGTAAGCCGCAGCTCCCCCGCATTCCTGGTAGCCCCGTTGCTTACCCCAAAGTACGCGCCGCTTACCGGATGGCCTTCATAAAAAAGGCAGACCCCCGCGCTCTGGGTTACCGCCGCCCAAATTTTCTCCGACACCTGCCCGCTGCCATACCCCCCATCCTCCACAAGAATTTCACGGGTGCTGCCCCCGCCCCGTTCCAGGGAGGCCAGCAGCCCGGAGCGTATCAGCACCGCCTGGGCCTTGAGCGTTTCCAGTTCCCAGCTTTCATCAATGCTCCTTGCCAGCCTGTCAGCCACATAGTCCTCCAGGGGGATCCTTTCGCTTCCCAGCCCGGTGGTATTACAGACAAACGTGTATCCTTCCCCCGCCTTCCTTTCCCTGTCCCCATATTCCGCCGCCCCCTCTTTGATATTGCCAAAAAGAAAAGTCACCAAATACGGGGCCAGCAGCAAAAACAAGGGCCAGTACCCTTTGCGTACTGGCCTTCTGTGGAACAAAAGAACCGTACCACGATTTCCATGGGAAAATCCTGGTACGGTTCTCTTTAATTTGACAGTTTGAAAGACTCTAAGTTTTTTCATAGGACACCTCCAGGCTATTTTATGCCCAAGTGCCCCGTCTATATACCATTTTTGCTGTTTCACATTGCCATGTCATACAGCCATTTTTCATATTTGCCCTGATTCTGCCGGATTTTTTCCTGTTCCCTGTGTTCTTTGCCCTCCTGTCCATGGAGCGCTAAATCCACATGCTGGACGGTCCCCACATTGCCGTTCTCATACAGGAAAAAACCGGTGCTCCGGACCGCTCCCCTGGCCTGGCCATCCTGTCCATTGATGGCGTAGTTGGTAGCGGCGTTTTGAAGACAGATTGCCCCCACCCCTTTTTCCGCCAGGGAATAAAGCTGCTGGTTCCCCTCTTCATCCGTCACCCAGATCTTCAGTTTATCCCAGATTTCATCCCCCTCATCAATAAAGCCATTATGGTCTGTGTCATAGGCTGCAAGGTCCGCAAACCCATTGCCGGATTTGGTGCCAAAAAGCTCCGACCCGTCGTTGATGACGCCGTCACCGTTTTGGTCCAGCGCCAGGTAACCACTGCCTGGTGCCAGGCGGTTGACCTCATCCTCCTGCCCGTCCCCGTCGATATCAAACAGGAACGTCTGGCCAGACAGGCCCGCGATATTCCCGTCTAAGTTGATCACAAGGGGATCGCACATTTTCACCTGGATGGCAGTAATGTTTTCCTCATAATACTCCTGAAAGCTCCGGCTCATTTCCAGGTCCAGGTTAAAGGTAATCTCCCTGCCGTCCGCACACCTGACGGTCCCAGTGGTGGAATAAGAGGTGCTTTCCGTTTCCTTCCGGTAATACTGGCTGCTGTAGGTCAAGGTTTTCACATTGACCATCCCCGTAGATGCCTGCATATCAGAGGAAGGCGCCGTCTGTCCCGGATCCTGCTTCCCCTGGCCAAACCCCCTGTTTCCCTGCCAGTCCTTTCTATGGGGAAATAAGATGTCCAGCAGGTAATTCAGGCATTCCTGCCGGATTTCCATCAGCTGTTCATGGATCGCCGAAGCCCCCATCTCCCGGAGCTTTCCCGACTGGAAGGTTCTCTTCATGGCCTTTAATTGGCCAAAGGCAGACTTTTGGGGATCCTCCTGGCTTTGCTTTTCCTGGGCCTGTTTCCCCCCTTCTTCCTTATCCGCCAAAGCCCCCTCCTCCAGGCTCTGAAGCCCGCTGGAGACGGTCACTGTGCTGACCCTCCCGGAAACAAAAGAGTAACGCCTATGGGATTCCATTCCTATTGCAGCGGAATCGATTCGCATTCTTCCTCCTTCTTTTTAGTCCCTTGCCTTTTCCGCCCATCCGTGATTAGAAAATGCAAAAATGATACACAACGGGGCTGTCCTTTTCCCCAGGGTATACCATCCATGGCGACTAAATCAATATTTTCTGCTGGTATTCTGGCCATAAACACCTGCAATATATTTATCGGCGGCAGGCGGATTTTATTTAGCAGGGAGAAAACTTTAGCGGAGCCTATGTAATGAAAAAGACAGAAAATGCCATAAAGCCCCGCCCGCCACAGGCTATATCACTGATTCGGGGAATAAAAACCACAGCCACCTTCATATGATTTACTATAAATGTCTCCCAAGGCAAATACAGTGAAACGAGGGCATCTATGAACCAAAAACCTACCGGCATAAAATTCCTCTTTAAATTTCTTCTCCAAGTATTCCAGGGCGCACTGATTGGGCTGGGGGCAGTGCTTCCCGGCATCAGCGGGGGTGTGCTCAGCGTGGTGTTCGGCGTCTATAAGCCTATTATGGAGCTGCTCTCAAACCCCCTGCGCCATTTCAGGACCCATGTGCCAAAGCTGTTTCCCTATATCCTGGGGGAGATCGTGGGTTTTATGGGGGTTGCGGGCGTGCTTGCGTTCTTTCTGGAAAAATACCCTGCACCGTCGGTATGCCTGTTTGTGGGGCTGATAGCCGGAATGCTGCCCTCCCTCTGGAAGGAGGCAGGGCTTTGCGGCAGGAATAGGAGCTCCTTTCTCTCCCTGGCCATGGCAATGCTGGCAGTCTTTACCCTGCTGCTGGGGCTGGGGGCAGCCTCCGTGGCCATCACCCCCGGCTTTGTCTGGTATCTGTTCTGCGGGTTCTGCCTTGCCTTAAGCATTATCGCCCCAGGGATGAGTTTTTCCACCCTGCTGATGCCTTTGGGCCTTTACACGCCCTTTGTGGACGGGATCGGGCATTTGTCCCGGGAAGTGCTGGTTCCCGCCGGAATGGGTGCCCTGATCACCATCGCCTGCCTGTCCCGGGCAGTGAACGCCCTGTTTGACAAATATTATTCCATTGCCTTTCACGCTATCGTGGGCGTGGTGGTGGCCGCTACCGTGATGATCATCCCTTTTGGGAGCTTTCAGTCTTCCACACGCTCCTGTATGGTGAATATTTTCTTCCTGGCGGCAGGGGTTTTTACGGCAACGGCCATGGAGAAGTGGAATGCAGGGGTGAGTACATAACAAAGACGCTGCCAGGCTTAGCCATCTGTCCCTGTATAAAACAAACGCCGTCACGCTCCACGGTCCGGCTTATTGTAACAAACGCCGCCGCGCTCCGCGGTCCGGCTTATTGTAATGAAAAAGCTGGCGATGGCCAGCTTTTTCCGTAATCCCATACTTTATGCCCCAGATATCTCCCGATGCTCACCAACAACATTAAGTGAACCTTTTTCTGGCAAAGCACTCTTTGGACTCCTGCCAGCAGTATTAGGAGAATCACCCATTTGTGAATCATTCTTAGGCGCTATGATCTTTTCCATATTTGAACCATTTACCGCTGTTATTTCCAGCCTCACAGCATCAATTTCATATTTCTGTATGTTTTTTATCACTTCATTCATCAGCTTATCTTCTTCCTTATTAAACAGATAATCTGCAATAATTTTCGGCAGTTTAAAAATCGAGAGGACCATAGTCGCGAAGGAAGAAAGTATTGCCGTAACAGCTCCGGTAATCACTGCGACTGACTGATATTGTTGATTAATCATTTTAACAAAAATAAAAAAGGATATCAAAATTGAAGCAACAAACAGGAACATCAACAAGATCATAATGAACTTAATAACACCAAAGAACCTCCTTTTTAACTCATTTTTATTCTCTACTGAACTTGAGATCTGCTCCTTATATGTATTCAGTATTTCTATATAGGTCTGTGTATATTCTTCATGCGGAACTATACTTTTTTCATTTTTTGTATTTTTATCATTCACCATTGGAAAGGCTTCCCCATACCTCTTTGAAAACAGCGTTAATAAATCACTTCCTTCATCCTTCTCTCAACACTGCTCTTCTTAGTCTCAAAATAATTTGACAAGTAAATAACTGTATATCTCATATGATAGCCAGAATTCTCCATCGCCTTTAAATATTGCCTGATAAACTGTTTTGCAGGCATCAGCAACTCAGCAGCGAATCTGTCTGCCCGGATTTCCACATCTGAATCATGCCCTTTTCTCGGATAGGTCCTGGAAAATAATAATCTCCTGTCAGATGATTCTGGGCTTCCAACATAATCCATTAGATAATGTGCCAACTCATGGGCAACGATAAACCTCTGGTGAAAATACTCTTCCCTGTCTCCAACCACAATCACCCTGTCGGTATTGTATATATCACGGGTCGTCCCACCAACATATATATTTCCTGATATATCCTCCGGCATATTAGCTTCTTTAAACGTAGAAATTCCAAATGCCCCGGCAATTGCCACAATCGGAGTTGGGCCGCTTATATCCCCATATCCCCCCTCTTCTAAAACTCTGTCTGCCAGCTTTTCCGCTTCTTTAACTGTATATTGATTTGCCGGATTTTCCTGCAAATGCGCAACTAATCCTTCGTACATAATACCTCCCCTCTCCATCTTGCATTTCCTTCTTCCGGGGCAATACAAATCAAATGAAACCCTGTTTCCCATTACGCTCTCCTCCACGTAATAAGATTACCATAAATTCCTTGGTTTTTAATCACCTATCAACAGGCCTTATAGCTATTTCCTCATGAAAATATCCACTTTTTCAACAATTTATATTAGAGTGGACGCCAAAATAAACGGCGTCCACAATACTCATAGCTTATTTTCTTTAAACCCTGTTATAATTAATCAGGCATCCCTTCAAAATGATCTGCCTCTCTTCTTCCGTAAGTTCCCCCAGCTTCAGGGTAAATTCCGTAAGTTCCCCGTCCCCTACCCGGTAAGCCTTGATCTCTTCCGCTTTCTCTTCAACCGCTTCCCTGATCCCCGGGAAGAAAAGGTAATCCTTATTCTGGAAGGGAAGTTCTCCCTCTTTGATCAGGAAGGGAAGCATTCCCCAGTTGATCAGGTTGGAGCGGTACCTCTTGGTGGCATACTCATTGGCAATATTCGCCCATCCCCCTAAAACCTTCTGGCAGGAAGCCGCCTGTTCCCGGGCGGAACCATCCCCCGGCTTAACCGCAAAGATGGCTGAACCGAAGCCCACGTTCCCCTTTCCTATCTCCGGATAGCTCTTTTTGATGGCATCCATAACCGGCTTAAGCTCCGGCTTTTCTTCCACTGGGCATTTCCCTTCCATCACTGCCTTCTGTGCCTGCTGGATATCCTTGGCAAGCCCCACATAAGCAGGGTCTTTCCGGGATAACGTAAACTCCGCAAGCCCCAGGGGATTGGAGCGGTAAGAGGAAGTCTCACCGGAGGGGATCAGCTCGTCTGTGGTGGTCACCGGGTCATGGATTTCGGATACCACACGGAGAACCAGATTTTCCGGCAACGCTGTCATTGCAGGCCAGTCCTTAATGTTAGGCCCAAACTGGATCTCAACGGAAGGATCCGCCACGCCTTTGGCGTCAAATACTCTGTTGGCATAAATATTCGCATCAAAATGATACTGGTATTTGTTGATGGCCCCCTGAAATTCTGTAGCGGCAGTGAGCACGCCTTTATTGGCAGCCGTTGCCGCAATAGAACGGGCATCCATCAGGGCAACAGAAGAGATCTGCCCGTTCTGCAGCTTGGAGCCTTCCCTGTTAGGGAAATTCCTGGTGGAATGGCGGATACTGAAAGCATTGTTTGCCGGTGTAT
>OFGA01002022.1_pt1 | contig 13068 bp, 13 predicted proteins | sample 1521471 | NCBI WGS metagenome assembly OFGA01 (sample SAMEA3504086, study PRJEB24116) | mouse gut metagenome | biome: mouse gut; feature: mouse-associated habitat; material: faeces | place: Denmark | collected 2011
ATTCCAAAGACCTGAACATCACCATGGCCGGTATGCCCGTCATCGTGGCCGCCATCATGATCGCCATGCAGTCCAATCTGCTCGTGTCCCTCGGCATGGTGGGCGCGCTGTCCATCGTGCGCTTCCGCAATGCGGTGAAGAATCCGCTGGATCTGCTCTACCTGTTCTGGTCCATCAGCGCCGGCATCATCGCGGGCGTCGGCCTCTATACGCTGGTGATCGTCTTTTCCCTCACGATGACGCTCCTCCTCTTCGGTCTGAACAGACTGCCCGGCACGAAGGCCCCGGAACTGCTCGTGCTGCGCGGCCGGCGGGAAGAGATCGACTATGATATTCTGTTTGACACCCTCGACAAACACTGCCGTTCTTATAAGGAAAAAGCCCGCTCCACCCGCAGCGGCGAGACGGAACTGATCATCGAGATCCGTGCAAAAGAAAAGAACCCGCTGCTGCAGGCTCTTGATGATATGGAATTTCTAACACAGGTCAACTGTATCAGCCATGACGGGGAATGCCGGAGCTAAGCAAAACGGGCGGCTCCCGTTTGCAGGCAGAACGCTTTGTGCAGGCGTTCACTCATTGCCATTTTCTGCATAAATCGACAGATCCACACCATGAAACGTCTTCCTTTGCCCGATTATTGTTCAAGAATAAAACAATTTCGTATACTCCGTCTGTGTGTCCGCGATATGATACAGATATACTACATTCTCTATTCTTCGATAAACAGCCACGTGCTTTTTACAAATAATCATTCGATATCCTCTTTGATTCAGCCACGCATCCGGCGTCAGGGATCCGGAATCAGGAAATTCCGCCAGACGCTCTACCGCGGCAAGTATACTGTCTGTTACCTTTAAAGCCGTCTCCACTCCAAACTGTACCAGATACCAATCCTCTATCTGTTTCAGGTCCTCCCACGCAGCAGGCAGAATTTCAATCTTACATTTCATTTATCCGCTCCCTTAACTTCTCCTTTGCCTGCGCTATGCTGAATGTTGGCATCCCGTCCAGCCGCTCCTGTTCCGCCTGCAGTACTCTCTCCCGCATTTTCAGCATCTGTTCTCTTTGCTCATAAGCCTCAATACTCATGAGCACCAGATCACCTTCTCCGTTTTTCGTGATATAGATAGGTTCTTTTGTTTCTTTTGCCAGATTTGAAATAGACGTATAATCATTCCTTAAAGATGCCGAAGCCTTGATTATCATGTTTCCCTCCATTCCGATACATCACAAACTCCCGGTTGAAAAACAAGTGCATTTGTGTGATTTTGCATTTTTCTTTATATTAATATATCAATATTATAGTATAATTATAGCATTATATTTATATGTAGTAAACCAATATCAAGATAGATTTATGCCTCCTTCACCAAATGATTACAGTTCACGGCCAAGCCGGTCGCAAACTATAACGCCAAATTCTCATGCAGGCACTGCGGGAAATACCATCTCCCCCTACGACGTTTATCACATCAGCCTGTCCTTCCGGGCGGACGAGCGGGACGAGTACGAAGAATTCACTGACCAGATGGCTCTCCTGTACGGCAAACTGCTCAAAGCATACCCCGCCCTGCACACGCTCACCCAGAAGGAACGTTTCGAAGAGCTGCAAAGTATTGCCGGCAACAAAAAGGATGCCTTTAGCAAAACCGCCGCCACTTATATGAATCTCACCTGTAAGCGCAGGCGTCTCATCTGTCTGGCATCCGCGCGGGTCTTGCAGACGCAGCCACGCTGCAGGAGACAAAGCGCTGTCTGCTGCCCGGCTGCGTCCGTTCAGACTGGAAGCTGCTGCCGGAAATCCTTGACAGGTATATCCAGGCCGCACTCTATACCAGCGAGAAGAATTACTGGGTGTGCATGAAGAAACTTTACTCTTTGCGTGTCACGCAATAACGCCGGGAACGTCCATTCCCCTGCGGGATGATTCTTCCTTCTGCCGTAAGTTCCGCCAAAAGCACCCTGACTCTGGCAGCACTGAGCTCAAGATATGCTGCGATCTCAGAAGAACCCGCACTGCCGTTTTGCAGAATATAAGCAAAAATCCGATTCATGTTTTCAACCGTCTTGGCGGTCCGGGTGATCTGGTTTGTTTTTTCCGCTTGTTTTTTCCGCTTGTTTTTTCCGCTTGTTTTTTCCGCTTGTTTTTTCCTGAAAGCAAGCGTTAAAATTGAACGGTCAGGGCCATACTGCTCTTCGACTACAGGTGTTGTCCATCCCTTGTCCGCCCAAACCGAGTAGATATCCGGAACTCCGCTTCCTGCACGTTCCCCAATAGAAATCAGATTCAGCATCTTCATAATGGCTTTGTTCCGCGGGTCAGAGATTCCACCCCGAAGCATCTGCGCCTTTCCGGCACGAATGCTGCCCGGATTCTGCATCACAATCTGGTCCTGTTCCTTTAAAATAACGATACCTCTCGGAAGATAAAAATCCGTATTAACGATACAGTTGGCAAGCGCCTCACGAACCGCTTTATGAACAGACGTATCTTCGATGCGGGCCACACCGTCCAGCGCGAAGGGTTTCTCAAAATCCCTTGTAAGTTTATTGTATACTCGAAAAAAGAAATCAAACAGATTTCCCGTCCAATCCCCGGAGCTGGATTGAATACGGTCTGTCCAACGAATTGAAGGATCAAGCACTTCCCGATAATCCAAAAAATATTCCGGGAAATAACGAACAATACGATATTCTTCTCCGAACATAAGAAGGCCTGCCGCAGTAGGGCGCAGTATGTCACTTTCTCTCAAACGACCAACAGCGCCAATCTTTTCCAGATATTCTTCTTTTTGCAGTTTTTCCCATACATGGCCCGGTCTGACTGCAGCATGATAATTACGGTATCCCTGTACAGTTTCATCATTCAGGTCAGCCAGAGAAAAGTCCTCTAATACTATCATATCCATGGTTTCCTCAGGTTCGTCCCGCAGCATTGCTCTGATCTCGGATCTTGTACAATGGTAATCCCCTTCCCAATTCCGCCGAAAAGTGCCATTCCATATATCATTGTTGATATAGACAGGCCGCTGTTCCCGCTTGGCACGCGGCACATGGATCACCATGATCAAATCGCCGTCCATGTCATAAGTTTTGACGTCATCGTCCATTAACAAATTTACGCTGACCTTTGTGCGATTATTGATCGTATCCCAGAATATCTTCTTTATTTTAGCTGCATCCTGAAGACCCGTTGTATAAAATCCGCCCGTTGAATTCTCAGCTGCACCAAGAATAATAACACCGCCATAGCAGTTTGCCATAGAGGAATACGTCTCCCAGATACTGTTTGGCAGACCGCCCTTAGCCTTCTTTACCTCCCGCCGGTTATCTTCCCGATATTTATCAAATTTGTGGATATCGAATATTTCCATATAAATGCCGGCTCCTTACCCTTATTTCTGATTTTTTTCACAGTTTGCTGATTTCTTCCTGGATTTTTTATAATCTCAGATCGCAATATCACCCTGTTTGAACATATATTATAGTAAGAATTGTACGGAAAATCAATTAGTTTTTCAGTATTTCCATGATGGGACGTGAAGACAAAAATAAGCTGGTTTTTTTACTGCTCTCATGATAGAATAAGAGACCAAAGGAGGTTGCAGTTTCTATGCGAAGCACTGATATGATGTGGGATTTTCCTGTTATGGACGGAGTTACTTTTCCAAATGCAAACCGCATTCACCCTCTGATGCAGCACAGAGTCGAAAAAATACTTCTCGGGATCCGCAGGGATCAAAATGTGCACAGATTGATCCTCTACGGCAGTTCTCTGGAATTTCACTGCAACAGCGCAAGCGACATCGATCTTTACATTGAGAAATACGACCCCGATCAGAAGCTGGCTTTCTTCCCCGATCTTGACTGCGAGGCAGACATTATTACAAACCTGCCGCCGGACAATCGACTATATCAGGAAATAATGAAAACCGGCCTTCTCCTGTTTGAGCGAAAATAGCTCTACCAACATATAAACTATTCAGGCAGCCCTGAAATGAAAATTTCGTATTGGAGATTAAAATGTGTGATATCAGATTATTCCGCAGTGCGCGGATGGACTATAAAACAGCAGAAATGATCTGGAACAGCGCCTGTCACGACGAGCTGATCCTCAACAACGCCGCTTATCATCTGCAGCAGGCTGTTGAAAAAGTCCTGAAGGGTGCATTAGAATGTGTCGGCATCACAGTTCCCAATACCCATAAAATCTCAAAACTTATAAAAATGATCACCGATCACGGCGCAAACCTCATCCTGACAGACTGGATCGACGATCATGCGGAGATGCTCAGTGCATGGGAGACAGAAGCCCGGTATGACATGGATTTTCTTGTAGAAAAAAGAAAACTGGATGCAGCCATGACACAAGTCCATCATTTCCTCACCGTCAATGGAATACAGGATGCTCTCCGCGCGGAATTACAGAATCCTGCAGCGAAAGAAAAGCTGCTGGCATGTCTGCCTGTGTCTAAGAAGCTCTGCAGTGATTTTGAATTAAACTGTTATTATATCCTGTTTAAAAAGAAAGTTGATCAGGGCAAAGACCGCCCTGATCAATAAAATTACAGACAAAATCACGAATTTCCCAAATTCTCCGGCCCAAACCCGAACGGCAGCATTTCCTTCAAGGTACGCTGCAGGCACCGGCCCCTGCCGTCCGCCAGAATGATCTGAAAGGTTTCCGGATCGCAGAATTCCATCATGACCTGCCGGCAAACCCCGCAGGGAGCGCACAGTTCGTCGGCATCGCTGCCCTCCGGACCTCCCACCACCGCAATCTTCGTAAATTCCCGCTCCCCTTCGTAAACCGCCCGGAAAAAGGCCGTCCGCTCCGCACAGTTTGTGGGCGTATAGGCAGCGTTTTCGATATTGCAGCCATGATATATTTTACCGCTCTTTGTCACAAGCGCAGCTCCCACCTGAAAATGAGAATACGGCGTGTATGCATGCTCCCTGGCTTTTTTCGCCTCCAGGATCAATTCTTCGTTGGTCATTTTTACCTCCATGCCGAAGCAACTAAACGATTCTTCTCTTTTTATATTGTCTATCTAAAATCTTACACCCCCTCCGCATTTTTGACAAGGACACCAGTCTCCTTCATTCTCTTTTTTACATCTCCCCTTTACGGAAACCGTTCCGGATTACATACAGCAAAATGTATATATGGAACAGAATTTCTTTGTTCCTTTTTGCAGTTGTTCCTGCTCTCTGTTTTATGTTATACTAGGGGCATTAATATATGGAACACGAAAAGAGGGATACACCACATGGCAACAATGAGAGACATTGCCAAAAAAGCCGGTGTCGGAGTGGGTACTGTATCGAGAGCCTTAAGTGACACCGGCTATACAGCCAAAGCTACCCGCGATAAAATACTTGCCGCCGCTGATGAAATGGGATATGATTATGAATCCTCAGTCAGGGCCCCTGCAAAGACTGCTACAGTTGCTGTCACACTTCCTTTGCTGCAGCATCCTTTCTTTGCAAAAATGGCGGACGCTGTCGAACTCGAGTTACGGCAAAAAGGGTGCAGATGCCTGTTCTTCAACAATTTCAACGCGGGATCCTGCCAGACAGAGCTCTTATCTTTACTGGAAGACGGCCTGATCAGCGGCCTGATCGCTCTGGATGACCCGCCGCCCGGCTTTTCCGGACGAAGAGGCAGACCGATCGTTGCCATGGACAGGAACTGGGGAGAGGATGTTCCTTTGATTCATTCTGACCATGGACAGGGCGGACGCATAGCCGCCGAAGTTTTTCTGGAAAGCGGCTGCCGCAAAGTCATCCAGTTCATGGGTGGAAATTTTACTACGAATTTCAATCCACGCCACGTTGTTCTGGAACAGATCCTGAGGGCTAACGGCTGTCAGGTCACCTCCGTCCATACACCATGGAACTTTATGGGTTACTCCTATGACAGAAGCGTGATCCATGATTACTGGAACGTGATCCGGGAAATGGACGGCTGCATGACCAATGACATTGCCGCCCTGAGCTGCCTTTCCACTGCCCTGGAAATGGAGCTGCCGGTTCCCGAACAGCTTCGCATCATCGCTTATGACGGAACGGAACTCACCAGCCTCTGCCAACCGGCGCTGTCCGCAGTGGAGCAGGACTGCACGGCACTGGCCAAAGCCTGCGTTGATCGTCTTATGGAACTCCTGGATGGAACATCCGTCACAGAGATGCAGACACTCGTCCCTGTAATCTGGAAAAAACGTGGAACAACATAAACTTTAATTTTGCATAAAAAAGAGAAACCGATGCGATTTATCTTCAGATTGACAGCGTTGGTTTTCTCTTTTTTTACTCTGTTTTCTATATCTCATCGTCATTTTTAACAAAAAAACTCCCGGAAAACTATTCACAATAATGAAATATTTTTTTATCGTTGACACCCCCCCCCGATAAATTATCATACTCTTATAAGTTTTGTTCCACATTATGAGACGAGGAGGATACTATTTTATGAAACAAAAAAGGAGTGTAATGCTCAAGTACAATCTAAAAGAAGCATCTAAATGCTGGCAGCTGTATGTACTTCTGATCCCTGCTCTGCTATGGGCGATCATCTTTGCATACTATCCCATGTACGGTGTTATCATCGCGTTCAAAGATTATAAGATCCGTCAGGGAATCATGGGCAGTCCCTGGGCTTCACCGTTTTTCAGGTATTTCCAGGACTTTTTCAGCACAAGTATTGCCGTGAATGCGATCAAGAACACTATCGTAGTCAGTCTTGAAAGTCTTGTGATCGCATTTCCCATTCCGATTATTTTTGCGCTGCTCCTGAATCAGATCAGAAGCAAAAAGGCCACCAAGCTTATCCAGACGATCAGCTACGCCCCTTACTTTATGTCTAATGTTGTCGTAGTCAGCCTGATCACCGTATTCTTTTCCGCAAACGGTGTCGTTAACTGGGTGATCACCTCCAGCGGTAACAAAGAGGTTCTTTTTACTTCCGTTCCGGAATGGTTCAGAACACTGTTTATTGGATCCAATATCTGGCAGACCATGGGATTTAATGCTGTCATCTTTATCGCCGCCCTGACAGCCATCAGCCCGGACTATTATGAAGCAGCCACAATCGACGGTGCATCCCGGTTTCAACGAGTGCTTTTCATAGATATTCCCATGATATTGCCAACCATCATCCTGATGCTGATTCTTCAGGTCGGTAACATCATGAACGTCGGTTATGAAAAAGCCTATTTGATGCAGAACGGTTCCAACACGATTGTCAGCGAATTGATTTCTACCTATGTATATAAGGTAGGTCTGCAGACTGCACAGTACAGTTTTGCTACCGCAGTCGGACTGTTCAATTCAGTTGCCAATTTTATCATTCTGGTTCTTGCTAATAAAGTTGCAAAGAAATTCAGTGATATCAGTATCTTCTAAAAAGAGAGACGGGAGGAAATTTCAATGAGCAAAAATAAAGAGCTGGCAGTTCATAAAACAAAAATGAAGCTCTCCACCGGTGACAAGATCTTCAATGCAGTCAACATAGTAGTCATGTTTCTCATATGCCTTATCATTGTATATCCATTGTATTACGTGATCATCGCATCCATGACGGATCCGGTCATCGTAAATTCCGGAAAACTGCTTTTCTATCCGGAAAAACCATACTTCGAAGGCTATAAAACCACTTTGACATACATGCCTTTGTGGACTTCCTATAAAAATACGATTCTCTACACCGTAGTCGGCACTCTTGTTTCCTTATTTGCCACCATTCCTGCCGGTTATGCTCTTTCCAGAAAAGATCTGGTCGGCAGGCGTGCACTGATTTTCGTATTTACCTTTACCATGTTTTTCAGCGGCGGTATCATTCCTCTCTACCTGACCATAAGAAGCCTTGGCATTTACAATTCCATCTGGGCTATGGTGCTTCCCGTGGCAGTATCCGCATACAACCTGATCGTATGCCGTTCTTTCTTTGAGTCCGGCATCCCTGATGAACTGTTGGAGGCAGCCAAAGTAGACGGTTGTTCAGACTTCGGCTTTTTCTTCAAAATTGCCATTCCGCTCTCCAGTACGATCATCGCAGTTATGGCTCTTTTCTATGCTACAGCTATGTGGAATCAATTCTTTAATGCCCTGATGTATCTTCAGGACGACAACAAGATGCCTCTCCAGGTGGTACTCCGCAACCTGGTGCTGATGAACCAGGCCAATCAGATGGGATCATCCGGCGATGCCATGATAACAAAGCAAAAGCTGGCAGAACAGTTGAAATATTGTATCGTGGTCGTATCCGCAGTTCCGCTTTTGGTGGTATATCCTTTCGTACAGAAATATTTTGCAAAAGGTGTTACCATCGGTGCCGTAAAGGGCTGATCCGTCAAATACCAAAGGATATCCTTACCGGCAGCTTATCCATGTTCAGAACATTCCGTACGGATCAGCATCCGTCGAGTGTTTGTATAAAACAATTAAAACAAAAGGAGGACTACATGAAAAAGAAAACTATCTCAATCTTACTTTCCGTTGCCATGACTGCCAGTCTGCTCACAGGCTGCGGCGGTGGCGGGAACACCGAAAGTCCCATTCCTCAGGAGAATGCGGAAAACATTCAGGAAGCGGTTGATGCCGCTGCAACGGCAGAGGATACGGGCCTTACGCCCGAAGAGCAGGAAGCGGTTGATGCCGGCCTGATCGCTCTGGACGGATCACTTCCCATCATCAAAGACCCTGCAGCTTTTGAAGAAAAATATGGTAAGATTTCCATGCTCTTTGTCAACAATCCGGAACGTGTTGTCGAGGTCGGCGAACTGGCCATGTGCCAAAAATGGTTTGAGGACACCGGTGTGGAATTTGACTGGCAGTCCATTCCCAATGAGGGCGCGCAGGAGAAGATCAATCTTATGCTGGCATCCGGCGAAGATCTTCCCGATGCATTCTGGAATTTTGGAGACGGTAAGTCCGGCAATATCGTAGTGCAGTATGCCGATCAGGATATTTTCCTTCCTACCGAAGGTCTGATCAACGACTACATGCCCAACCTTAAGAAGATTCTGGATGACCACCCGAATTACCGCGCAGAGATCACCGCTCCTAACGGTCATACATACGGCTTTCCTTATATCGAAGAAATGTACGGTCTGGTACTCACCGGCGGTCCGCTGCTGATCAACAAAACCTGGCTCGATAAGGTAGGCATGGAAGTACCCACCACTGTCGATGAATGGGTTGACTGTCTGAAAGCATTCCGCGACGGCGGTGACCTGAACGGTAATGGCGAAGCCGATGAGGTTCCCATGGCAACATGGTTCGGCGCTGACGACAGCTTCGGTTCCTACAACATGTTCTACCGTTTTACGGGTGCTTTCGGCTGCGCGGACTCCTACTGCGGCGGTAATGAATACGCAGATCATTTACGGCTGATCGACGGTAAAGTGACTTTCACCGCAATGGACGAAGCTTTCAGAAAAACTGCTGAGTTTTTCAATATGCTTTATAATGAGAACCTGATCTGGAACGGCTCCTTTGAAGCCGATGTAAGCGCTGCTTATCAGACTTCCATGATCAAAGAAGATGTTGCAAGAATCGGCTGCTTCGGTACATGGACCGACCAGGAAATCACGAATCTGGATGTGCATGACGAGTATGTTCCTCTTCCCCGTCTGGAAGGCGAAGCCGGAAAGATCGGTTTTGAGAACAACTACTCCGAGCTGCAGGATTCTTCCGATACGGCCATCACTACTACATGCAAATTCCCTCACGTAATCGCAAGATTCGTAGACTACATGGTAGGCGATCCCGCTATCTCCATTCAGTCTAACTGGGGTGCAGAAGGATACAACTATCAGAAAGACGAAAACGGAATACTGAGAACTCCGCTCGATGAACAGGGCCGCTATGTAGCCCAGCAGGAAGGCGCCGATTATGATACTTTCGGCAAGGCGCGTTCCAACTCTACTACGGCGCGTGGTTCCATGATCGTATTGGATGAATATTACGAGAAATACGCAGGCTACGCCTATGATGCAGTACAGCTTCTTGAATGGCAGAGAATTAACGGTAAAGATGAAGTCATGGAAGAATATGACACCATTCCCCGTGTTATGATGACCGTTGATGAGCTCACCAGACTGGCTCAGATCCACTCAACCGTCTCCGATACCGTTGACAGATATATCAACCAGTGGGTAACCGGAGGTGTTACGGACGAGAACTGGAATGCTTATCTCAATGAACTGGAAGCAGCCGGCGTAAATGAGATCGTATCGATCTATCAGACCGCTGTAGACAGGAGCACCAAATAACCAATAACCTTACTGGCATTCGGGCGGGCTTCAGACCTGCCCGAATCTTTTTTACAGTTAACGGTATGAAAAATAAAACATCTCAAAAACGGAGGAAAACATGGATAAAATTCCAAAATCCAGACAAACTTACGATTACAGGCCGGCGGTTCACTTTACTCCGCCCAAAAACTGGATCAACGACCCAAACGGTATGGTATATATAGACGGCAGGTACCATCTCTTTTATCAGCACTACCCCACAGCTCCGCACTGGGGTCCTATGCACTGGGGTCATGCGGTTTCCGAAGATCTTCTGCATTGGGACCATCTTCCCATTGCACTGTATCCGGACGAACTCGGGTGCATATTTTCCGGTTCCTGTGTCTATGACCGGGAGAACCTTTCCGGCTTCGGAACCAGGGACACCCCTCCCCTTCTGGCGCTTTTCACCCATCACAGCACAGACGAGAGTCACATGGAGCATCAAAGTCTGGCCTACAGCACGGATTATGAACATTTTGAGAAATATTATGGGAATCCCGTCATTCCCAATTCCGGCCAAAAAGATTTCAGGGACCCCAAGATTTTCTGGAACCCTGTAAGAAAGTGTTACTCTCTCGTACTGGCTGCCGGCGACCATGTAGAATTCTATGCCACCCATGATTTTAAAAAATGGGACAAAACCGGTGAATTCAAAGCCGGCGATCACGGTCTTAAAGGAATCTGCGAATGTCCGGACTGCTTTCCCCTTCCGACAGAAAACGGGGAAAAATGGATCCTCATTATCAGCATGATCATTGCCCGGGAGCAGATCGGCGTGAACAACAACGTCTACGACCGCATGAGTCATCTCACCCAATACTACATCGGCAGTTTTGACGGAGATACGTTCCATGACACGGAACAATCCGACATACCGCTTCTCCTGGATTTCGGTACGGACAACTACGCCGGCGTCACCTTCCAGAATCTGGAGGAAAAGGTCATGATTGGCTGGGCTGATAATTGGGATTACGCCAATTTCGCTCCCAGCGATAACGACGGTTTTCGCGGGAAAATGACGCTCGCCCGCAGAATGAGATTGATCCAAACCGGCAAAGGCCTTCGTCTTGCTTTTTCTTTTGAGGGCATTGAGGAAGCACGTGCACACGCCTGCCCCCTCGCAACAGGCGAAAACCGACTGCGTTCTCAGAGTTTCGGCTTAAAGATAACTGCCAATGGCCCCGGAGCCATACTCTTAAAAAATATACAGGGAGAATTGCTTGCGATCAGGATCACGGACAGTGAGATCATTGTTGACCGTACAGAAGCCGGGCAGGACGATTTCAGCGCAGCCTATGCACATCCGGCTTATGGCCGGACGCACGCACCAAGGGTCCTCAAAGAAGGCACCTCTTCAGAAATAGAGATCATCCTGGACAAGTGCATCCTGGAAGTACTGGCTGACAACGGTCTTATACCGATTACTGCCAGTGTTTATCCAACAAGGCCATATGAAAAGCTCTGTCTTTCCGGTTCCCTGAACGCAGAGTATTACACACTTACTTAATACTGCCGAACAGCCGAAGAGGACATCCACACATGGGATGCCCTCTTCTTTTTGGGCCGCCGGGCCACTTACGAAGCAGATTACATTTCCTAATAACCTGCCCCGTCATCTGTCTGTTTGATGATCTTAACAATCCTGCTGGTGCCAAGTCTGTCTGCTCCCAGCGCAATGAATTTCTCCGCATCTTCCAGCGACGCAATGCCGCCTGCGGCTTTCACCTTCACTTCTTTGCCGACATGCTTCCGCATCAGCTCCACATCCGCAAAGGTAGCCCCGGCGGTGGAAAATCCCGTGGAGGTCTTGATGAACTCCGCCCCGGCACTGGTAACGGTCTCACACATCCTGATCTTCTCCTCCTCGGTGAGCAGGCAGGTCTCGATAATCACCTTTAAGATCTTTCCGCCGCAGGCTTCATGAATCTGCCGGATCTCGTCCTCGATCTCCTGATATTTCCCGTCTTTTACCCAGCCGATATTGACCACCATGTCAATCTCTTCCGCACCGTTTTCAATGGCATCCTCCGTTTCAAAGGCTTTTACTTCCGTTGTCTGATAACCGTTGGGAAATCCGATTACCGTACATACCGGGAGTTTTCCTTCCAGATACTGTGCCGCTTCCTTTACATAGGAAGGCGGGATGCAGACGGAAGCGGTATGAAATGCCGCCGCCTCATCACAAAGCCGTCGGATTTCTTCCCAAGTGGCAGTCTGCTGCAGCAGAGTATGATCCACCGCCGAAACAATTTTATTTATATCCATAAAAACCTCCTGTCCAATTCTTTACTCCTGCCGCGCTTACGGAGCTTCTCTCCTTCTGCCGGCACTTACAGTACCTTATCAATGGCTTCCTTTACATTGGCTACCCCAATCAGACGGATTCCCTCCAGATCCCGGACCGCGTCCATGCAGACGGAAGGAAGGACACACAGCTCAAAGCCCAGTTTTTTGGCTTCGGCCGCCCGCTGCTTGGGCATGCTTACCGCACGTACTTCCCCGCTGAGCCCAACCTCCCCGAAACAAATGGTTTTCTCTCCCACCGGGCGGTCCCGGTAGCTGGAAGCAAGGGCCAGTACAATCCCCAAATCTATGGCAGGTCCATTCATGCGGATCCCTCCCGCAATATTAATATAAGCATCGCTGGCCGACATAGCAAGACCCACCCGCTTTTCCAAAACCGCCATCAAAAGGTTTACCCGGTTCAAATCGGTTCCGGCCGCAGTCCTTCTGGGATTCCCAAAATTACTGCGGCACACCAGCGCCT
>OFGA01002026.1_pt1 | contig 13055 bp, 9 predicted proteins | sample 1521471 | NCBI WGS metagenome assembly OFGA01 (sample SAMEA3504086, study PRJEB24116) | mouse gut metagenome | biome: mouse gut; feature: mouse-associated habitat; material: faeces | place: Denmark | collected 2011
GATTCATAGACCCATCCGGAAAAGCTGTAAATGATCAGCCACAGAAATATTTTTGCCGCGGGAAGCATGGTCGTCCTCCTGTTCCGGGCGGGCCGCCGGAAGATATTGATACCCTATATGATACAACTTTTCCGGGGGGAAAGTCAATCGTTTTCCGATCCCGTTTCTGCAATGGGATCAGCCGGTCCCGGGCTGCCGGGTTTTCGGAAACCACAGACCCTATTGCGCAAAACCGGAAACAGCGGTATAATCTATCCCAGGAGGCGATAGGCAATGCCGCAATGGAAGGAACAGCTCCGTTCCCTGGCCCAGGGAATGGCCAGTGCCCCCAGGGTCTGCCCGGAGGAGATCCCTGACCTGGAAATTTATATGGACCAGCTCACCACCTACCTGGACCGGCGTCTGGGCTTTTATAACAGGGAAGCGGATATTCTTATGCGGAATGCATATAATCCGCCCGAAGGGCTTTACCGCTCTTTCCTGTACTGCTGCTTTTACCAGAAAGGACTTCCGCAGGATCTTACCAGGCTGGTTGAAGAGCGCAGAGACATTTATACTGCGGCAGGCAATGACCAGGCATCCAGGAAAGTTGTGGATGTTCTCAATGAGTATGTGAATAAGCAGTACGCCACCAGGGATTTTTACACGCAGTTGAAAAAAAAGGCGGAAGAAGAGCTGAAGTCGGCCTGGAACTGTATTATGTCATGGTACACGAAAGTATCAGGCACGAGGGCTGCATCGGAAAACGCAGCGTGGCAGCTCAGAAATGTGAAGTCAAAGTTTGGAAACGCACGAACAAAGCATCAGAACTGGAAGAACAGGACGGAGGCTCTTGATGCCGGAGATTTAAAGCGGAATATGAAGGAGAATGCAGCCGAATATGAACAGCTTTTAAGGGAAGATGGAATTGATGATCTCCTGCAGAAGATAGATCACAATACGCAGTGTCTGAGAGATATGGAACGGCTTCTGCGGGAAATTACGTTCTGTAATCTGCAGATGACGACCGGATACAATAATTCTGTCTCAAACAGGGTTCAGAATACCGTTAGCGGCGAAAATTTTTCTATACGGCTGCGTGAGTATGACAATTCCGGGAGTAAGTTTTCAGGGGAAGCCGCCCGGTTTGTCTCAAACAGGTTTCAGGGCAGGGAAATTCCGTCGGGTGATGAACTGAGAATAGTCGGGAATGATCCGTTTTATCAGAAGCTGAAAGAGATCTGTAAGAGTACCCCGAAGACAGCTGAAAGTGATACCTATGACAGAAGGCTGAAGGAGCTGCTGGTGAAAATGGGTATTGCGATGGGCGGCGACGGAATTGATGAGCTGACGGATCCGGACTGGTCGGCACAGCCTCTGCCGTCGGAGGTGATTGGCCAGGGCCCACGTGAAGATGCGGATCAGAGTGTTGTCCCGTCCGGGGGAGATACGGACCGGGAGGGAAGAAAGGAAGCCATTGAAGGTACAAAGAATTCACTCGGAGCCATGTCTGGTTTTATCGACGGGCTGGTCCGCATTATGGAGCAGATCATCGAAAAGATTTATATTGCGGAATATGGCATACAGATGTTTTCCTATTTTACAGTGGATAAGAGCGAAAATGGGACCAGTCTTCAGGGAGAGATCACATCGCTCAGCAATGATGATCTGACGGAGCGGGGACTTTACCGGGGTGAGGTGGAGTATATTCTCTGGGGAAAGAAAAATATACAGGAAAACGTCAGGAATACGAAGTATCTGTTGTACGGAATCCGGATGATTTTTAATCTGATTTATACTTTTACCGACGGACAGGTCGGAGGGATTACGAAGCTGATGGCAGCTGCGCTCTCCTGTGGCGTTGCGTTTCTGATCCCTGTCTTTGAGGTGGTAATAAAAGTAGCGCTGGCCGGTGCGGAGACGGCGATGGATGTCTCGTGTCTGATGGCCGGAAAAAAGGTTCCGCTGATCAAAAGGGCGGATAATGCGCATTTTTCACTGAATACGCTCACGGATAATCAGAAACATGATCCGCTGGGCATGAGTTACAGGGATTATCTGACAGTGTTTCTGCTGATTCAGGCAGCCGTGGGAGAGCAGGGGATTCTGGCGCGTATTGCAGACTGCATCCAGCTTGACACAGAAATGGATATCACACAGGGGTACACAATGATATCCGTGCAGGGTGATGTATCTGCACGCACCACGTTTATGAGCAGAGTGGCGTCTCTCCCGGACGGGTCGCACGGGGCAGGTATGGAAGACTGGTATCACATTTCTTACCAGAGCGTGCTCGGATACTGACAGGTGCGCCCGCAGGAGAGGATATACACGCTGGGAGGAACGATGGACAAAAGATTGGGTAAAGGTTCGCTGACCGTGGAGGCAGCGCTGTTTCTGACGTTTTTTCTGATGGGATTTCTCACCATCATTAATTTTGCCAGGCTTACCAGGGCGGAGGTCGTTGTGCAGCGCGCGATCAATGGGACGGCGATGCAGATTTCCCAGTACGGGTACCTGCTTACAAAAACCGGGATATATGATGCGATGGAAGGCACAGCGCAGGAGGCGGTCAAACAGGAATCTGATATTTCACAGCTGAAAAGTGCGGTCACAGATCTTGCAGGGGCGATTGATCAGACGTCGCTGAACGGAGTTACGAATCAGACCGTGGAGGATCTGGCCGGCGCCGTGTCGGGCGCGCAGGGGGCAGTGGACATTGTCCAGAGCTATTTTCAGAATCCGGCGGGGCTGATGACAGGACTGCTGGCAGTGGCAAAGTACCAGGCGCAGCAGGAGGTCTGCACGCTTCTGGTGTCGCGGATCGCGGAAAGTCAGGTGGAGGCATATCTGAAGGAGGTTGCGGATGACCCGGATGCCTATCTGAGAGAACTTGGGGTTGTGGGAGGTATGCATGGGCTTGATTTTCAGGATTCACGGCTGATGAACCGAGGGAGCAAGGATGTGCAGATCACGGTGCGGTTTAAGGTAAAAAATCAGATGTTCCCAAACTTTGATTTCGGGGAGTATGAGATGATGCTCAATGCGTCGACGAGATTCTGGTGAGACGGAGAGGAGAATGATGGCGGGAAAATTGAAGGAAAATTCCCTGAATGCAAAAAAAATTCTGCCGGTGATTTTTCTGGTGCTTTTTAGTGCCGGGTTTGGATATGTGTCGTGGGTGCTGAAATTCGGACCCGTAAAAATCCTGCGGTATTATATTCTGGTGTATACCGTGTATTATCTTGCATGCGTGGATTTGAAAACGCGGATTGTGCCAAACCGCATCCTGCTGATCCTGCTGGCGGTCCGGACGGCGCTGTTTCTGGCGGAGGCATTGCTGTATCCGGAATATATTCTGGCATTTCTCTCGTCGTCCGTGTCGGGGGCAGTGCTCGGTATGGCGGTGCTTCTGACCGGTAACGTGCTGTGCAGAAAAGGAATGGGGTTCGGCGATATCAAACTGTCCGGTGTGATCGGATATTATGTCGGGCCGCAGGCTGTGATGTTTGTGCTTTTTTTCTCTCTTCTGACGGCGGCAGTGTACAGTATTGTGCTTCTTCTGGGAAAGAAGATCAGCGCGAAAGATGAGATACCATTTGTGCCGTTTGTGTTTGCGGGACTGGCAGTGACCTGTCTGCTGGGAGCATAACAGGATTAAAGGCGTGGCATGTATATTGCTGCGAGGGACAAAAGTGCGGGTGGAGGCGGGAGATATGAAAAAGAAAGTGACGCTGCTGCTTGTGGTGCTTCTTGTGCTTGGCTGGTATCAGACGGTAAATACCGTGTTTGCCATACCGGTGCGGTATGCGGCGCATATTACGGCGGCGGAGAAATATGCACGGAAAGAGATTTTTGAGGATGCCCTGACCGAGTATCAGGAAGCGTTGAAGCTGCAGCCAAAGTCGGTGCGGGTAAAGCGGAGTATCGCTGAAATGCAGCTGAAGCTGGGTAACAGGCCGGAATTTATCCGGGGCTGCGAGGCTCTGATCGGCAGAGAGGAGCTGGACGAAGAGGCGCTGAGAATGCTGGCAGCGTATTATGACAGTAATGGAAAAGAGGAAGAGATTGTTCTGCTGCTGCGGGAACTGCGCGGGACGCATTCCGGCAGCGAAGCGGTGAATGAACTCTGGGACCGGTATCGTGGAAGTTATGAGGAATTGTACTACAGTTATGAAGAAATAAAGCCGTTTCACGACGGATATGCGGTTGTGAAAACAGAGGGAAAATACGGTCTTATTGATATGGAAGGAAAAGGTGTGATTCGCCAGATATACGATGCGGCGGGCGCTTTTTCGCAGGAAGCGGGCTGTGCGCCGGTCAGCGAGGGCGGGAACTGGTACTATCTCAATGAAAAACAGCACAAAAAACTGGTTCCGGACGAGGATTATGATTATCTGGGCACTGTCTCCGGTGGAATTGCGGCCGCCGGATCAGGCGGAAAATTCGGATTCGCAGATACGCAGCTGATACTGAAAACAGAATGCGGATGGGAGGAAGTCAGTAATCCGTATCAGGGAATTGCGGCGGCAAAGCGAGACGGAAAGTGGGCCCTGCTGGACGATTCCCTGCAGCCTGTGACGGATTATATTTATGAGGATATCGCAATGGATGAAAATGGCTTTTGTTCCGGTCACGGTCTGGTGTTTGCGAAAAAAGAGGACGGATATCATCTTGTGGACGGCGGGGGCGGAGAGGTCTGTGCCCGGGTATTTGAGAATGCGAGGCCATTTGGCAGTTCGGAGCTGACAGCCGTGTGTATGGACGGAAAATGGGGATTTGTGGACACTAAAGGAGAAATGGTTCTTTCCTGCCGATATGAGGATGCAGGACCTTTTCAGATGGGGGTTGCTCCTGTAAAGCAGAGCGGAAAGTGGGGTTACATTGATCCGGAGGGGAATTTTCTGATTGATCCGGTGTTCGAGGACGCCTATCCGTTCTGTGAGGGCGGGACAGCTCCGGTAAAGCAGGAGGACTGGTTCCTGATACGGCTTTATGCAATATCATAGGAGAAAAGAAATGGGAAGATTTACATATGAGAATCAGGGTGCGGTCACATTTCTGGTCTATTTTCCGGAAGAAGATGAGAAAGTAGATTCGCTTGCGGCGGGAATGGCGGCAAACAACCGGATGACGGGAGTTCTGGTTCCAGGTTTTACGCAGCAGAATATGGAACGCCAGCTAAAGTATAATATTTCCTCCAAAATCACTCTGGAACAGTATTTTTCTGGAAATGTAAAAAAACGGCAGCTTACCGGTGTGTTAAAGAGTCTGACATCCGCGTTGATACAGGCGGAAGGGTTTCTGCTGGATGAGAGCAGTTTTCTGCTGGACTGGAGATATATTTATGTGGATGTTGGAAGCGCACAGGGATATCTGCTGTGTTTTCCGCTGGAGGGGGCGGTGGATCAGGAGCTGTCGTTTTATGAGTTTGTCCGGCGGGTGATATACGGGATTAAATTTGAGGAGACGGAAAACTGTGCTTACATTGCGGTGCTGATGAATTACATAAACAGAAAAGAAAGCTTTTCTTATGAAGGCTTTCTGCGGGTGCTGGAGGGTATGACGCAGTCCGGTCAGTCGCCTGTCGGGATGAGCTCCGGCGCGGAATCTGCAGAAGCAGACGGGTCTGGCGGCCGTATTTTTCACAGATCAGGAGGAGTAGCGGCAGACGGGATACAGGTAAGATCCAAAGATGTGGTTCCGGGACAGATGCCAGCCCGGTCACAGGATGGGGGATTGCCGGAATATGCGTCCGGTCAGCCGCAGAACGGGGCATCTGCAAAGATTTCTCCCAGTCAGCCACAGAGCGGAATTCAGGGAACCATGGCCGGGCAGATTGTGCTGCCGGGTTCAGGAAGTCCGGCGGACGGGGCGGAGAAGCAGCCAGCTGCGGAAAAGAGTGACAGAAAGAAAGGATTTTTATTTTCGTTTGGGAAAAAGGAAGAAAAACCTGAAAAACCAAAGGGCGCAGATAAAAAGCGGGAGAAGAAAGAGAAGAAAGAAAAAGAAAAGCAGGAAAAACAGGAGAAGAAAAAGAAAGGACGGGAGTCCGGGATCCTGAGATTCCAGATTCCCGGAAAGTCCGGGAAGCCGTCTGTTTTCCCGGCGTCCGCGGAGATTCCCAGAGATTCCGGAAGTCCGGGAGACGTTCAGACAGGGCAGGAAGCGGTACCGCCGGTTCGGGATAATGATTTGCCTGTGCAGCAGCCCGCGGCGTCCGGCGGACTGTTCCGCGCACAGGCGCCTGCATTATCCGGAATACAGACAGCGGAGCAGCCGTCCGCGTCAGGTGTGCCGGGGGGTGTGGAACAGCGCCCGGTTTTTGCGCCCGGTTTTTCCGCTGGAGGTCCCGGAGATTTTGGAAATACGGTTCTGATGGGAGAACATGATGATGGAGTCACGGTGTTGTGTGGTAGTGGAATGGATGACAGGCAGGAGCGGTGTATCGTGCTGACCAGACTGAAAAACGGACAGCGGATGGCGATTGAAAAAGAATGTTTCCGGATCGGCAAAGCAAGTAGCTTTGTGGATTTTTACGTGGGAGACAACAGGACGATCAGCAGAAGCCACGCGGACATTCTGGTGCAGGCCGGAAATGTCTTTATTCAGGATAATAATTCCATGAATCATACATATGTAAATGAAAAAATGGTGATGGCAGGTGAGCGGATTCCGCTGAGGGACGGGGACCGGATACGTCTCTCGGACGAGGAGTTTTCGATTTCGATTCAGGGCAGGTGAGACGGTATATGGAGTATTTATATTCATGCCATACCGACACGGGAACGGGAAAATGTGTCAATCAGGACGCGTATGTGGTCAGAGCGGCGAAAATCAATGGAGGCGTGTTTCTGCTGGCAGCAGTCTGCGACGGCGTGGGGGGCTTTTCCTACGGCGAGCGGGCGAGCGGCGAGGTGATTCATGGATTCTCTGACTGGTTTGATTATGAGCTCCCGCAGATTGCCAGTGCGGAGGAGGATTTTGGTACTGCAGTACTGGAGCGATGGAGACAGCTGGTGCAGACGGTGGACAGAAAGCTTCTTTCCCGCGGCAGAACATATCACACAAGGATGGGGACGACGGCCACTACGGTGTTATTTGCGGATAAGAAATATTATTTCTGTCATGTCGGTGACTGCAGACTCTATCGCATACGGACCAGGGCGGATCAGCTGACGAAGGATCATTCGCTGGTTGGACGGGAGGTCGCGGCAGGAAGGATGACACCGGAAGAGGCGGAACAGGACAGCCGGAGAAATGTGATTCTGCAGTGCATCGGAGCGGGAGCAGAGCCCCGGCCGGATTTTGGGATGGGAGAGATTGAGGCGGATACGACTTACCTGCTCTGTTCAGATGGGTTTCGCCATAAGATCACCGCGGATGAGATCGGGGCCTGTTTCCTTCCGGAGCTTCTTCTGGGACCGGATCAGATGAAGGAACGGCAGAGGCATCTGACTGAACTGGCGAAAGTGCGGGGAGAGCGCGATAATATCACGGTAATAGCGATAAAAGCGGTCGGAGAGACATTGGGAGAAAGATATGGATGACATGGCAAGAGAGTTTGCCGAGACCTATGAAATTCTCGGAGAGATCGGAAAAGGCGGCGGGGGCGTTGTCTATAAGGCATATCATAAAAGGCTGCAGAAGGAAGTCGTCTTAAAAAGAATCCACAGTAATCTGAAAAATATCAATACCAGGGCGGAGACGGACATCCTGAAAAATATCCGGCATGCCTGTCTGCCCACGGTTCTGGATTTTCTGGAAATTGGCGGGAATACCTATACAGTAATGGACTATATCTGTGGAAGATCATTGAAGGAATGTCTGGATGAAAGACAGCAGTTTCCACAGGCAGAGATCATCGACTGGTTCCGGCAGCTGTGCGAGGCGCTGACACTGCTCCATTCGCAGAACCCGCCGATTATTCACGGGGATATCAAACCTGCCAATATTATGCTGACGCCTTCCGGGAAGATCTGTCTGATTGATTTTAATATCGCTGGTGTTTTTGAGGGAGATCACGCTACGGTTTCCGGATACACGCCTGGGTATGCGCCGCCGGAACAGATCCGGTGCTGTCGCGGGTGTGGCAGAAAAAGTGGAGAAGCTGTTCCGGCGGGCTGGCAGCAGGAATTTCCTGAGGAGGAAACGCTTCCCGCGGGTATGGAGGTTCCCTTTGTGGCCGGGGCAGGAGATACAGGCGTGCAGGAGGAAACAGTTCTTTTACAGCCAGGGGAGTGTTATGGGGAGCTGCGGAGGAATATACAGGGAAATCTTCTGCCGGAGGCGGGCGGGAATATTCAGGCAGAAATGCAGCGTGCCGGTCCGCGGGAAGAGAAGCGGGAGACAGTGGATGTGCGGACTGATATTTACAGTCTGGGAGCGACGGTATATCATCTTCTGACCGGAGAAAAGCCCGGCCCGGCGCCTGTGCCGGAGATCCGGGAGCGGATTGCAGATGTAAATGAACCTCTTGCGGGGATTGTTATGAAATGCCTGAAAGAGGATCCCGCGGAGCGCTATCAGAAGGCGGAGGAGCTCTCTCAGGCGCTGGGCAATATCTATACTTCCACGAGCGCCTATCAGAGCCTTCTGAAAAAACAGAAATTCGCGCGTGCGCTGCTGTGCGCCGGCATCGTCGGGTTTCTTGGGCTGGCTTATGCCGGGAGTCTTAAGATGCGGCAGGAACAGGACTATGCTTATCAGGAGCTGGTGAGCTGGGAGAGCGGGGCTGCTGACAGGAAAGACTGGGAAGAAATGGAGGCGTACTGTTCACAGGCGTCCGGTCTGTTTCCGGAGCGGGCGGAAGCTTATCAGATTAAGGGGGAGGCGCTGTATCAGAGGGGAGAATACGAGGAGGCAGTCCGTTTTCTGACGGGGGCTGCGCTCCCCTATACGGAGGAAGGGGACGGACGCGCGAATCTGTTTGTACTGGTGGCAAACTGCTATTTTGAGCTGGAGGATTATGCACAGGCAAAAACAGCGCTGGAAGAAGCGCTTGGCTCCGGAGGGGCCGAAAAAAGCGGAACAGGAAACAGTGCGGTGTACCGGGATTATGCTGTGACGCTTGCACGACTCGGCGATATTGCGAAAGCGACGGAAATTCTGAGAACCGCGATCCGTCAGGGACTGGGCGATGACGGACTTCATTACACAAGCGGGGAGATTGCGTGCGCGTCCGGAAAATATCAGGATGCACTGAAAGAATTTGCAGCCGCAGCCGCTGATTCGGATGACGGATATCTGAAAATGCGTGCATATGTGATGCAGGCAGAGATCATGGCGAAGCAGGAACAGACACCGGAACGCTGTGCGGAGCGGATTGCACTGCTGGAGAGGGCGCAGGAGGAACTGCCGGTGCAGTATCTGAACGCCGTTCTCAGACAGCTTGTGCAGGCGTATCTTGATTTTGCAGATTCGGGCGGTGGAAAGCAGGCATGCCGGAGCGCGATCGGAGTGCTGAGGGAGATGGAATCCTATCAGTGGGATACGTACGTCACACACCAGAATGTGGTGATTCTGTGTCAGAGGCACCAGCTGTTTGAGGAAGCGGAGCAGGAACTGGGGAACATGCTTAAGCTGTATGGGGAGGATTACAGAACTTATAAACATCTGGCATTTCTGGAGGTCTCCAGAGAAAATCAGAAAGAAATGGGGGAGCGCGATTACACATCGTTCCGTTCGCGGTATGAGCGGGCGCTGGAGCTTTATGAGGGGCAGAATGCGCATAATCAGACCGATGCGGATATGGAAACGCTCAGAAGACTTTATCTGGAGGCGGAGCAGGGCGGCTGGTTTTAAAAAGGAGGAAGAGATGTCACTGGGTGTTATGATGTTTTCCGGGGGAATCGCGGGGGCGGCGCTGTGTCTGATTCTGCTTCTCTCTTCCTGGAAACTCTTTGCGGTCCAGCGGAAAAAGCTGCTGGAATTTCTGGAAAAAATGTGAGGGGAGAAATGGTCAATGAAAAACAGATTCGGTGAACTGATGAAAAAGTCAGGGACGGCAGGAACCCGGAAACTGATGGTGGCGGTGCTGACAGCGGCGTTCGGTGTTGGCAGTATCGGTCTGGCTTATGCGGGCGGTAATACGGACAGCCGCCTGGAAAGAGAGCTTTCCCTGGGAGACAGATATCTGGAAGATATGGACTATGAGCAGGCTGTCGCTGCGTATGAGGATGCACTTGCAATTGATGACAAATGCGTGGAGGCATATCTGGGACTGGCGGAAACCTATGTGAAAATGGGCGATATAGACAAGGCAATTGATATTCTTCTGCGGGGTATTGAAAAGACAGGTTCCCAGGAGCTTATGGACAGACTCAGTGAACTCAGAGACGGGCAGGAGCAGGACGATCCGGGAGAAGAAGCGGATGAGGAGAAACCAGGCGGTGGATCCGGAGGCGATGGGGAAAGTGGAACAGACGTGGCAGACGCGGATGGCGGAATACCGGAACCGCCGGCGGGTGGCGGAGCCGTGGATGAGGACGGGGAATCCGGAGAGGAGCCGGATGAGCCGCAGGAACATCCGGGAAGACCGGAAAACGGGGAAAGTGATGATGCGGACACCGCGGATGGAGAGGATAATTCTCAGGATGATGCCGGAAATGCGGACGGGACCGGGGACGCGGGCGATTCCGGCGATACCGGAAACACGGATGGATCCGGGGGTGCAGGGGACAGCGGAAATGCAGACGGGTCCGGAGGAGCGGGAAACACCGGAAGTACTGATGTCCCGCCGGGGCAGCTGGAGGAAGATGGCGCGGACAGCGGAGAGGATACCGGCAAACAGGATGACGACAGATGGCCGGACGGCGGTCTTCGCCCGGAAGAACCCGAAGACACGGAAATACCGGAAAATCCTGAAAATTCAGAAGATCCCGGAAACACGGAAGATCCCGGAAACACGGAAGATCCCGGAAACACGGAAGATTCCAATGATCCCGGACAGCCGGAAGTTCCGGAAGGAACCGGACAGCCCGGAGAAACAGAGCAGCCTGGAAATACGGAAGAGACGCAGGATCCGGGGAATACGGAAGCGCCGGGAGATACGGATCAGCCGGGGAATACGGAAAACACGGAATTACCCGGAAATACAGATGAAACGGAGAATCCGGGAAGTACAGAGAATCCGGGAGATACGGAAAATCCGGATGAAGAACAGGGAGAGGATCACGGTACGATTATCGGAAGGGTTGCTGCTGCGTCCAGTCCGGAGACGGCAATCAGCGGCGCGGAAATTCAGATCTACAAAAGCGGCGACAGGGAACTGAAGGAGGTAGTCGCCACGGATGAGGCCGGGAATTACCGGGCGACGCTTCCGGGCGGGGAGTACTATATTGTTGTCAAAAAAGAGGGGTATCTGACGCTGATGGATTATCAGGTGACAATCAGAAACGAACAGGAGGTTTATATTGAGCTTTATCTGATGGCGGAAGATAACGGAAGCGCGGAGGAGACAGGAAAAGTAAGCGGAAACATCACAAATGCTGTCACCGGTCAGATAATTCCGGAAGTGGCGCTGACGCTTAGGCGCGGGTGGAATCATGTGAGCGGAGAGGAAACGGTGGCATCGCTGGTCACGGACGGGAACGGACACTATGAGACAGAACTGCCTGGTGGAAACTATACGGTGCTGATGGAGAAAAACGGCTATATTTCGGGCCATTTTAATATTACTGTGACAGGCGGTTGTGTGCTGAACGGAAATGGGACTCTCAATCCGTCTTCGGAGAGCACCATCCCGTCCGGAGAAATGCGGATTATTCTGACATGGGGGGAGACACCCAGGGACCTGGATTCTCATCTCACAGGTCCGTCGGTTGACGGAAACGGACAGTTTCATGTATGGTATGCCAATAAAGATTATATCGAAGGAGACCAGATGGCTGCAAATCTGGATTTGGATGATACAACTTCCTTCGGCCCTGAGACGGTTACCGTATACCAGATGAGTACGCGGGGGATTTACAGATACTATGTACATGATTTTACGAACAAGGCAAATGGTTCAAGCAGACAGATGTCGGATTCGGGAGCTCAGGTCAATGTTTATTTCGGTGAGGTATTGTATGCGACATTTCATGTACCTGCAGATCAGGCTGGAACGAGATGGCATGTGTTTGATCTGGATGCCGGACGAAAGATTCTGACACCGGTCAATGAGATGGCTCACGGTTCGGTGCCTTCCAGCAGCCGGATGATGGAGAAAGGAAAGCCGGATGAAGCCGTGGAAGATACGGGAACCGGATTGATTTCAGACGAAATGCCGGTCTTTTGGGAGAGTGGTCCGCAGGAGCAGACGCGTGGCGCCGGATTATCCGGAGGCGTGGAAAACAGTGTGCTTCCGGAGCGCGGCGGTGAAGAAGAGGATATCGCAGACGGGCGGATCCGTGGAGATGACATCCGGGATGACGTGTGGCAGGACACAGTTGTGCCGGATACGGGGAATGGGGAGGGATTTGTGCCTGAACCAGATGCTGGAGAAGATGCAGGACCGGAAGGCGGAGAGGACTCCATGCCGGAAAACAGAGTGGAGCTGCAGCCGGAAGAACCCGAAGAAGGCGGAGAAGAGCCGCAGCCTGCGCCGGAGGTGACAGAACCGGAAGGCGGAGAGGAGCCGCAGCCTGCGCCGGAGGAATCCGGAATAGTTGTACCGGAGGAATCGCAGCCTGTGGCGGAGGAGCCGGAGATGGTTATACCGGAGGAATCGCTGCCGATGCCGGAAGAGACGGGGCTGGAATCGTGGACGGTGACACAGGCTGCTGATCCGGCATGTGTGCCGGAGGCGGAGAGCGCCGGGGCCGGCGACCGGGATCCATGGAACAGCGGACAGGATAAAATCCACTGGGAGGATGCCGGACTTCCTGAAAAAAAGGTAGAGTGGGAAGAGCTGGTGACGGAGTAAAAATCAGTCGGAAACAGACAGTTCACTTTTTTAAGAGAAATTTTACAGGGGAAATCACAGCCGGATACTCAGGCCGGCTGTGATTTTTTTGTATGGGCATGGCCCTGTTTTCACTGTGGAGTTTTTCGTGATCCGAAAAACGGAACTTTGAAAACAAATAAACCACCTG
>OFGA01002030.1_pt1 | contig 13020 bp, 16 predicted proteins | sample 1521471 | NCBI WGS metagenome assembly OFGA01 (sample SAMEA3504086, study PRJEB24116) | mouse gut metagenome | biome: mouse gut; feature: mouse-associated habitat; material: faeces | place: Denmark | collected 2011
AAATTTTTGATTGACGAAAATACAGAGCATCCCACTGTTTACAGAATAACACGTGCTGATACAGCACTCTATACTTATATGGGAAAAGGTTTTATTTCTATTATTGTGACAGAATGTCAATATGAGCCAACAGAAAAAGAGCTTCGGATCGGGGTATGTGATTATACAGAAATGAACAGCCCCTCTTCTTCCCCGCCGTCAGAAGTTCCAGATAAACTGCCAGATTTTTCAGCACAGATTTTAGGGGACAGCCAGTTAAAAGTCAACATCCCTCGTACCTACTTTGCTGATTTCACTGATGTTTTTGGCAATAAGATAAATTTGAGCGATATAAATTTTACATGGAATATAGTATCTGACTTTTATATTCGATCAGAGCAGGAAAATAATTGGATAAAAATACTGGCAGATGACGATTCTCTTATAGGCAAATCCTTTTTATTGCAAATTTTAATAGATAATAAATGTATATCAGAAGTTAAAATTTACATAATTGACATTAATCAAATTTAGGAGGTGTTATTTTATATCGAGCCTATATTACATATCAAGCTATAAAAACAAAATTATCAGTCTTTTGCTAAAAAATAGAAATTTTGTTACTGTCATGAATCCTATTTCAGATTCTAAATGTGAATATCTGGATGATATAGATATTCTATTAGGCGGTGAATGGATTTATAACGGAAGAAAATATGAAGAGGCAGGCCAGATTTATGATTACAATTTTGTAGAAGATACTGTCACCAAAGAAAAAACTTTTGTATTTGTTGAAACAGACATAGATAATGTTACTCAAAATATCTTTACAAATTTCAACCTATATGTATGCGTATTTACCACTAAAGGTCAGGTCAGAATTACTGATCATAGCTCCCCTACGGTAAAACAAATACGGGATATGGGATATATTACAGGCGTATATGCAAATCGCATTGATGTACTATGTGATATAATCGACGGAATATTAAATGGAACAGATAAAATTAATGGTATTGGCAATGTCCGTCCAGCAGACAGAGGATATTGCACCATCTATCTTCCAAGCCATAAATTTTACGGAAAATGTTTAAAATATAAAATTATGAATTACAGTGAGGATGAAGCCTGTGAAAATTAATAAAGAATTATTATTTCCTTTTGTTATTTATAATGAACCGTTTAAATATGATGAAAATATCACGCTTCATCCTGTAACCATGAAAGATGTTCTAACATTTCAACCATTATCCCAGTGTATAATTGTAAGAAAAAACAGTACATTTCATGAAAAACAGATCATTAAAATGTCCTATATGGATTTTCTGATTTTTTGTTTAGGAAAAGAAGACTTAGAAGAACAATATAAAATTCCAGGGCTTTCACATTATTACATTTTTGCACTGCAGCTGCTGAAACTATGCTGTCCAGAATCTGAAATTAAAGTTAATGAACAGAATGGATATTTTGTAATAAATGATAAAACGGTTACACCTCAGATGTTTGATGATTTAAGGCGGATCATAATCATACAAAATGATATCGACTTTGATATTGATGAATTTTTAAACTATGATACAGAACAGCGGTTATTAAAAGCCCAAAAAGACAGTTCAAAAAACACAAAGGACAATACTCCAAATATTGAAGATTATATTGATTCTTTAGCCATTGTTATGAAAATGACTGAGAAAGAAATATTGAATATGACTATCCGTAAATTTTGGAGATATATCAAACGCTATCAATTATATGAAAGTTACAATATTTTAAAGACAGGTGAATGCAGTGGAATGGTCTCATTTAAAGAACCTATTGAGTACTGGATGTCGGGAATCGAAAGCGGCGATAAATACAGCTCATATAAATCAGAAGAGCAAATAATAAAAAATAAAATAAATGAAGCAAATGGTTAGAACAGAATAAATCTGTTCTTTTTTATTACAAAAAGAAAGGAATTTAAGATGCCAGAAAATATTAGCAATAAATTTAACAGCAAAGCAAAGAATTTTTTAGTATCGACTGCTGATTTTTCATTATTTTTTAATGATATGTTGGCTTGTACAGGTACAGTAAATTTAAATACTTCAATAGAAGTAAGCATGCAGGAGCAGAACGTTAATGCAGGTAAGGGCAACAAATTAATCTATTCATACACCTACGGACGAGAGCTAAAACCTACGCTTGAAGCAGCCAACTGGGATCTGAGATACTTATCAGTGAACCTCGGAAGAGATATTGATGTCAAATTGGACGACGCATACGATATTTATAAATGCGTTACGATCAATAATGGTATCGGAGTACTTCCTCACACCCCTGTTGGAAACGTTGATGTTGAAATTTCTGCTGATAATGCTGTGAATGTCACTCCAGATGGGAACACAATTGATATGACGCCTTACGGCATAGAATCAGGTACTGTGAATGTTACATACAAGTTTAGGGAAATGAGCCAGACTATCGTAATTGATGCAGAAACCTCACCGAAAGTTTATAAGCTTGTAATGACTGCTGATAAGCATAATAATAAACGTGGAAAAATTGGTACCGTAGAAATTGAGATTCCATCTTTTCAGCCAAGCGGAAACTTTAATATTGAGTTTACTCCTGACGGAGTATCTTCAACTACGATAGAAGGAAAGGCTCTTGCTGTAGAAGGCGACACCTGTGATTCTGGCAGCGCCGTATATGCATATATCAGAGAACGAAGCGATGAAGAATATAATATTGTAGTATCAGAAATTGTTGCTACTCCAGGTACTATAGAACTAGATTCTGCTGATAACACTACGACCGCTGTTATCTCAGTAATCGGCCAGAAAGGCGTCATGTATAGTAATATCGAATTAGAAAATTCTGACTGCACATTTGTAAGTGACACACCTACGGTTGCCGCTGTTGATGAAGACGGTGTTGTAACCGCTGTTTCTGCTGGTGCTGCTAAAATTACAATTTCTTATGGCGGTATTTCAGATGAAATAGATGTAACTGTTGTTTAATGTAAAGTATAGCGGACAGCTGTAATATGCTGTCTGCTTATTTGGAGGAAAAATGGACGATAAAGAAATTGTTTCAAAATCTAATGAAAATAACAGCGAAGATCCAGAATCTTTATCTTCAAAGAAATCAAAAAATTTATATAAAAGTTTTAAAGATAAGGAATGCCATGTAATTAAATATAATAAATGCGATAAAACATTAGATGTCTTATTTGATCGTTATGGAATCAGACTTTTTAACGTAGAAAATTTTAGTGGAGGCACGGTGATTATAAAATACAAAGGTGAAATTGGAAAACCCGATTTTGAATACAAGTTGTAGGTGATACTATGTGTAAAAATGCATATAAGCAAATCTCAGAACGCACAAACAAAGAAATGATTTTTTGCAGTCTGCTTGGAAGTGATGGATCACTGTCACAGATTTGCGTAAACCAAAGGTTTTGCCAGGAAAAAGGAAAATATGTGGAATCTGATCATCCTAAGAAGAACTGCAAAAACTATATCGAATAATTCATAATAAAAAAGGAAGGAATAAGAATGAAAAAAATCAACTTTAACGGAATTACCTCTGAATCAGTAGCCGGTGTACTGCTTTTGCTGGTGGCGCTGATCAATTCAGTTTTTCAGATGTTTGGTGTTAATGCTCTTCCCATTGCAAACGAAGACGTAACAGCTATTGTATCTGGTATTTTTCTTATAGCAGCTTCTCTATGGAACACATGGAAAAATAGGAACTTTTCTACTGCAAGCCAGTTAGCCCAGTCTATAACAGACTGTTTAAAAAACGGGGAACTCCTCGAAGATGATGTACAAAAATTATTATTAAAAATAAGAAAGCAGGGATAATATGAAAATTGCATTAACAGTTGGACATTCATTGCTTAAAAATGGTTATTATACAAGTGCCGATGGAAAGAAATATGGCGGATGTAATGAATATAAATGGTGCAAAGCTTTTTCTAAACAACTCTTGAAGAAATTACAGGAAAATGGTCATGATGTAACACGAATTATTTGTCCAGAAAAACAGTTTACTTCACATAAACAAGAAAAAGATTATAAACTGAATCTAATCAACAAAGGCAGTTATGATTTAGTTATTGAGCTGCATTTAAATGGAGCTGCGCCATCTGCCGAAGGCACAACCGTTTTATATAAATCTAGCACAGGAAAGAAATATGCTGAACAGGTGCAGAAACAGCTTGCAACTGTTTTTAGGGACAGGGGTGTTACCCATCGTACCGATTTATACATTCTGAATGGCACAAAACCTCCAGCAATTCTCTTGGAGACTTTTTTCTGCACTAATACATCTGATTATAAAAAAGCAAAAGGACATATAAATAGAAACAAAATTGCAAAACTGGTTGCTAAAGGAATCCAGAATGCACTTTAGATTGGATGGTGTAATATGATATGCAAGATACATTAGGATTAATAAATATTGATTACACTTCTCTTTTTATATCGATTGTAACTGTTCTGATCGGCATAAAAACTATTACTACTCTATTTGAATGGTTTATCAGTAAATTAGGATTAGAAACCAAATGGATGCGTACAAGACGCGAAGATCATGAACTGCTTTTAAAGACATCTAAAAGTTTGATTGAATTACATAATACGCATGAGAATGATACGAAACAATCCGATAAACATGATAAAGAAATTAAAAATGACTTATTTAAATTTATGGATGAAATGAGACTTTCAATTACTCAGACTCAAAATGAGATAAAACAGTTTTATGAAAATAGAATTCATGACCGTGAGCAGTCAATTAAGATACAAAAAGAATTAACAGATGCGATCAGAACGATTACAGAGGGCGAAAAAAGTAGAGATAAACAGATCGAAGCATTAATGTGTGGAAATAAGGAATTGCTTGGAGCAGAAATAGATAAGAGATACAGGCAATATATTGCTTTAGATGGAATACCTGAATCGCAGGTGGATGAATTTGACGATATTTATATCGCTTATAAAAAGAATAATGGCAACCATAATAGGGACACAAAATATGATTATGTAAAGAATCATTTAAAAGTTATACCTGTTCAAACAAAACTTATAAAAAATAATACTGGAGAATAGAATATGGATAAGATTTTAGAAATAATAATGAGCAGACAGAGATACTAGTTCCAACAATTAAAGAATATATAAATAAATACAAACCTGTTGTATATGATTTGGCAAAGGAAATTGTAAATGTATATAAAGATTATTCAAACAATACTGAATATCCAACAATCATAGCAAAAACAAAGAAAAATATGTTTGATGCATATATTGGTGTAGGATTTTCAGAAGATCAGGCATTAGCATTGATGATTAATGATAATATTCAACTTATCAAAAATATGAAACAGATGTCTGATACTTCTATTTCCACCAAAAAGACAATTGATTAAAAATTATATTATAATAAACGATCAATTTCAATACTTTAAAATTGCTATTGCAAAATAATCTAGACTGTTTTATAATATTATATATAAAAAGCAAGCAATTATTCATTGAAGGTTTGAGTCATAATTTGGTAGGTTATGGCTAATAAATTAGAATTTAATTATTAACACAAAAATAACCGCTTTACTTCTCATGGCGGTTATTTTTGTGCCTTTTATCAAGGAATTTGACTATGTAAGCTGATACCACTCCGCTTACAACGCCAATAACTAAAGGTATTACAATTAGTTCACAAATTATCACATATAACACCTCCTTTCTAAGCGAGGTATCTATATAAACTGAATATCACTATTCAGATGTGACTCAAACCACCAATAACCATCTCATCTAGCCAAAATAAAATGTTGGATAACTGCTTTCATCTACTATTATAAGAAATATGCCATATTATGTCAAATAGAACATTTCCATTTTTTCAACAGAAATATAATACTGAACAAAAACCGTTAGAGATTTTTACCAGGGCAGTGCGTACACTAAACTGGATTTGAGCTTTTGTTACATATCTAAAATTCTTAAATTAAATCCAAAAAGTTAAAGATTCTAACAATCATTATACTCTTTTAAGGAAACAAACAAAAAAGAGAATAAGTATTTAGACATCGTTGTTTGATGTGGGATAGTTACGTCCCAAAAGAAGTTTTCATTTATCATATGATTTTTCTTTTAGGAATGGTTGTTGCCGCAACTATTCCACATCAGATAACGATTAATGTTATCGGCAAATAACATAAACAAATATTATTAGTGTTTCGCTACTATAATACAAAGAAAGGAAAAACTATGATTAAAACTGAAAACAGAATTTTGAAGAAATTTGAAGCAACTGATGTAACTATTGAGATTATTGACGGAGTTCCTATGTTTGAACTTTACTCAACAGGTATAGCTCTTGGATATGTAAAATCAAATACTGTGAAAGGAAAGACATATTATCAATGCAGAAAAGACCGAGTTGACAAAACAGTTAAAAACGCCGGAATTAAGCCATTAGTCCACGATGGACTAATTTTATTAAATGAAAATCAGCTATACGATTTTATGTTTGAAGCACATACTGAGAAATGCAAACCATTTAGAAAATGGGTCGTTGAAGAAGTTTTGCCAATAATAAATCATTCTGGTGGATATGTTGATCCTGATATGATTGATGAATTTGTAGAAAATTATTTTCCAGACTTTAGCGATGAAACAAAATTAGCAATGATAAAAGATGTCAGGAAAAAGAACAAAGAAATGCAAGAAGAGTTAGCTGAGTATAAAGAATTTTATGATACACTTCTTAGCACCGAGGGATTACTGCCTATGAATATCGTGGCAAAAGAACTAAAGATTGGGCTAAAGAGATTATATTCATTCTTGCGTATAAATGATGTTATGTTCTATAAAGGAAATGTAAATATTCCATATCAGAGATTTATGGAACAAGGTTTGTTTAAAGTAAAGGAAACTCCTTGTCGTGATGGTAATTATAGACCAGCTACATATGCTACACGAAAAGGATTGGAATATATCCGAAAGATGCTACGGAAAGATGGTTATTATGATTTGGCAACTGAATAAGTAAATTATTACTCCGCTATCTATAAATATCAGATAGTGTAGTTTTATATAAAGGAGGTGGAATCTATCGTTAATAGAACTAAATTTAATGTAGACAAAAACACAATCAAACGTACTTATAACGGGGTAATCTTTGATTCTGTGCTTGAAATGAGATATTACAAGGAAGTGTTACTTCCACTAGTGAAGAGTGGCGATGTGGTTAAATATGAATTGCAAAAACCATATGAGTTACAACCAAAGTTCATTCATAATAATAAAAATATTCAGCCAATTAAATATGTAGCTGATTTTTTTATTATTTACAAAGATGGTCACGAAGAAGTTATTGATACAAAAGGTTGTCCAGATAGTGTTGCCATCTTAAAAAGAAAACTTTTTTGGTATCACTACCCTACTGTTGATTATAAGTGGATTTGTTATTCAAAAATTGATGGAGGGTGGTGTGAATATGAATATGTTAAAAAGCAACGTGCAGAACGAAAGAAAAACAAAAACAAGGCCGTGGACTAAAAAAGATAAAATGAATTTGATCAAACTATATCCATATAAAACAAATAAAGAACTTTGTGAAATTTTAGAAAAAACAGATGGTCAATTGCGAGGAATGAAAAGTAATTTGGGCTTAAATCAAAAATTCAAACCTTTAACAATAAAAGAAAAAGAAGAAATCGAAAAATTTTATAAAAACAATCCTAATGAAATGAATTTAGAAGAATTTTCCCAAAAATTAGGAAGACAAAAAACTTCTATATCTAGGTACGCAAGAAAGTTAGGATTAACAAAACATAATAGAGAATTTTCAGAGCAATCAATAGAAAAGCTAAAAAATAGCTTGTGTATTTATCGTGAAACAGATACATATAAAAATAATGTACTCAAAAGTCAAACATCTCTACTTACATATTATGCTCAAAATGAACATCCAAGGGGAATGTTAAATAAGCATCATACTGATTATACAAAAAATAAAATGTCAAAATCGCATATTGAAATCTCAAAGAAAATGACATATGAAGAAAAACATAAAATAGCAATGAAAGGTGTTGAAACAAAAAGAAAAACTGGCGGTTTTCAGACAACATCAAATGCGTATTCTCGATGTAAAGGTGGATATAGAAAAGATTTAAATCAATATTTTAGGAGTGCTTGGGAAGCAAATATAGCTAGATTATTAAATCACTTTAATATTATATGGGAATATGAAATAAAGAGGTTTAATTTTGACAAAGAAGTAAGTGGAGTTATTAGTTATCAACCAGATTTTTATTTGCCACAATATGATATATGGATAGAAGTAAAAGGTTGGTTAGACGATAAGAGCATAAAACGATTAGAATTATTTGAAAAATATTTTTCATGCGAATATAAAAAATTATTATTAATAGATGAAAAGGTATACAACATTTTAAATACCATATATGCATCATCAATTGATAATTGGGAACATAAAGGAACATATTTAAAAACTGGATATGAAAAGAAAATCCAAGAACAGAAATTGAGGTGATTACTTATGACTGATTTAGAAATATCGACTTATTTAGTACAACATCATTATAAAATAGATCCACAAAATTTTCTTATGGATGTATTAAATACAAGTCCACAAATTATAGATGAAAAATATGATTTTGATACAAAAATTATGATACTTATTACACCACAAAATACATTTTCATTTGAATGGAATTACTAAAATATAGGAGAAAATTATATATTATGTTTGATAGAATTAAGGAATATATTACATATAGAAAAAACAAGAAAATTGCCAAAAGAGAATTTGTACAGATGCTCTCTACCACCCTACCTGCTATTAGAGAATTCGCTGAACACAAAACAGATACACTTGATTTTATTAAGAATACTGCATTAGCTGCTAAAGATATGGACGGTTCTAAATTATTAAATATGGTTATTGATGCCGTTGCGGATATGTTTTCTGTAGATCATAAACGATTTATTGAAGTTGGATCGTATTTAATGGGTTTATCTCCAGAAGAAATACAGAAGATTTTAGTACATTCAATGATTGAAACTTATGATAAGGAGTAAAAATGGGCGATCAAAATTTATCTAAGATATCAGAAAATATTCGTAAGGAAAATCCAATTTTTACAGATAAATTATTAGATTTACTTTACGAATATTTTATTGAAAGAAATATACAATATAATGAAAAAAATTGGAAACTCTTAAAAAAAGATAAAAATTTTAATAATATGGTTCAAAGTTTACTCACAAAGCAACTCAGTTAATACTCTCTCCAACATTTCGTTTGTTTTCCCTTGAATAAGAGCAACTATCATTGTTATTTGTGCATTAGGATCTTTTGGATCTACTCCAGTATTGTTTTTCATTTGTATAAACATATTATTAATATCTCCCATTATATTGTTATTAACTTCCTTAGATGCGTTTGATACAGCTTTACTAATTTGATCTTTTGTTATTAATTTCATATAAGAATATCTCCTTTTTAAATAATAATATCACACTGAAGACACAATTGCATATACAGAACATTTGTTCAAATTAATATGAATAGGAATAATTATGCCACAAATAATCAAAAATATGTCAGATTTACAAGCTTTGTTAGAACCATATATAGAAAAAGCAGTTCAAAATGCATGTAATAGATTACTCGGAACTTTACAAGAGTTAATCGATACAGAATTTTATGATGTTTTCAGTCCAGATGACTATATTCGTACATATCAGTTCTGGAGATCGGCAACGACAGAAATGTTAAATAAAGCATGTGGTCAAGTTTTTATGGATGCTTCTGCTATGGATTATGGAAAATTTTGGTCAGGTGAAACTCAATTGCGTGCTGCTAATATTGGCAGTCACGGTGGTTGGATTACTGATTCAACAAGAGAACACAGATTTTGGGATTCATTTATCGAATATTGTAAAAATAATTGCGTTCAAATTCTAAAAGAGGAATTGGGGAAACAGGGAATTCCTATAAAATAATTAAACAATATAATAATATAAAATGCACTCTACTCTCCTACTCTATTGGGAGAGTATTTTTGTACTCAAATTTAGATTAGGAGGTAGAAATTTTTAATGAATGAGTTTTTAATACAGCTTCAAGCGATATTAGATGTAGCAGCATCAGCAGAAAACATTAATAAAACAGGAATTACTGAACTACAGAGAAAATTAAATGAACTAAAATTTCAGGCAGTTATTGATAAAAACAGCTTATCAAAAATTGCAAAACAGATTGAAGAAATAACACATCAGAAGATCACTCTTTCGAATATCAATTTAAATCATGAAAGTCTTAATAAAGATAGCAGACAAGTCGGAAAACAGATTGGAAATGAACTAGCAAAATCAATTCAATCCTCAATCAGCGAAAATAAATCAAGAATAGAATCTGTTATTTCTGATTTAAAAAAAAATGCACTCAGCGGTCTGGTATCTAATTTTAATCTTACTCACAAAAGTATTGATCCAAGTGTTTCAAAAGAAGTAAACCAGTTAACAAAAGAATTAAATACCTTATCCATACAGGCCGTTAAAGCAGGCTCAGATTCAGCCTGGGAAGAACTGATTTCGAAACTCGGCAGGCTCAGAAATATTTTAAGTGAGTATGGACTTGTTAAAATGGATACATCATCATTTGACGATTTAAAAAGAGTTGCAGATTATTTTAAAGGATCAACTATCAGCATTCCTTCTAATATCATTAAAGAAGTATTAGGCTCCATAAATGTAAATGGTATAGAAATTTTTACCAAAAGTAAAGGCATTGAAAATTTAAAAGAATTAAATAATCAACTTCTCAGTCTCGGAGTCAGTTTTAAAAAGGGTAAAAATACTCTCAATGGCAACTGGGAAGAAATATTTAGCGGTTTAGGCAGATATGATCTGGTTTCAGAAACAAATGATGTTAACCAATATGTAAAATTAATTGAAGAGCTGTTAAATGCACGGGAAAAGCTGTATGGGGAAAACAGATTCACTCCAGTATCAAAAGAACATGTTACAGGTTTTTTGATTGAATGGTTAGATCAGTTAGAAAAGTACTCAGTGAAAATGGATGTTCTAAAAAAAGAACAGACCCAACTTCAGAAACAGATGTCAGAACAGTCTGATTCTAACACTTCGGAAATTATCAGAAATGAAGAAAAAAAACAGCAGGCATATGAGAATACTGCAAATACACAAAAACGCGTAGCAAAAAATGAATCTATATTAAAAAATAGTTCTTATACTTCTGCTTCAAACTTTGAGATTGATAATAATTCTTTAAAAAAAGCAGTTGAATATTTCGAAAAAATCCTGCAAAATGAAAAAGCTGTGGTAACTGTTCTTGAAACAATAAACAACGGGAATAATTTAAATTCATTCACTATAGGAATCAGACGTGCAAGCGGAGAAGTAGAATCTCTAAATTATAAGCTGAAAGATTCCCAGTTTGTATTTGACGGCGGAAAGATAAATGATAATGGAGTAATAAAACAGGTCAAGCAGTTAGAAAAAAATATAACCTCTTATGAAAACAGATTAAATGATTTAAAAGCAAAATATAAAAATGCAAATATTGATTATTCCGGTTTTGAAAAAACATTTACAAATTTCAAAAATGGAACTGTTACGGTAAATGAGCTTTCAGCTGCATTTAATAATCTTAAAAATTCAGCTGTAAAATCTGTACAAAATTTAAAAAGCCAAAAATCATCCGATGATCCCATTACACAGGCAGCAAATAATATAAGAGATCTGCCAAATATGATACAGGCGCTAGAAACAAATATGGCAAACCTCAAGGATAAAAACGCCATAACAGGAATCTCAGTTAAAGATTTGTCTCTTGAGTATGAAAGCTTAAAACGCGAAATGGATTCTGTTGGTGGGAAAGTCCCATTAACAGATGAATGGACAGAAAAATATAGAAATTTAATGTCTACTGTCAGCTCCTTGGGTGAACAGATAAAAACACTGAAAAAAGTTCAAGATTCTGACAATTCTGATGTGTCAAAGCAGGCTGATTTTTACTCTTCTATTTTGTCAAATTACAGACAGATTTATGCATTAAAGAAAAAATTATTATCTGCCGGCAAAGAAGAAGCCGCTGTCATTGAAGAACAATTAAAAGCCTTAAACAAAAATAACAATTCAAATTATAAAGAACTAATAAGACAGGGACTTAAAAGTTCAGACTGGCAGAAACAGGTAGATGCTACAAAGGAAAGCCTGGAATATAATTTAAGAATTGCTGCTGCCCGACAGCAGGATAAACTGGCTGCACAGGAATCTGCAAGGACAGCACGGGAACAGGTACAGGCAGAAAAAGAACGCCTTGCAATTATTGAAAGGCAGAAAAATGCAGCTGCAAAATCTGCAAAAAAAACATCTGATACTATATCCAGACAGGAATATGTCCAACAGCAGGAAGTCAATTCCATACTTACACGCCAACAGGCCGCTTATAGAGAAATATGGAATGTGAAAAAGAAGATCGCTTTATTAGATCCAGAAGACAGCCATAAGCAGATTGGCACACTTGAAGAAAAAAAGAGATTTTATCAAGAAATCTATTTGGCTGCACAAAAAGAACTTCAGACATACAATAATCTTTCTATCAATCAGGAACATTTAAATGCCCTGGCTGAAATACGCAGGAAAACAGAATTAGAAATCAGCACAGCTGCTGCTAAACAGCTAGAAAATCGTACCAATAAAATACAGTTCCAAGTTGATACAGGCGGTTATGAATCAAAGGTCGAATCCCTAGTTTCCCGTACAATGCAGTGGACAGATGAAAACGGGAATGCAAGGATCAGCACTGACGCGTTAAAACAATCTTTAGATAAACTGATTGCCGCTTCCGCTGCATACGCAAATAATAAAACAGAAGAGGCACAGAGAAGGCTCATTGAGTCTGAAAAGGAACTGGATAAACAGCTGAAGACCGTCACAAATTCAGTACGGAAAATGAATGCCGAGCTTGCAAAAGATTCTGCCGTCTCAT
>OFGA01002034.1_pt1 | contig 12999 bp, 10 predicted proteins | sample 1521471 | NCBI WGS metagenome assembly OFGA01 (sample SAMEA3504086, study PRJEB24116) | mouse gut metagenome | biome: mouse gut; feature: mouse-associated habitat; material: faeces | place: Denmark | collected 2011
AAGAAATTTAAAAATATTAGGGCACGAGGTTATATTAATAAATGGACTTAATTTATTTGTTAGAGATATTTTTAAATATAAAGAGGAATGTGATATTGTATTTAATATGATTGAAGGTTATAAAAGTAGAAATAGAGAGGGATTGTTACCCGCAATTTGTGAAGCATTTAATATACCTTATACTGGAACAGATTCGTTTGGTCTTTCACTTTCTTTGAATAAATACCATATGAATCAGATTATAAAATCCATCAATATTAAAATTCCAGAATCTGTTCTGATAGACTATCCGCTTGAGGACATTGCTCTAATTGAAATTAAGAATACAGTAGGATATCCTTGCGTAATCAAACCAAACCATGAAGGCTCAAGTATGGGGGTATATATAATCAATACACAGGAAGAACTAATTGACAAAATAAATCTCGTATCTCAACAATATAAAGAACAGTTAATTATAGAACAATATATAGATGGTTCAGAAGTATCTGTAGGCATTTTAGGAACGGCAAAGGATGCACGGATTTATTTTTGTCTACAATATGTCTATAAGGATGGAAAAAATATAGAGTTTTATGATTATGACTGTAAATATAATCTGGATCATAATATGATTTACCCACAAATCGATGAAGCAATTTTGAAAAAAATATGCAATGATTCGCTTTTGATACATAGAATCATGCACTTTCAGGACATTTCGAGAATTGATTGGAGAATTAATGAAAATAGTGCGTATTTAATTGAAACTACCCCTTTGCCGTCCTTTGAAGTAGATTCAGAATTTGATATTGGAAGCAAACTTGCCAATCGTTCTTTTGATGCCGTGCTTAAAGAAATCCTATTGTCTGCATTACACAGGTGGGAGGAAAAAAATAATGGAATTATGGGAAAATGAATTATTATGTTCAATTACAACTCTCTCTGAATTAAAAAAATCTCTTGAACTCACACAAGATGAACTGGGTGCATTTGAGAACTTACATATGCCATTTAGAGTTACACCTCATATCCTGCATGAAATAGTACATAATGACTATGGCGGGAAAATCAGAATGCAATATATCCCCCATGTGGATAATTGCAAAGATTTCTTGAATTTTAGAGATGATTATCTGGATGAAACCTCAAACGAAGTTTGTAAAAATTTAGTGAAAAGATATCCTAATAAGGCTATCCTTTTGGCCACAAATATGTGTGCAGCATACTGTCGTTTTTGTACACGGAAGAGAACAGTTAATGATATTACAAGAAAAAATGAATTATCAGAAGCCTTTGATTATTTATCAAAAAACCCCAATATTTATGATGTTATCATTACTGGTGGAGATCCATTAATACTGAACGATACTGAATTAGAAAATATTTTTTGGAATCTGAGAAAAATTAATTCTGTTGAAATAATTCGGATAAATACACGCATCCCTGTTACTCTCCCTAGCAGGATTAGTGATTACCTGATTGAACTATTAAAAAAATACAATATAAATTACATGAATATTCACTTTGAACATCCCAACGAGCTTACCCAAAAGACTATTGATGCTTGCTTAAAACTCGCAAATAATGGGATCTTATTAGGAAGTCAGTCTGTTTTGCTCAAAAATATAAATAATGATTGCATGACTTTAAAAAAATTGTTCAAACGGCTTCTTCTCGCCAAAGTAAGACCTTATTATTTATACGAATGTGATAAGATAACGGGCTGTCAGCAGTTTTATGTAAATCCATCAGAAGGAATATTGTTGATTAATCAAATCTTAGAAGAATTGCCTGGGTTGTGTGTTCCTCGTTTTGTAATTGATGCCCCTGGTAAGATGGGGAAAATTACAGTTTCACCTAATGGTCTAGTGAAAGCAGAAAATAATAGTTTATTATTAAAAAACTACCACAGTAATGAGGAGTTTCTTTACAAATAATGCAAAGAAACTCTTTCTGTTTATTCCCAAAACATCAAATCACACAAGACCAAGTGGTTTTTTGCCATTTTTATAGCAATATCATCGCAATTTGCAGATAACTCAGTCAACATATCAGGATATGAATAGTAATAGTTTTTACATAGCAAAGACAAGACTATTTTGGCAGAGAGAATTCCTGTACTTCTGTCTAATTGTCCCAGTTCAAAATACTGACATAATTTTTGATAAGCCATTAAATGATCTTTTTGTGCTAAAAATATATATGATTCCATTAGAACAATTTGTATAGTGTAAAAGGGAATTTTGTTTCGTTCTTTAGAGTTTAGTGTTTTTGCTTTTTTAAGCAACTGTATGGCTTCATCCACCCTGTTTAATTTGAGAAGACATGTTGTTTTATTAATATATAAAGCCAATAAAGTAAAATCTTCCTGTTCGAGCTTCAATAAATTAGTTAATCTTTCTTCTGCAGACCTATAGTTTTTTTCTAGTATCTCTAGAATTGCCAGAGAATTAATTGTATACGCTAATTGGTCAAAACCATATTCTCCTGCAAGTTTGTATGCACTCTCCAAATTTTCTTTGGCATTAGTATATGTATTTTCATAAAATAAACTCTCTGTTCCGATATTATGTTTTACCATAATTACTTCTATAATATCGTTGCTGTTTTTGAAATATTCTTCGCTCTTTTTCATTAACATAATTGCATTGTAGCCTTCATGAGCCATATTAGCCTTTCTCAACAACCGATTATAGTCTTTATTCATATTGTTACTTGCACATAAATAAAGTGCTTCATTGTAATGCTTAATATATTGAGAATTATCTAGTGTTTCTTCTACAGATGATAATAAACTTATTACATTTAATTTTATTGTGGGATCATCAATAGAATTTGTCTTATTATACAAGGTCTTTAACAGACTATACGCCTTGGGAGTTTCGCCAATTCCATAAAGTAACTCAGCGGTGAGATAATCCAACTCATTATTTTGCTTATTTATTTTGGTTAGTGCGATATACTTTTTTAAGTAATTTATTGCTTTGTTATAATTTGAAATTTTTCTGTTAATCTGAGCCAATAAATAAAAAGAATAATTATAGTAATTCTTATAATCAGACTTTCCCTTTGTCAAATCCCTAAGTTTTAGCGATACTTCCAAAGCAGAGTTATATAAATTTAGATAACATAATAATGGAACTAATGAAACATAATGATAAATAATCTTTGATAATTCATTAGCTTTCTCATAATAAAACACACACTTTTCCTGACATCGGTATAATTCTATACTGTTAGGATTGCAGAAATCTATTTTGGATTCATAATATTGAGCCAGTGCAATACACCAGGTTCTATGGTGTTCTGAATCAATTTGCTTTTCAATCTGTGTCTGTACTTGAATAGAATCAAATTTACCATGTTCTAATTTGGCATCTGTAAAATACAAAAGATATGTAAGAATTTGAATTTGCTTTAATACTGAGGTCACATTTTCGACATTAAAAACATCACTTAAATCCCTTTTTTTGAAAAGATAACCTATAGTGGAAGTCTGCATTATTACGGTTTGTAAAGATGGTTCTAAAAGTTCATACTTTTTTCTTACAATCTCGGAAAACTGCTCCCGCAATAACGTATCAATATTCGTCTCTTTTATAAAGTTCCATTTATCATTTTTAAGTCTCAATACGTTATAGTATTTTAGTGTATTTAAATGTCTCAGAAAAATCCCTGCATTCCCCATACTATAAGAAGATACAAGTTTAATAATGTCTTTATAAGAATCATCAGATTTGTAAAGTGATTCCCACAATTGAAAAAAGTCCGTATTATTCCATTTTTCTAATGGCTCTAAGTATGTAAGTTGTGGATATTTGGCAAAAATAGTGTGATTACGATGATAAACATTACTGTCCACAAACAAAACCATCCATAATTTGTAGTTTTGTTGATTTACAGAGACAAAAAGATTGTATAATAATTCAAAATAATCAGCATTAGCATTTCCTTCTATATCAAATATAATAGTATGTATTTTCTCTTCTTTGATTTTTTTGATTAATGGATAATAAAGGTTTAAGTGTCTGTTATAATTTTCAGCTATTATAGCGCCTGATACTTGAAATAATAAGTCAAATTCATTATTACATCTGTATGAAACGGTCCCTTTTCTGATGTTTGTATATTCCTTTGCTATCGTGGATTTGCCTACTCCTTCATCACCATATAGAAGGAAAAAGTAATTATGTGCATTATCCAAATTTTGATATTCAAGCTGTTTTGCAATACAATTTACTGCCCTGTAAACATAATCAATCATATTTTTTATCCAATAGGTGAGCTATAATATTATATAAATCGCATAGCATTTCATCTTCATTTAAATATTTTTTGACTAAGTCAAGTTTATGAGAAATCCCTCTATTTTCTAACACTATATTTTTCTTTAAGATATAAACTTCTGCAACAGGAAATAGGCATTCCAAATCCGTGCAAACAAAAAGCAGTATTTTATCCAAACCTTCATTGAGAGTAATTTTAATTTTCTCATTATCCAATAAATTAATACGATATATTACACACGTTTCTGTGTTTAAAGAACAATTTATTTCTTTAAATTTAGATTTAAGAAAATTATTTACATTTTTAAATAGAATCTGTAACTTGGGAATCTGGTAGCCCTTAATGGCACTATATAATGATCCGCATATCTCTTCAAATGAATATTTATTGATATCATAATAAAACAATGAGGATGGTAGCCACGGTAACGTAGAATCATCTAATTTGATTATTGTCAGTCTTTTGTCAGTGAGTAATCGGTCAAATGCAATATGACCCTCATATTTCGTAAAATCTTTTTTGGCATAATCTCTTGAAAGAAATATCAGCATTACGGTTTCACTGTCATCATAAATTTTCTTTAGAATATCTGGAACATGATTAAAAACAAATAACTCTGGATGTTCAACATCAATAAATACTTTTAATCCCAATTCTTTAAGTTTCTTTTCATATTTTTTTATTATTTTTCTTTGCTCAGATGCATATGAAAAGGCAATATCATATTTATCCATAATTTTCTCCTTTGTTATCCAGCGATAGTACAACATTATTATCGACTATAAAGTTTAGTGGGTAATCATGTCATCTTATTGATCGATCATCATGTATTCCCCTTTATTTTCACTCATTCGTAAGCGAAACTAGCGGATAACTATAAATTATCCTCTGTTTAGATTAAAGTTAACGGTTATAAGGTTACGGTTTATTGCAAATTCCCAAAAAAGAGGCATATGTTCGCACTAACGATGTACTTAGTCCATTTTAAGCGGTGCGGAGCACCACTCCTTTGCTGATAAATGCTCATTTCTCGGCTTTACGCATACTAATGCCATTCATTTCAAGACGATAATTATGTTGTTTATCGGTAATTAGATATACATCTGCATAGGTATGTTCCTGAAACAGATTAAACCATGACTTGATTGGTAACTGTGATATAATAATTGTGAATCTGCGTCCATCCCGTCCGTCGGTCACTTCAAAAGGATTGCAGCATTTACCTAGATTCAATTCCTTAAGAACGAAGTCATCGTTCACAAGCAGCTCAAGTTTGTACAGCGAAGTAGCGTATTCCAGATAGGTTGACTTCTGTTTGGCCTGCTCCAGTTCAAGCATGAGCGTATTTGTCCGGATATATCATTTCAGCTGGCAAAGGGCAAAGATACACAAGGCATTGCTTAAGTATGTTTTTCCACTGCTTGTCATCCCGGTTCATCAAACCAATGGCAGGTTGCTAGCCGTTCAATCGCAATTATGTCCACTTTCCTTGCAGGAACATAAATGAAAAGCTGAATTTAGGATTATTTCATTTTTGAATGTTTAGAGACTGCAGTATTCGGGTTATTCGGAACAACAAGATTTTTCGGAACAAATACATAGTATTTCAGGGCATGGACAACGCTGGCAATAAAACTTAGCAGTTTTTTATCAGAAAAGATATCTGCGTATACACGGCTACTAAAGCTAAATGTCGCAGCAAACACAGAAATCTTGCATATTTCGCCGGTTGCAGGATTGGTCAGAAGTTCAGGCTGATTACAGGCCCAGTCGATATATATCCAGTCTTCCAGATACTATTCGACACGAACAAATACTGTAACCATAAAGTCATACATTTGTTCAGATAGGCCCTTATGATAGTAGGTTGTCTCGCGAAAACTGGTGTGTTTGGAAAACGAAATCCCTCAATCGACTTTTAGCTATTGGATTCAGAAGCAAACTTGTAGAGATATTGTCTGCGCCAGATATTTTTATAATATGATGTAATAAGCTGCGGATATGATGTAAGAAATTTGTCATATACTGGAAAAAACTGTATTTTTAGTATAAAATAAAAAAGAGCGTACTAACAGAGGGTTATTTCTATTATCTTCTGTTCATGATGGATGGAGTTCTTATGTCGAGTACACTATGCGGTAGGATCAAGGCGTAATATTACTGAAACTATCTGTTTCCTTGATGTATATTACGGATTTGGAAAAATTCATAAGGAGCAGGGCGACAGATGCGGTTACAATAGCAGCAATGGTGGAGAACCCCTACGATCTTTCCATAGACATCCTTCATGATAATATCCGCTTTGGTTCACGTGTCCGTGGCATAGGCCTGGTTTGGACACAGGGCGAAGAAGTAGGAGAAGGCTGCGGCTCCTGTCAGGAGCTGGTGGTGGTGGGGCTGCGGAATTTCTTCCTGCCGGGTCCCAGCTTTGTGATGGACTGACGAATTTTTTTGTTTTTCAATAATCTACATCCTGTAAGTAGGATTAAAAAAACCGGAAACCCTTTTTAAAGGATCCCTGCTCCTGCTATGCAGAGCTGCATGGGTGATATGATTTAGGGTAAAAAAAGAACATCTGTAGTTGACAGATGTTTCCCTGGGTGAGATGGATACTCGTTTTGGGATACAGCTTTAAGCATGACCATTATAGTATGGGGGAATTTCCCTGTAAATTGCAATGCCGCGCCAGATTAGGAAATATTTATGTCAAAATAGTGGAAATAATTGGTAGATAATTGTAGTATACCAGTTATAATAGAATTATCTACCATATATGGTAGTTGAGTCAATAATAATTCATAATTATAGATTGTGAAATAAAGCAGTTATTGGGGAGGAAATCTTATGGCAGACGAAATAAAAAACATTTTTGTATCACATCATCATAATGATGCTGATAAAATTGAGGCCTTTAAAAACCTTATTGGTAGACATGGAATAGATATGAGAGATAGTTCCATTTATGAAAAAAAGTTGAAGAATAATGCTCATAATGAACAATATATAAAACAAGAACTTATAAAGCCACAAATGAAATGGGCAGGAACTGTAGCAGTGCTTATTGGAAAAGATACAGCTAAGAGTGATTATGTGAATTGGGAAATAAAAACTGCGGCAGAAATGGGGAAAAGGATTATTGGGGTATTTTTGCAAGGTGCTAAGGAAGAGGATATTCCGTCAGAATTATATGAACATGGACATAATTTGGTTGGATGGAATGGAGAGAAAATTGTAAGAGCGATTAATGGAGAGGATATGGATTGGGAAAAACCAGACGGAACCCCTAGAGATAATAATCCTATGAATTTGCCACGCTCCGTATGTTAGGAGAGAACTATGAAGTTTTACTCATATGTAATCCCAAGAGATTTTGGGTTTGCACCAAATCCGTATTTTGGATATTGTACATTGGCTACGTGTAAGCCGCGGATTCGAAATAACGCTCAAGTAGGTGACTGGATTGGAGCGTATGGTTCGGCTCGTATGGTAATTCGCGGAAAGCTGGTAGTGTTAATGAAAGTAGAGGAAATTTTAACATTTGATGAGTATTGGGAAGATAATAGATTTAAAAATAAGCATCCTGTATTTAATAAAGGTATGATGCATATGTATGGTGATAATATATATCACCATTTACAAAACGAATGGGTACAAGATCCATCCCACCATAGTAATATAGATGGGAGCATAAACTATAAAAATTTGAATCGAGATACAAAGGCAGATAAAGTGTTAGTTGCAACAGAATATTATTATTTTGGTAACAATGCAATTAAAATACCAGAAGAGTATAATGCATTGATATGGAATGGACGTAATCACAAAGTATGTCATGATGAAATTTTAATTTTGAGTTTTATTGATTATATTCGATGTAATTATGATATAGGGATATCTGGAACCCCTTATAGTAGAAAAGCAGGGGCATTTGTTCATTATGGAGGAGAAGAATGAAGGTAGTTTTTTGTGAACCGAAGCTGACAATGAAAAAAATTGATAATGCTAAGGCTTTTTTTGAGTCATGTCGTGAGATTTTGGATACATATGTAACAGATAAGGCATACATATCATCTGTTTTTCAAGTGGATCAATTGTTGGCAGGTAGCGCTGATCCAAATGATATTTTTGTTTTTTTTAATGCTGAAGACGGAAAATATGATCAAAAATTTCTTAAGCTTATAAAAAAATATAGTGATATAAAAAGTAGAATATGGGCGGTGGCAATGGAAAAAAATCCAGAATGTAGGCGGCCTCCTGAGCCGGTGTCTGATAAACAAAGTTTTGATGTGTCTTGCAGAAATGAAAATAGGAATCCTATGAAAAATAATATGAGAGCAATTGCGCATATATTTTCCAGGAAAATTGTTGCTCAAACATTATCACCGTTATACCGTGATGAAGTTTTGTATTTTATTAGCCATAGAAGAATTGATGGGGAATATATTGCCGCAAAGTTAGCAGATGAATTGAGACATTTAACAAGAGAAAGAAATGTGTATCGAGATGTTGTTAATGTTGAGGTAGGAGATGATGCTCAAAAAGATATTGATAGAAATTTGCCTATAAGTGATGTACTGATTTTTTTGCAGACAGAGGAAGCGCAGAATTCTTCGTATATTATGAAAGAACTATGCTATGCGCTAATAAATGATATTCCTATTTTATGGATTCAAATTGATAATGCATCATATTCTAAGATGGAGATTCGTCCAGGGGAACGTCCTATACTTTGTTATAAAAGCGAGGAGTTTGACTGTCAGGAAAGATTAATTGAAATTGCTGATGAAATCGAAGAAAAATGTTTTCAACTTATTATGAATTCATCAAATCAAGTATATTCTTATATTGAATACTTGAATGATTTGAATGATGCGGACAAGATAAAGCTAATTGGAGATAAAAATTCCATATTAGCATATAAGGTAGAATATAAAGAAGAAACAAAAGATAAGTATGACAGCGGAATTAGGAAACATTATATACAATGCTTTGGGAGAAATCCGAAGGCGACTGATATAGAAAAATTTATAAAAAAAGTTAAAAGAGAAAATACTTATGAATTAAGTGATAAATTATTTTTGCTCTCAAATCATGGAGATCGGGAAAGGGAAATCGGTGATACAAAGGTAACAGAAGAGAATTTTGAAGATTATATTATGAATCTTGAAAATGTTTCTGGTGTTAAAAGACAGCGGCTTAATAAAAGAATTATTCTTTCAGGAGCATTTCCAGATTGCGATGAAATTTATAAAGGTTCTTTGTTAGAAGCTATATCGGTATATTCCAGAGAAATTATAAAGAATGGATATATTTTAGTATTTGGGGCACATCCGACTTTTCAGAAACTTATATTTGATATTGGAAGATTATATGCTCCAGATATTAAATATTCTATTGAGATGCATATGGATAAGGCATATATTGATGGTTATGATGTAGAAAGACTTGAGGAAAATTGTACCCTTGTATTATCAGACGGTTTACAAGAAATGCGTGAAAAAATGATTTGTAAGAAGAAAAGTGAGCTATTAATTTGTTTGGGAGGAAAAATAAAAGAGGATAAATCCCAACAAGGAGTAGATATTGAAGTGGAACTGGCTAAGAAGGCTAATGTTCCTGTGGCTCTAGTTGGCACAGTAGGAGGACGTTCCAGTGAATATGCATTTGAGAGGATTGAAAAAAATGATTGGTTAGACTTGAACTCTTGGGAACAAGAATTAAATGAAAGCTTATTTTATAATGTAAATCATAGATTGATGATTAGGAGGTTACTAAATAAAATAGGCTGAAAGTGAAAGGTTATAGAAATGTATGCGGGTGTTTATATTTTTGAAGGAATTGATAATGTCGGAAAAACAACAATTATTCAAGCTCTTCATAGAAAAATAAAAGATGAAAGAGATGACCATTGTATTGCTCTTGCGTTTCCAGGGCATGAACCAAGAACACTAGGCAGTTTAGTATATCATATTCACCATCATATAGAGGATTATTTTGACAAACCTGTTAATGAAGCAAGTTTGCAATTGCTTCATATAGCGGCCCACATTGATTTAATTCAACGCAAATTGATACCGCTGAGCAAGGAACAATTATATTGTCCTATTGGATCGTTTTTGGTGGTCAACATATATATATGGTTTGGCTGGAGGGGTAGAAGAAGAGATTATACAATCAATTATTGCTCCAGAGGTATTGTTTTGGAGAAATATAGATATAAGGAAAATTTTTTTATTAGAACGTAGTGAGAGAAGTAAAGACTATAATATAAAAAAGGAAACTTTGATTATTAAAAAGTATCAAGAAATGGCTGAAAAGGAATCAAAATGTATCAAAATAAGTAATAATGGAAATTTAGAAAAAGTGGTATGCAATATATATAATGATATTTTTGGAGATTAAATATTATGGGGTTTAAAGATTTGATTCCAACGCCAGTTTATGACACATATTGGAAGTTTGCGACAGAACGCCAAGAAGTTTTTTATAATCGTATAGAAAATAAAATGTTTCCATGGACTGATGATGAAATTTTAAAAATATATAAATTTACGAATGCATATAGAGCTTCAGATCGTGTTAGCCAGTACTTGATAAAAAATGTTATATATGATAATAATCAATATTCCCCAGAAGATCAATGTTTTAGAATTATACTTTTTAAATTATTTAATAAAATTGAGACATGGCAGTACTTAGAAAAATCTTTGGGAGAAATTTCTTATAAGACGTTTGATTATTGTATTTATGATCAATTACTTATGAAGAAACTTAATAATAGAGAAAGGATATATTCTGCAGCATATATAATGCCATCAGGTAAAAGTTGCTTTGGCTTTAATAAAAAGCACCAAAATAATTTGAAGCTTTTAGAGAACATGATGCAAACAGGAATAGCAAAGAAGATAGCAAAGGCTAAGAGTTTAAAAGAATTGTACGAAATTTTATTAAGTTATCCTACATTAGGCTCGTTTTTAGCATATCAGTTTGCGATTGACATTAACTATAGTGAACTGTGTGATTTTAGTGAGATGTCTTTTGTTATAGCTGGACCTGGTGCTAAAAATGGAATAGTTAAATGCTTTAAGGATTTAAAAGGATTAAAATACGAGGATATTATTGAATATGTAACGGAAAGGCAAGAAGAAGAGTTTGAAAAAAGAGGGTTAAGGTTTAAAACATTATTTGGCAGAAAACTTCAGATGATAGACTGTCAAAATTTATTTTGTGAGACAGATAAGTATGCAAGAATTGCGCATCCAGATATATGTGGATTAAATGATAGAAAAAGAATAAAACAACAATATGTTAATCGAAACCTAGAAAATATTGCTTATTTTTATCCTCCTAAATGGGGAATAAATAATAAGCTATGTATTAGTAAAGGGGTATAAAGTGGCTGAATATATTGTAGGAAGGACAGCAAATGAAGTTTGGATAAAAGCAGCTAATTTGCTTTTGCAACAACAGGAAATTATTGAAGGTAGGACAGGCGGGGTATATGAAATCCTTCATTCTTTTATTTCGATAGAAGAACCTAGACAAAAATGGATTTATGATAGAATACCTCCGGTTAGTATAGGATACGCTTTGGCAGAGTTGGTGTGGATTATGAATGGAGATAATCGCTCCGATATAATCAATTTTTGGAATCCCAAACTTGAGAAATATGCAGGAAAAGGTGAATTCTATCATGGCGCGTATGGGAAGAGAATTCGTTCACATTATGGCTTTGATCAACTGTTTGCAGCGTATCAGGCATTACAAAATGTGCCGGAAAGCAGACAGGTGGTAATTCAAATATATGATACAAAAATAGACTTTCCTATTGAGAACGGAAAACCACGAGATGAGGATATTCCATGCAATGTTTGTTCTATGTTAAAAATAAGACAAGGGAAATTAGAGTGGTCACAAATTATGCGTAGCAATGATGTGCTATTAGGGATGCCATATAATTTTGTACAATTTACAGGGTTACAAGAGATTTTGGCAGGGTGGCTTGGTGTGACTGTCGGATCATATAATCACTATAGTGATAGTTTGCATTTATATAATCGTGATTCTTTAAAGATTGGAGTAGGGGAAGGAATAGGAATAGAAAATACGGATTCTTTGGCTTTAAATAAAGTGGAATCAGAAAAGATATTTAAAGAAATATATCAGCGAATGAAAGTCTTAGCAACCAAAAATGTTACAGAAGATGTTATTTATTCGCTGGGGCAATTGGATTCGGAATTTATTTCCTATAATAATATTATGTTGATTATTGCGGCATATGTGGCACAAAAAGGCAGAAAATACGACTTGGCAAAGGAATTGGTTGAAAAATGTAGTAATAGATTATATGTGATAATGTGGGAACGGTGGAAAAAATAAAGTATTTATAAATAAAGGATAATACTTGATTATCCTTCGTTGAAAATGTGATTAACGACTATTAGCGATGATTGCAGAAAAGCTAAGTCAGCCTGGCCTATAGAGGATTCAGGAAGACTTAGCTTTTCTACAATCAATTTCAACATTCATTTAATTTCATAAAATTCCTTGGATGTTTAGTCGTCAAGATATTATTCTGCTTCGCCATGGATACACTCGTATAAATTTCAGTTGTTTTGATTGAACTGTGGCCAAGCATTTTTTGTATATAACGAATGTCAACGTCAGCTTCCAGTAGCAAAGTGGCGAATGAATGGCGGAACATATGCGGAGTGATATGCATATCGATCA
>OFGA01002035.1_pt1 | contig 12995 bp, 8 predicted proteins | sample 1521471 | NCBI WGS metagenome assembly OFGA01 (sample SAMEA3504086, study PRJEB24116) | mouse gut metagenome | biome: mouse gut; feature: mouse-associated habitat; material: faeces | place: Denmark | collected 2011
GTCCTCGTACTCACCGTCGATCCGGTAAGTCGTCACTTCAAACCCAGTGTGACCGCACATAACCGTCACCGTGCCATGCTGCAGCCCGGTATCGATCGTATAGGCAAACAGCTCCTTTACCTGTTTTGGCGCAGCGGATGTCGTAATGTCCCAGTCCTTCGGCTCTAACCCCAGCATGCTGTCGCGCACGCAGCCGCCCACCGCATAAGCCTCATACCCATGCTGCATCAGCCTTTCTAATATAAAGCTCACCTCATCCGGCAGCTTGATATTAAAATCCATTTCCATATTCTCCATACCAATGACCATCCTGGTTCTTTAATATGCCTTGCCCCAGAATACTAATTTTTTCGCCGGCTTTCCGCAGCATACGCATACGTCAGAAATCTGCTCCTGCTCATACGGCATACAGCGTGAGGTCGCTGCGGTCTCTTCCTTGATCTTGTCCTCACAGGACTGCTCGCCGCACCACATGCCCCTTATAAATCCCGGCTTTTCTTCCAATATGGATTTAAATTCGTCATAATTATGTGCATCCGACACATGCGAATCCCTATGTGCCTTTGCGCGTTCAAACATGTCTGACTGTATTGTATCCAGAAGCTCTGCCATCTTCCCGGCTGCCTCTTCAAAGGCTACCTGATATTTTTCCCTTGTATCCCGGCGGCAGATCACACATTTTCCGGCCTCTATATCCTTCGGGCCGATCTCCACCCGGACAGGATATCCCCGCATCTCCGCCTCCGCAAACTTCCACCCGGGACTCTTGTCCGAGTCGTCCACCTTCACCCGGAAATGTTTCTGGAGACGATCCCTGATTTCGTATGTCTTTTCCAGAACCCCTTCTTTTTTCTGCTGTATGGGCACGATGCAGATCTGCACGGGCGCCACCCTGGGAGGAAGCACCAGCCCCTCATTGTCCCCGTGCACCATAATGATGGCGCCGATCAGGCGGGTGGTCATACCCCATGAAGTCTGGTATACATATTTTAACGTGTTATCTTTGTCGGCAAACTGTACTCCGAATGCCCTGGCGAAGCCATCGCCGAAATTATGGGAAGTGCCCGCCTGCAGAGCCTTTCCATCATGCATAAGAGCCTCTATGGCATAGGTTGCCACCGCCCCGGCAAACTTTTCCTTCTCGGTCTTCTGTCCGCGGATCACCGGAATAGCCAGCACTTCTTCACAGAAGTCCGCATATAGGTTCAGCATCTGTATGGTTCTGTCCTGCGCCTCTTTGGCAGTGGCATGGGCCGTATGCCCCTCCTGCCACAAGAATTCCCTGGAGCGGAGGAAGGGCCTGGTCTCCTTCTCCCAGCGCACCACGGAACACCACTGATTGTAGACCCTGGGCAGATCCCTGTAGGAATGAATGTCGTTTTTATAAAAATCACAGAAAAGAGTCTCTGAAGTGGGACGGACACATAGTTTCTCCTGCAGGGGCTGCAGTCCGCCGTGGGTGACCCAGGCCACCTCGGGCGCAAATCCTTCCACATGGTCTTTTTCCTTCTGCAGCAGCGATTCCGGAATGAACATGGGAAGATACACATTTTCCACTCCCGTCTCCTTGAATTTTTCATCCAGCTGCTTCTGGATCAGTTCCCAGATGGCATAGCCCGCAGGCTTGATCACCATACATCCCTTCACGGACGTATAATCAATCAGCTCTGCTTTTTTTACCACATCCGTGTACCACTGGGCAAAATCCACGTCCATGGAAGTGATTTCCTCAACCATTTTTTTGTCTGCCATTTTCTCCTCCTCCCGCATCCGCGGCTGTCACACATTTTGTCTTTTACTCCGGCCAGGGACGAATGGGGCAGGGAAGGCACTTTTCACCCTCCGCAGGTCTCCCGTCGTCAATCGGGCAGGAAAACGAAAAACGCCGGATTTCCATCCCGAAAGGGACCGGAAAACCGGCGGTACCACCCTGCTTGACGCTGTATGCATCCATCTCCTGCGCCGCTAACGCCGGCCTGCGCCGTACTTACACTTCCCCGGCAGCCACTGTCTGCCTCTGAAAGAAGTCTCGCACGGAAACTCCGGGGCAGGTTCCAAACCCGTCTGCATAAAGACCTCACAGCCGCATCCATGCCGTCCTGACGGTCCGGATGCCACGTCCTCTCTCTGGGATGCCTGCAGATTTGTACTAATCCCCTTCACAGTCGTATCTACTTGCGATTATAGTCAGGAAATTTCTTTTTGTCAAGGTAAACCCGACATTTTTACCCGAAATCCTTGTACAATGTCAGGTTCACAAATCCGTCTTCTATCCTGATCTCCGCCTTGTCCACCATCATTCCCACAAGATGCAGCTGGCTGGTCTCCCCGAAATTCCCCGTGCCTGCCAGTTCCCAGTAAATGTCTTCTATGCCGTCGTTTCTCTGCTCCTCCAGACATTTCAGATCCTGCAGCCTGTCCTCGTTGCCCGGCTGGTAATTGGCGCGGAAAGTAATTTTCCCATGCCTCCCATCCCGTTCTATGCTGGAATGGATTCTGTCTGCTCCTATGGACAAAAAGAACATGGTCAGTTCCGCAATGATTTTTGATGTTTTCCTCTGTTCATCATACATTTTGATTTTTCCTCTTTCTGTTTTTATATTCCAGCATAAAACTTTCCAGTACGGGCACCATGATAATCGCCACCCAGCCCGCGCTGAAACCATTGTTATACAAATTTAAACCGCCATACATCTGGGATGTACAGGTGGCGATGGCCACATGGAGCATGCCTGCCAGAATCCCCGCAATCACCCCGAAACGTCCCGCAATAGGAGCCAGGCCCACCGCAAAAATCGCCGCCAGCTGCACCCCCGGCGTCTCCGGGGTAAACTGGTTTAAATATGTGGACAGATAAACCCCCAGAAGCACAGGCACATAATTTTTCACATGGGCGCCAAAAGCGGCAAAGCCGAATGCCGTCAGAATGGCCCCAACCACGGGTCCGGAAAGGTCCCCTCCGATCAGATAGATGTAAGTCTCGCAGACAGCGCCTACCATCGCCATGTTCATCAGCGTATTCCCCACACCTTCCATGAGGACAAAATCCGCCACTGCCCGGCCCGGATGCTTCCATATTTTCAATACGCCTTTTATCTCACCCCGGTTCAAATACAGTCCGTAGAGAAAGGTCAGCAGAAAATAGCCATACAGCCCCGCTCCTATCCACAATGGCCTTCCCTCCCGCCAGATCAGGACCGACTCGCACTCCAGGCCGAAAGATTTCAGAATACAGACCAGGACAAATGCCAGAATCCCCGCGGAAAATCCCACATTGAACAGGCTGAAGCCCATATGCATGGAAGCTGTATGTACAGAAAGCCCCGGCAGTACAAAGCCGATGAGAATTCCCGATCCCACTGCCATCAGCAGATTGATCTTCCGGTCAAAAGGAAGAAGAAACACCAGTTCCGTCACCAGGGGCGCCAGGCTGGTTCCGAACAATGCCGTGTACAGGTATCTGCCCAGCCGGTACCCATGTACCTTGGCATAGACCGACGCCCCCAGCAGAATGGGAAGGATATTTACCGGATTCTTTCCCCAGAGGCCATACCCTACATTGATAAAAACCGCCGCCATGGTGAGACCCGTAAATTTAAATTCTTCCTGATGCAGAAGCCCCAGTCCCATGGCCATCACCAGCACCGCGTTCATAAGCGCCGCTCCGTATCCTGCCAGGCCGAAATAGTCCGTGATCAGGGCATCCCGGGAAATCACAATGGTCCACAGCCCCCTGAAAACGGACAATATGCCTTCCCCTTCCTTTATCATGCCCACAATTCCCGCCAAAAAAAGCAGAACTATGGAAAATCCGCAAAATATTTTCAGTTCCTTATGTTCCAGCCTTTCTCTTATTGTCCCGCCAGCCATCCATACCTCCATTCGTTCCGCTCATGCCCGGCAAAAGTCTCTTTCCTGACGGCTCACTGCCCCTCCGCGGCGGAAAGCCATTTCATCTGTTTTGCCAGCAGCGGCACTTCAAACAAAAGCATCACTGCCCAGCCCGCAAAATTAGCCCAGGCCAGGCTGGTAAATCCCATGGAAAATACCATCATCAGCAGCCACACCGCAGCCACTCTTCCCAGCATATTCATAAAAGTACTGTACAATGTAACCTTCAGGTCTCCCATTCCGCGGAAAAATCCCTGAATCCCATTGGTCAGGCAGGGAAGAAAATACATAAAAGATATCTGCCGCAGATACGATATGCCCAGGGATACCACCTCCGTATCCTCCGCATTCGTAAACAGCCCCATAATCTGCGGTGCGGCCAGAAAAATGACGGCGCAGATAAAAACAGAATAAACCGCCTCTGTCAGCATCCCGGCCTGAAATCCTTTCCGTATCCGTTCTTTATGTCCTGCGCCTTTATTCTGGGCGATAAAGGTAGTCATGGCATGGCCGATATTCTGCTGCGGCGTATATGCAAAATCGTCTACCCTGTTCACGGCGGTAAACGCTGCCATCACACTCACGCCCTGGGTGTTTACCATGGCCTGGATCACGGTCTTGCCCACCTGCAGACAGACCTGCTGCATGGCGCTTGTGCTTCCGTAAGCAATGGTTCTGCCCAGGAGTTTTTTGTCAAATACAAGCCATCCCCGTCCCAGACATAAGAGGGGTATTTTTTTCCTGATATATATGGCGCACAGCAGACAGCAGAACGCCTCGCTCACCACCGTGGAGACGGCGCTTCCCGGCACGCCCAGCCCGGCCACTGCCACCAGCAGCACATCCCCTGCCATGTTGAGCACGGCGCTGATCATCAGAAAATACAAGGGCGTCTTACTGTCCCCCAGGGCCCGCAGGGTATTGGCAAGAAAGTTATAGATGAATGTAAACAAAATTCCCAGAAACACAATGCGCAGGTAGGCACTGGCTTCTCCTATCACTTCCTCCGGAACCTGGATCAGCAGCAGAAGCGGCCTGGCCAGCAGAATCGTCACAATGGAAAAAAGAACGGAGAATCCGCAGCCCGCAAGAAATGTGGTGCTGATCTGCCGGGACAGCAGCCCGTAGTCCCCCGAGCCGTACTGGGCGCTCATCAGAATGCTGGCTCCCATGCACAGCCCGCTGATCAGCAGAAGCGCAATATTCATCAGAGGAGCGGATGTTCCCACTGCCGCCAGCGCTTCCTCCCCCACAAAATATCCCACTATCACAGAATCCGCCGCATTATAGGTAAGCTGGAACAGGTTTCCCAGAACCAGCGGAACCGTGAACGCAATCAGCGGAAGTGTGATCTTTCCCTTTGTCATATCTTTCTTCTGTGCCATTCCTGCCCTGCCCTCATCCTAAATTTCCGCAGGCTGTCTGCCTCTCCTGCCTTTCAGTCCCAGCTCCAGGCGTCAACGCCCTCTATGTCCAGCGCCTCTCCCTCATTGCCTTCCAGCACCACGTTCTTCAGTGTGACTTTTTCCGCGTTCCGCACAAAAATTCCCTTGCGGCTGCCCTTCTCGCATCCGGTCATCATGGCCGCCGTCCCCGGTTCGGCATGTTCCGCATATGAAATGAACACATTCTCCATCTCCACGCTCTCAATCTTCGACTCCGGCAGTCCGTAGAAATAGAGACCTGCCACATGGCAGTCCACACAGTTTACATTGCGGATGACAATCTTCCCCACCCGGGGCGTTCTCTCGTCCACAGGAAGGGCATCCTTGCAGGCCACATATTCCGATTTTCCATCCGGTCCGCAGAAATAAAAGCAGTTGATCACAAAGGCTGACTTCACGCCCTCCATTCTGACATGTTCAAAAGTGATGCCCGTGAGATAGGAATCCTTTCCCCTGCCCCTTCTGCTTTTCACCCTGAGTCCCCGGTCCGTATTGACGAAACGGCAGTTCTTCACCAGAATATTGTCCACGCCCGCCGCATTCTCGCTTCCTATGGTCACGCCACCGTGTCCCCGTTCCATCCAGCAGTTGCGGATGCAAATGTTTTTGGAGGGTGTCCGGTAGGTTTTGCCCAGGTACATTTTTCCCGACTTTACGGCAATGCAGTCATCCCCCACGGAGAAAAAGACTCCCGCGATCTCCACATCCGTGCAGGACTCCGGGTCAATGCCGTCCGTATTGTGGGAATTGTCCGGCGACTGGATTTTCATGTCCAGATAGCGGAGATTCTCCGAAAAGAAAGGATGCATGTTCCAGGATGGCGAATTCCGTATGGTAATGCCCTGCACCACAATATTTTTGCAGTGGTTCAGGAACATCATGCGGGGCCTTGCGGCCTTGTCCTGATTCATTTTCTCCAGATCCCACCAGTTTTGAAAATCCGCGGCTCCGTCGATTATGCCCTGGCCGTAGATCACCACATCTTCCACATACATTCCCGTCACAATGCTGGCATAGGTATCTATGGGGCTGCCCTCCCAGCTGGCGGCAATGAATTCCCCTTTCTCGTCGTAACTCTCGGTCCTTCCCGGCAGAACCGGATATTTCTCCCTGTCCGGAATCGCCAGAAGGACAGCGCCCTCTGCCAGTTCCAGCCGGATATGACTCTTCAGGAAAATATGGGTGAACCGGTAAGTGCCCTCCGGCACATAAATCCTGCTCTGCTCCGGAGCCGTCATAATGGCGGCCTGCAGAAACACCGTGTCGTCGCTGACACCATCTCCCCTGGCGCCGAAATTCTTTACGTTCAGGGTCACATATTCATAGGCCGTGTGCAGATAAACCGGCGCCGATACCTGATCCCCCTGCCTGATCTGCACTTCATAGGCCGTGTCCGGCTTCAGGCCGTACACTGACACAATGGTCCGGTCTGCCTCCAGTTCTTTCTTCCCGTTTACATAAAGTTCGTAGGGCTTCGTCCTATAGTCCGCTTCCCCGTCCAGAATCTCCAGCACAAAACTTCTGGCTGTCTGAAATAATATCTTCCCTTCCATGCCTGTCCCCATTTCCGCGTCCCGGTCATGACGCAATCCTTTATCTCAATTCATCCTTCGCCCACATTTTTCGCAAGTGTCACTGCATGTCCGTGCAGGCACAAAGCTTACGGTACTGGGCATATGCCATGAAAACCGCAGCAACACCTTTCTTGTCATCCGCCGTCACCGGTTCGGACAAATAATAGGCAATACTGCCATCACGCCTGCCCTGGTCAGGGCCAAGTCCTGCCACACTGCAGTTTCCTTCCAGGGTCAGCACGCCGTTTTTCTCTGTGAGTTTTCTCTCTATAATGGCTTCCAGAATCCCCTCTCCTGTCTCCCTGTACTTTTCTGCCAGCAGCACTTTCAGACGGCAGGCCTTCAGGATGGATGCCGCCACCATGGCAGAACCGGATGTCTCCGTGTAATTTCCCGGAATGTCTCCCCTGTCCGGCACCTGGAAAAACAGGCCGCTCTCCCTGTCCCTATATGTAAGAATCCCCCTGATGCCCTCTTTGTAACTGTCAAGCAGCTGCCTGTAGTAATCATAGGACCAGCTGTTCATCTCTTCCATGGTATCCACAAGGGCCATCAGAAACCATCCCATGGACCGCAGCCAGAAACCGGCCGAACATCCTGTCTCCGGATCTGCCCAGAAAGCACTCCGGGATTCGTCATATCCGTGATAGAAAAGGCCCTTGTCCGGGCAGAACATATGTTTCCGCACCAGTGCAAACTGATCCGTGATATCCACATATCTGACTTCTCCACCGAATTTAGTGTCATAGGCGGCATAAAAAGGCTGCGCCATAAAAAGCCCGTCCAGCCAGACCTGGTGGGGATAGATCTTCTTGTGCCAGAAGTTCCCCCCTTTGATTCTGGGCTGCCCATCCAGCTGGCGCATCAGAAGTTCCATCGCCAGACGGTATTTCTCCCGTCCGGTCTGCTCATAGGCAAAGATAACCGCCCTGCCCGGCGCCACATTGTCCAGCTGGTATTCCTCCCGGTTATAATAGCGGATATCCCCCTCTTCCGTGATATAGCGGTCCAGATATTCCAGCACAAAATCCCGGAAAACAGCGTTTCCCGTGGCTTCGTACAGCTGAATTGCCGCAATCAGAATACAGCCATCCTCATAATTCCATTTGTCCCATCTCATTTTACTGAAATCCTGATAATAATTTCCGATATACCGTTCCAGTTTCTCTATCTGTTTTTTCAATTCTCCGGCCTCCTGTCCTGCTTCCGGTTCTGTCATGCCATTCGGGCCAGTCCTCATTTTTGCCCTGCTTTCAGTTTACAGGATGCTGTCCCAGAAAGCAATAGGCAGGGAAAAAATCATACAAAAAATGAAGGCAGCGCCTCCCCATACCGGCGTCTGCCTTCATTTCATAAACTGTTATTGTCACCTTCTGGCCGGTTTCCAGCCGCCTTCCCCGAGCCATGCTTTTACACACTTCCCCTGAGCTTCTTTACGGCTTTCTCCGCAATCAGGCAGCGTCCGTGCTCCTTCAGCTGTATCACCTGGGATTCTTCCGCCGCAAAGAGACTGCCGAATTCCATGGCCTGGACACATGCCCTGCTGTAACGCTCATAGGAAGCCCGCCCTTTCAGCAGATACAGATAATATAGCCCGTTCATCTCATAAAGCCTGCTGTCCACCTGCAGGTTGGAGGGCAGCATGGAAGCATATTCCATGATCCTGCCCAGACCGGAAAATACAAATACCGCGAAACTGGGTCTGCTGACCTTCTGGTTCTGTTTTGTATCCCCGCTCTCATTCTGGGCATTCTCCGTATCCTGGGCGGTATTCCCGCCGCCGTTCTCCGCCGCTTCCCCGGCGTTCATGCTGATCTTTTCCCGGGTTCTCTGCAATATTTTCTTCATTTCCTTCAGGCACTCGATAAACTGGTCGCTCTCTTTGGCTTCCGGGTCCCTATCGGAGAAAGTCAGAATCAGTCCCTGGTCGGGCAGCATCATAATCTGCAGGTCAAATGCAAACTTGGGGGGCTTATAGCCTACTTCCTCCTCTGCCTGCTCAATAATCTCCTGCACAACCTCCCGGGCCTTGTCACTGCGCAGAATGAAATCCTTATAATCAATATCGTACTCTTCCAGTTCTTCGTTTGACAGAAAGCACTTTACCGTTTTTTCATCTACTCGTTCTATTCTCATATTATCATCCTCATAATCATGTCTGCCCCATCGGCACACCGGACAAATGCAACTGCACTTTCACCCCATGACATATTTATGATAACATGATATTCTTATTTTTTCAATTATATAAGTTTTCCATTCTACACAAGATTTTATACATTCTTTTATTCAATTTTTATACAAAATGCTCTCTGTCTTCCGCTCAGCCTTTGTCCCTGGGCTGTCCGGGTTTTTTGCGCAGAACCACCACGGCGCCCACTGCCACTGCCGCAAAAATGACAATTGCGATAATTACCACAATCCAGATCCAGCCCATGCCGCCATCTTCCTGTCCCTCTTCTTCGGAAGGAATTTCAGCTGACGCGGTCACGTCTTCCCCGGTCTCCTCTGTCCGCTCCTCCGGAGCAGGACTGGATTCCACTGTCTGGTCCTCCGGTTCCGGTATACTTTCCGGTGCCTTGGGTGTGGCCGATGGCACGGGGGAACTTGTGGCCCTGGCGGTGGTTTTGGGTTTTAATTTCCAGGTCCCGCCGGTTGCCTTCTGCCCGCCGCTTTCCGGTTCACTTTCTTCTCCGTAATCCGGCTCCGACGGATTCGATGTGCCCGGATCCCAGGTCACCGGCGGATCCATGGGAGGCCAGGGCTCCTGGGTAGGCCCCGGTTCCTGCGTGGGAACGGGTTCCTGCGTGGGCCCCGGTTCCCCGGGCGCCTGGGTAGGCCGGGGCGTTGCCGTGGCCCCGGGTTCCTGGGTGGGCGGCGTCATCGTAGGCTGGGGATTTTCCTCCTCCCGCGCGTTTACCTGCACCGCTCCCGGAAGATCCAGCTCCGTCATGGTTTTCAGATCCGTTCCATAGACATACTGAAGGGAATCTTCCACCACGGTAACGGTAGCCGGCACCGGATTGCCATTGCCATCCAGAATCACAATTTTTCCAACATCCAGGGTGTCCGTGTTCTCCTCAAAGAGGGGATCCACCCCCGCCACATATACATTCAGATTATCTCCTGCCTGGTCGTAACGAAATTCCGTCACCCTTGCGCTGTTCTCCCCAAACTGGAATTCCACACTCTTCGCCTCGGCGGAATCCACCTTCACACTGAACTGAAAGGAAGAAATCTCCTCCTTCGCCGCATGATCGGAGACAAGCGTCACATTTCCCTCTTCATCCAGCAGGAACCCGTCACCGCTCTGCGCGTGCACTTTCAGCGGCATCACGGTGACAAGTGCAAACAATACCATAATTCCCATCGAAACGATATATTTTTTCATGCCCTGCCCCTTTATTTATTCGCATTAACAACACTGTCCAGCACGATTCCCGGCAAGCTGTCGGGCATGTTCTCAAACAGGGAGTCGCTCACAAGTCTCTGTCCCTCATTGGTCTCCGCCCTGTTTACCCTGTATAATTCCGCACGGACTTTCTCTATTTTGGACAAATCCGCCCTGGCATCCAGCCAGTAAATCCATGTGCCATCCGAAACATCCAGCAGATCTCCGTTCTCCGGCACATCTGCCAAAATGATCTGCTGCGCCTTTACGGTTCCGTCTGCTTCCTGTCCTCCCACAATATTGCCGTCCTGGTCAAAGAGCAGCACCACATTGTATGCGGGATTTCCCTTATATGCGCCTGCAAAGACAATGGACCCTGCCGGAATCACGTCCTCCGGTTTGTCGCCGTACCGGTAATCGTTTTCCAGTTTTCCGATCACCACGGCAGAATCGCCCTCCGTGCGTCTGAAATCCACATTGTCACTGGTGGGCCCCAGAACATCCAGTTCCACTATGGAAACCTGTGCCCCGCCTGACGTCTTCAGTACAAGCTTCATGGCAGATGCCGCATAGGTAGCCACATATTTCTTGTCTGAGTTGGCAAAGTGAATGGTCTCCTCCTCAGCCGTGAAACTTCCCTCTGCCACCTTTATCCAGATCTCTCCGGAGCGGACCTGAATTTCATAGCCAAGTCCCGAAATTCCTTTTTCCGCGTTTACTTTCAATCCTGCAACCGTGGTTGATTTATTGAATTCTATGGTAATCTCGGCATTTCCACCGGCTGTGGCCGTATAAACGGTTTCCGGCTTGTTGTCAATCATTTTATCCGCCTCGGTAGACTCGTCCGGGTTCTCCGGGCAATATACCGTGCCGTTTACACCCGCAGAAGGCTTTTCACCCGCCGCTGCCAGATTCTGTGTGCCTATGGTCCAGAATGACTTATCCAGGGCACCATCATGCTGTATCTTCAAAGGCTCCAGCGTCTTCACGGCAGAGCGGTTCAGATACTGGTCTATCAGCGTAACCTCGTAATATACCGTACGGTTGTTCATAGTGGAAATCACGTCGCTGAAGGTATTTCCCGTGGCAAATCCTACGGTCTCCTTTACAATATCGCCTCCGGAAATAGTACACCGTACAATTTCATATCCCAGCACATCCTCCGCGGGAATGTTCTTGAAATTCAGCGTAAAGTCAACCCGGTTCGGAGCCCCCAGACTGGCTGAAGTGTCATCGCCTACCGCACCTACTGTACCCGCGGTATTCAGCATGCTTCCCCCATGTGTCAGGCGGTAAACCCTGGCCTCATCGCTGACATAGTAAATGGCCCTTGTCTCTTCCACAAACTGCTCCGCATACTTTTTCGTGGCGTCATTGGGTACCATTCCCCAGCGCACAAAGAAGTCCAGTATGTTTTTCTCTGCTGCCGCACAGGCCAGACGCATCAGATCCTGGTTCTTGTTTCCTTCCAGGGTAAGCGCCACCCCGCCGGGAGCAGGCGCCTTGCTGGCATTCCTGGCATAGGTGTCCACTCTCGCAAAGAAGAGACTCTTGAGATGATCCTCATAGTTCTCATAGGTCTTAAAGTTGTATCCGTCGTCATAAGCAAGATGGAGCTGCCAGTACATTCCCAGCTGTGTAAACACATTGGAGGCCGGCCCCTTCACCCCGGAAGTCACTTTGTCGTAAACCTTATCATAAATAAACCGTACAGACCCGTTGGTCTCCTTTGCCTGTGCAAGCACGGCAAAATAGTTGTTGGTCACTTCCGCCACGGCGTACGCACCCTGGTTAATGCAATGCCCGATTTCATGTGCAATACCCCAGCCGAAATACTGGCCGGACACATATTTTCCATCTTCAGACACAACAGGCACACCGCCCAGCATACCGGTGGCGGAGCCCCAGCCGATACCGATATGGTTGCCGGAGGCGTACATAAATGCCCCTGCAAACATTCTCTGATAACGGATGTTCAGATGCTGTATGGGAATCTGGTTCACCTTGTCCGGGGCGTTGTTATTCAGCCCCTTATGCTGGTAGAACAGATACATCATATCCTCCATGGCATCCATGGAAGCCACAATTTTTGCCGCCCTTTCCTCCAGGCTGCTGTTCGCCGCACCGGCAGAACCCGCCCATATCTGCTGGGCCGGCAGGGAGAGCAGCATTGTGTCAAGCAGGATATCGGAAGCACCCAGAATACAAGTCTGCGCATCATATTTATATGCCTTTATAGGGCTGGCCTCATCCTGATGAACCGCTTCATGGGTGGCTTCTATCTGGCTGACATATGTCTCCAGGGCCGTCACATACTCCAGGGCAAGCCTCTGTCTCTCATCCGGATCCTCCACATGGTACAGATCCAGTCTGGGTACCTGGACACCTCCGCTGACGCGGACCGCATACTGTTCAGCGGCATTCCCGCCGGTATACTGCACGTACAGCGCACCGCCGGATTCAAAATCCAGGGTCCAGATCTTGGGAATCGTGATCTCATTGGCTCCCACTTTCAGGGTGCCTATGGTCTTACTCATGGCACCGGCCTCGGCATTGTACTGCGTGGCCACCAGCTGGAGCTCCGTATTCTCCCCTGTCTTTTTCCTGTTATGGCCCACATAGATCATCACGGTTTCCCCTGCCGCAGCCGTCACACCCAGGGGCTGCCATGCATTCAGGCCGCCAAATCCCAGA
>OFGA01002039.1_pt1 | contig 12974 bp, 14 predicted proteins | sample 1521471 | NCBI WGS metagenome assembly OFGA01 (sample SAMEA3504086, study PRJEB24116) | mouse gut metagenome | biome: mouse gut; feature: mouse-associated habitat; material: faeces | place: Denmark | collected 2011
TTTCCATCAAAAAAGTTACAGACCATTTTTCGCTGATGCTTATCTGATGCTTATTTTGGATTTTGCGCCGAATCGCTGATGTCTATCCGTTCACCCCCGCTGCAAACCACTTCATCGCTCGTCCCTTTTCTTTGAGGCAGGCGTTTTCTTTGCCCTGGCGTAGATTCCGCCCAGCTTTCCAACGCTGGCCCGCTTGTGGTCGTCCAGGGCGTGGCCGTACTTGTCCATCGTGATCGACGGATTGGCGTGGCCCAGCAACCGGGAGAGTGTCACCACGTCCATCCCCGCTTCCAGGGATCGTGTAGCGAAGGTATGACGGAGTGCATGGAAATTTGCATCCTTGATTCCCGCCTGCCGCACACATCGCTTGAAAAGGTCCTGGTAGGTGCGGGGTTCGTAGGGCTGTCCGTTTTCCTGGCAGAACACATAGCCCTCCCGATTATAGCCTGAGTACTCGGCAGTGATGGAGTCTTGGATCTCTTTGTAATATGCCAAATCTTCCAAAAGCTCATCCAGCAGGTAAACTGTCCTTCGGGAGTGGTCCGTCTTGGTCGAGGAAACCGTTTTGACGCTGGTGGACGCCGCGATGGAGTCATCGTGGTTGGGAAGCCGGTTCCGCGTTTCGCAGACCCGAAAAATTCCCTGCTCCATATCCACGTTCTGCCATCGTAAGCCGCACAGCTCCCCCAGCCGTTTGGCCGCCCGGCCCGTGGGGGCCATCAGCAGCGCGGCACAGCCCATGCGGTCCAGCATAGCCACGATGCCCCGCACCGATGTGGTCTTGCCAGTACCGGGGCCGCCGGTGAGAAGGACCACCCCCTGCCGGGCTGCCAGCTCCACGGCCCGGCGCTGGGCGGGGGCGTAGGTCAGGCCCTGCTCGGCCTCGATCTGGCTGATGATGGCATCCACCCGGTTGGCGATGTAGTCCGGACGGTCCGCCTGACAGCGGAGCATCCGCTCCAGCTTCTCCGTCACTGCCGCCTCCGCATCGTACAGACGCCGGAGGTAGCAGGCATCCACCTTCGCCACCCGCTCCCACCGGACGGCTCCCCGTCCGATGAGGTCGTCCAGGGCCTCCTCCACCCGGTCCGGCGGGCAGTCGATGAGCTGGGACGCGGCGGCGATCAGCTTGTCCCGGGGCAGAAAGACGTGGCCGTTATTTAAATTGTAGGTCAGCTCGAAGAGGACCGACGCCTCCACCCGCCTGCGGCTGTCCCCGGCCATACCCATGGACAGGGCGATCTCGTCCATGACGGCGAAGTCCACCCCGTACAGCTCGTCCACCAGCAGGTAGGGATTTTCCCGCACCGCGTCCAGGGCCTCGCCGCCGTACCGCTGGTACAGCCGCAGCGCCAGGGACAGGGGCAGGTCGTTGGAGGACAAAAACGCCATCAGCCGCCGCATCCCCGTCTGGTACCGGAAGCTCTCCCCGATCTCCCGGGCCCGCCGGGGGGAGATGCCCTTGATCTTGGTCAGCTCCCCCGGCTCCTCCTCCAGCACCATCAGGCTGTTGGCCCCGAAGCGCTGGACGATGGCGCTGGCGGTGGCCGGCCCCACGCCCTTGACCACCCCGGAGGCCAGATAGCTCAATATCTCGTTCTCCTCCGTGGGCATGTACCGCTCCACCTGGCGGGCCTCCACCTGGTCCCCGTGGACCGGATGGCTCACCCACCGGCCCACCACCACCAGGTCCTCCCCCGGCGCGGCGAAGGGGATGGACCCCACCACCGTCACCGCCTCGCCGTCGGTGGTCACCAGCCGGAGCACCGTGTAGCCGTTCTCCTCGTTCTGATAAATAACATGGGAGATGGTCCCGCTGATCGTACATTCATTCATAGCGCGGACCCTCCCCCTTTTTTATGACTGTTCGTATAGTTTCCCCAATTTTCTACGGTCCCTCCGGGACCGGCGGGGCGCTTTCACCCCGTCAGGAAATCCGCGGCCTCGTCTCTGCCGCACAAGATCACCCAGCGGTACTTTCCCGCCAGGAGCCGGGCCAGCTTCCGTCCCTCCTCGGTGAGGCCGCAGTCCACCAGCAGGGCCCTGCCGGACAGTCCCCGCTCCCGCCGCAGGCTCTCCAAAAAACGGAGCTGCTCCTCCAGCCGCTCCCCGTCCCCCTGGGCGGGCAGCAGCAATCCGATCTCCCTCCGGCGCTCCGGCCCCGCGAACAGCACCGCCCGCACCGCCGTCCACACCAGGGACGCCAGCCCGACCGCCGCCAGCAGCGCTACCACGCCGTCCTGCCACAGCTGCATAACTTCCTCCTTCCGCCGCCCTCCGGCGGCCTTCCGATCCGTTATGCCAGTCTATGCAGGGCCCCTCGGATTTGACAGCCCCGCCTCAGAAGAGGCTCGCCACCCCGAAGGTCAGGATGCTGATGGCTATACCGGCGACCAGCACCCCGGTAAAGATGGACGGGATGGCCTTCCGCAGGGGCATGTCCAGAAAAGCGGCGGCCAGGGCCCCCGTCCAGGCCCCCGTCCCCGGCAGGGGGATGGCCACGAACAGCATCAGCCCCAGGTACTTGTACTTCGTCACCTTCTGCCCCTTCAGGTGGGCCTTTTTCTCCAGCTTGTCCACCAGCCGGTTCAGCCGGGGGAGCCTCCGGCGCATCCACTGGAAGATCCGCCGGATATATACCAATATGAAGGGCACGGGCAGGATATTCCCGATGATGGCGGCCAGATACGCCGCCCACACCGGCAGGCCCCGGGCCACGCCGAAGGGAATGCCTCCCCGCAGCTCCACCACGGGCACCATCGACACCAACATCGTAAAGCAGAACTCTCCCGCCGGGTTCTGCGTCAGCCACTGCATGATATCCATCGTAGACTTTTGCAACCTTTCTTTTCCAACGCCCCCGCAGCGGGGCGAGACATGCAAAAAGGTCCCGGCCCTAGAGCCGGGACCTCAACGCCCCTATTTTACCACATCCGTTCCAAATCCGCAAGAGGTTTTCTGCGGGGCGGCGCGGGTCACATCTGCTCGCTCAAATACAGCCCCACCCGGTTCTGGAGCAGGCGGATGGTCTCGTCCAGGTCCTTGGCCCCGGCGAAGTAGGGATCGCATATCTCATGGATCAGGTTCATCAGGGAGATGTCCCAGATACATATCTTATCGATACTGTTGAAAAATTCCTCAAACTCCCTGACCCGCTCCTCCGTCAGCGGCGGGGCTGTGAGCTCCTCGTTGGTCACATAGTTTATATCCAATATCGTCTTCACCGTCATGGCGGTGTTTTTCTTCACCTCATATGCGTCCCTTTCCAGCGGGATGACGCTCTGACTGTCCGATAGATTCGTCATCACGGTCCGGACAAATTCCCAGGCGGCCTCCTTGTTCCCGCAGGAGGAGGATATGCCCAGCTGCGGCCCTCCGGGCCGGAACATGCTGCCAACGCTGCCGTCCTCCACGGGATAGCCGACGAAGGCGCACCGTCCGCCCCACAGCGCGTCCCAATACGCGAGGCGGTCCAAGGACAGATATGTGAGCTCCTCCAGCAGCTGCAGGCCCTTCCGCTGCCGCGCCCTGGCCTCCTCAATGAGAGCGTCCCAAGCGTCCCCAAGGCCCGCGGTCTCCTTATTTACTTCATCATCGGTGGGGAACGTCTGAATAAACTCCAGCATAGAGCGGAAGCTGGGATCGTCAAAGGAACAGGTCCCCGCCTCCCGGTCCACATAGGCTCCCGCGGCGTACCGCAGCAGGGAACCGGATATCGCGCTCCGGCTGGTATCGAAGGACAGGACGGTGGAGCCCTCCGGCATGGCGGCGAAGGCGTCCTGAAGATCTCGGAGGGTCCAGCTGGTCCGGTCCCCCACCACCTCCGCCGAGCCTATCAGCGTTTCGATCCCCACCGACCCGAAGAGCATATAGAGCCCTCCGTCCACCTCGGAGAGCTTCAAGGGAGCTTCCAGCACGCCCTCCCGGCCCAGCTCCGGGTCGTTCTCAATATAGGGCCACAGGTCCTCCAGATAGCCCTTCTTGACCATCTGGTAGAGGGGGAGGGAGCCGCCCAGATCGATGATGTCCGGGACCTGTCCGGAGGCCATCTCCACCAGCAGCCGGTCCGGCCCCTGGTCGTCGGTCGCGGTGAGCGAATAATCCTTGACCACGATCTGGACGTCGTCGTGGGAGCGGTTGAACCGGTCTATCACGTCCCGGCGGACGGACCGTTCGGAATTCGATCCGCTGAGCTGGGCGAAGACCAGGACCTCCTTGTCGGGGTCGATCTCCTGCTCCTGTCCCGGCACGACGGGCGCAGGAGCAGGCTCCTGAGACGGCGGCGGCTCCTGACCGCCTGCGGAGCAGGCAGTCAGGAGGAGGGCCAAAAGGACAAAAGTCAATGCTAATGAACGATTATTTTGTGACTTCATGTTTATCCTTAATGGTGCAAATGCTAACCCCGAAAGTTGCAAATGTCATCAAGAGTTATTGTTCTAGTTTGCACAAGAACATTACACTTTTTGTTTGCACAAAAATAATCGGTAGACTGTGTGTTATACGTATGCGTATGGGTCATGTTGGTGTTCCAGCAACCACCAACAGTGCGAGTTGTACGAGTAATCACCGGCGTGCCCGGCGTAAGCGATGTACTAACTTTACATACAGTACACATCCAGGACCGTGCCTCATTCTCCATCGCCATCGCGGGCATCGCCATGCAGCTGAGGGACAGCATCAGGGCCAGGGCCAAGGCCAGCAGCTTCTTGGTTTTCTTCATAGTCGTTTCCTCCTCGTATAATAGTGTTTCCACCCGCCGGGGGCGGATGCTTTTGTCCAAAGGCTTCCGCGGTTCCTTTCGGTAGATACAGCATACCATAGGCGGCTTCTTGTGTACATATCGGCTCGTGTTAGCAAAAAATAACAAGAAACGATATGCTGGGTGTTGACTTTCTGCCACGATCCTGTATACTGATAAGCATCAGCCTATATTATAAAGGAGGTCAGCATGGAACAAGTCTTTTTAGGAGATTACGTCCGGAGGCGGCGGGAGGACCTGGGCCTGACCCAGGGACAGCTCTGCGAGGGCATCTGTGAGCCGATAACGATATCCCGCCTGGAAAATGGCAAACAGGTCCCCTCCTATACCCGTATCAAGGCCCTGCTGGAGCGTCTCGGTCTTCCCAGCAGCCGGTATTTTGCGCTGCTGAGTAAAAACGAAGAGCGGATGGAGACCCTGCGGAAGGATATCCGTGCAGACGTTATCTGCTTTGAGCGGGCCGTGGAAAACGACCGCCCCCATATTCGTGGACAAGCCCTGGAAAAGCTGAAGGAATTGGAACAGCTTGCGGAGCCGGATGACCAAGTCTGCCGGCAGTACATATTGAGTACAAAAGTTTCTCTAGGGAAACCGGATGAGCCCTACAGTTTTGAGGAGCGGCTGGATATGCTCATGGAGGCCATCCGGCTGACGGTCCCCCGGTTTGATTTGGAGGAAATCAACCTGGGCCGTTACAGCATTGAAGAAACGACCGTCATCAACCAGATCGCGCGGTGCTACGCGCATATGGGACAAAAAACAAAAGCAATTGACATTTATCGCCAATTGCTTAAGTATATTGAAAAAAATGATTGGGAGCTTCCGAAATATGCCGGGCATTTCTGCCTAATCGCACATAACTATGCCATTGATCTGGGTTTGGAAAAACGTTATCAGGAGTGCATTGAAATTGCAGAGCGAGGGCGGCAGGTCTGTGTGAGATATGGCGACTACCAGTTTTTGCCCGGATTTTTGGCTATCCTTGCGGAGTGCCACTATTTTATGGATGAAAAAACGCAGAGCGCCAAGCGGTATATGGAAGCCTGCTATATTTACGAGGCTATCGGAGAGGAGCACAATCTACGCATTATTCAACAAGAGATGAAAGACAGGCTGAACCTGGACATGCCGTGTTAATAATAATGCCCTGCGCTATGGTCCTCCGGAAACTCCTCCATCAGCGGCATCAGCGGTTCCTCCGGCGCTTCCGGCTCCACAGCCTCCACAACGGCAGGCGGTTCCGCGTCCTCCGGGACATCGGCTGCATGGGCCTGCCCCGGCAGCAGCGAAATACACATCAGCAGGGAAAGCAGTAAGGACGTCAATTTTTTCATTGCGGGGGACCTCTCTTTCTTTAGTATAAACGCAGTATACACCTGCTGTATATAAATAAAAATATCGTCTCATGTTATTTTTCTCTAACGCAAAACGATAGGCCGGGGCTACGCCCCGGCCCTTTCTTTTACCGCGCCAGCACCTTTTTACTGCTCCGCACCGGTGATATAGGCGGCGATCAGCGCTTCCAGCTCAGCCGCCGTATATGTTTTGTCCGAGGGAAATCAATTTTGCATCTGTAGGGCGCGGCTTCATTTTCTCAAAATTGATCTCCCTGGATCACCTCTGCTCGTTGACGTAGAGCGTCACCCGGTTCTGAATGAGCGCCACCGTCTCGTCCAGCGTCTTGTCTCCGGCAAAATAGGCACCAGCGGCTTCCCAGACGATGTTATAGATATTGGTGTCGTACATGCCGGCCCTGGTGATGCTGTTGACCAGGGTCTCATACCGTTCCCATTCCTCATCCGTTACTTTGTGGTACTCGACCCGAACATTATCAGGCCTCTTGCCAAATCCCCTCCCTTTGGGGACAAAACGGTCGCTTTGAGCAACCCGCTTCACATTGTCGTGATCCTCCCGGTTGATTGGGATACAGAGAGGGCCGTTGCCTTCCCTGATCATGTCCTGGTCGTATTTCGGCAGGATCATCTGTCGGAGAAACTCCCAGGCCGCCTCCTTATCCTGACAGACAGAGGACATGGCCAGATTGCGCTTGGGAATGAAGCTGCTGCCAATGCTGCCGTCCGCGGTTGGATAGCCTACAAAGGAGACCTGTCCACCGTTGGCGATAAGGGCGGATATCAGTTGTATATCCATCACATTGTAGAGCGGATACGCCCACAGCATCTGTTTTCCGCAGCGCATTCGGTCCAGGAGTTCCCTGCTCGCCCCCTCCTCCGTATACAGGACCTCGTCAGGGAATCCGTTGACAAACTGCAGTGCCTCCCGGAAATTCTCGCAGTCAAAGGAGCATTGACCATTCTCCCAGTCCACATAGCCGTCCAGGGTCATGCACACCATATAGCCAAAAACATCCAGCTTCTGAAAGTTGTACTCCAGGATCGTGGACTCCTCCGGCATGGCGGCAAAAGCCTCCTGAAGCTCCGCCAGTGTCCAGCTCATCCGGTCCCCTACGACGCTCTCCGCCCCTATCAACGTGCTGATATAGACCTCGTCAAAAAGGACGTAGAGCCCGCCGTCTACTTCGGCGGCTTTCAGCGGCGCTTCCAGAACGCCCTCCCGGCCCAGGTCCGGATCGTTTTCGATATAGGGCCACAGGTCCTCCAGATAACCCTTCCGCGCCAGCACTTGATAAGGCAGCAGGCAGGAGGAACTGCCATGCCCCAGGTCGATGATGTCGGGTATCTTTCCCGCCGCCATCTCGGTCATGAGCCGGTCCTGACCGCTGATGCCGTCCTCGTCGAGGTAGTCCCTGACCTCGATCCGCACGTCCTTGTGCGTGCGGTTGAAACGGTCCACCGCCGCAAGGTCCACGTTGTTTTTGGTCAGGTTGGCGTAGATCAAAGTGGTAACATCCGTATCCTGATCACCTGCGGGAGCGCAGGCGGCGAGGGTACCGAGCGCCGATATCATCAGGAACAGCGTCAAAACCTTCCATTTCATACGCAGTTTCATAAATTTCCACCCCTGTTGTTTGATCTGTATTTCTATGCTACCATACCCAGCCGCAAAATGCAAGGCCGGACGGCGGCGCGCCGGGCCGTCACGCCCTACAAACGTAGTTTTATTTACTCAAAATTGATCTCTCTGGGTCACCTCTGCTCGTTGACATACAGCCCCACCCGGTTCTGGATAAGCGCCGCCGTCTCGTCCAACGTCTTGTCCCCGGCGAAGTAGGCGGGGGACACGTCTTCAATAATGTTGAAAATATTATCGTCCATCAGCTCGATCCTGCCAATACTGTTCACAAAATCATCAAACCGCCGGACCTCCTCCTCCGTCGCTTTATGATACTCATGCCGGGGATCGCGTCTGAAAGGTCCCCAGTTCATGCAGACGAGCCTCAACAAATTGTAGTCGGCGCGGTTGACAGGGATCCCCACCCCCCCATGCTTCTTAGTGTCTGTCAACGCCTGATACATGGCTTCCGGTTCCTCATACTTTGGCAGCAGGGTCTCCCGGAGAAATTCCCAGGCTGCCTCCTTGTCCTGGCAGGTGGAGGACATGCAGAGCTTCCTGTTGTCATAAATGTAAAAGCTGCTGCCTGGCGCGTCGTCCTCCACGGGATAGCCGACGAGGGCCGCCTTCCCGTCGAGCCCATACAGCGCGTCTAAAAGTTGAATGGACAGAGGCTCCATAAGGACATAAGTCTCCACCATCTGGCGGCCCTCCATTCTTGCCCGCGCGATCTCTTCCCCCGCCTCTATGGATTCCTCATCGGTGAATATTTTGTGCTCCCGGGGAAAGCTGCCGGAAAATTCCAGGAACGCCTTGAACTCGCCTTCATTAAAAAAGCACTTGCCGGTCTCCCAGTTCACATAGTTGTTGACGTTCATACGGATGAGCTCAAAAAACACCGTTTCCGCGTCCGTATAAAGCGCCATGGGCGTGGAGCCCTCGGGCATGGAGGCAAAGGTCTCCCAGAAGTCCTCCAGCGTCCAGCTGGTCCGGTCTCCTACCACGCTCTCCGCGCCCACCAGGGTATTGATCCCCACTTTGCTGAAAATCGTATAAAGCCCCCCATCCACCTCTGCGGCTTTCAGGGGAGCTTCCAGGACGCCTTCCCGGCCAAGCTCCGGGTCGTTTTCAATATAGGGCCACAGGTCCTCCAGAATTCCTTTATGGACCAGGGATTCATAGGGCAGTACGCTAATGTAATAAGAACTGCCCCTCCCCAGGTCGATGATATCCGGGATCTTCCCCGCGCCGATCTCCGTTAAAAGGCGTTCCTTTCCGCTTCTTCCGCTGGAATCGCCGTCGTCAAAATAATCCCGAACTTCGATCTGCACGTCCTGGTGGCTCTCGTTAAAACGCGACACCGCCCCCCGGTCTACCCCGCCCTCCGTCAGGTTGGCGTAGATCAGAGTCGTGACCTCCGACTCCTTCTCGCCGCCTGCGGAGCAGGCGGCGAGAAGGCAGACCGCCAGAGCCAGCAGAAAAACCTTCCATTTTATTTTCAGCCGCATAAGCCCGCCCCCTTCGTTTGGTTTATTGTTTATGATAGCACAGCCGCCCGCAGAAAGCAATTGCGGCCTGCGCCGCCTCTACCTCTGCTCATTCACATACAGCCCCACCCGGTTCTGGACCATATCGATCGTATCCTCTACGGACCGGTCCCCGGCCAGACAGGGGGCGATGGCGTCCCATACCACGTCGGACAACGCCTCGTTGGGCCAGTAGAACCCGGTCGTGGTCGCGATCACCCTCTCATACAGATCGGCATCCTCCTGGACGGGATAGTAGTACCTCCACTCCGGGCCGCCGGAATAGGGGGATATTGGATGATAGTCTATTTTATACATCTTAGCTCTCTTCAGATCCATGTAGATCGCGTCCTCATACTCTCTCCGGTTGACGCGGATCCGGATCTGCTCCATATCAATTGCACGCAGCAGGCCTGTGTTCCTTCCGTACCGGGGCAGAATGAGCTTCCGCATGAATTCCCAGGCCGCCTCCTTGTTCTGGCAAACAGAGGACATGCCCAGCTTGCTTCCAAAAGGAACAAAAGAACGTCCCGGGCTGCCGTCGGCTGTGGGATAGCCGATATAATCGGCGCCGCCATTGAAACAGTAATTATCGAACTGAACATCTGACAGCTCCCCAAACGTCACCGTTTCCAGCATCTGCTGGCCGTCCAATCTGTCCCATACGATGCGCTTCTTGATCTCCTGCCCCTTGAGCCCGGTATCGCACTCCGCGGGAAAAAGCTTCAAAAATTCCACCATGCCCCGGAAATCATCGTTGTCAAAATGGCACTCTCCCGCCTCCCAGTCCACATACTGATCCAGCATGTGGCTCATCAGCGTCCGGAAGACCCTGTACTGAGTCGCGTCAAACTGCAGGACCGTAGAGTCCGGCGGCATGGACGCAAAGGCCTCCTTCATCTCCTCCATCGTCCAGCCCCACCGGTCTCCAAACATATCCTTTGAGCCGATCAGCGTGTTGATGGCGAACTCACTGAAAAGCATGTAAAGGCCGCCGTCTACTTCGGCAGCCTTCAGCGGCGCTTCCAGAACGCCCTCCCGGCCCAGGTCCGGGTCATTCTCAATATAGGGCCACAGCTCCTCCAGATAGCCCTTCTGCGCCATCTGCCGGTAGGGCATCCAATAGACGTTGGACAGATCCGCCGTCAGCGGCGAGGTGTGGTACATGACTTCTGCATTTTTGACATCACCAGTGTTTTCCCGCCCGATCCGCTGCAGCTCCATGATGTCGGGGACCCGGCCCAGGGCCAGCTCCACCAGCAGCCGCTGGGGACCGCCCTCATCGGAGTAGTCCCGGAATTGGATCTGTACGTCCGTGTGTTCCTCGTTGAACTGTTTTATCTGCAATTCCAGCGCCTTATCCATTGGATTCAGCCCGGCGTAAATCAGAACCCCCTCCGCTGGCTCCGGAGGCAGATCTGCGCGGTCCCTGTTCCCGCAGGCCGCGAGGATAAATGCACATAGAAGCAACAGCAGGGGAAGCGTACGCTTCCCGCTGCTGTGGTTCGTGTGGAAAAGTTCTGAAAGCATGCCTCTGCTCTCCCGTGTCATTTATAGTCTCTCCAGCCGCAGTCCTCACACTCGAGCCATGTTTTTAATTCGGTGCCGATATAGCCTGTACGTTCATAAGCATTGCCGCCACATCTGACACATCTTGAAGCCTTGATCCTAGGCTCAATTTCATTCTCGCAACACACCTCATGCGCATCCGCGCTGTCATAGGCGGCAGCAGTCACGGCCATGACAGAGAACGCCATCATCATCGCAAGGACCAGCGCCGCAAACCTCTTTGTACACTTCATATTCGTTGCCTCCCAAGTAAAAAATATTGATACACGATCAAAGATCAGTCCATCACATTCCTAAAGGCTTCCGCGGTTCCTTTCGGTACCTATACGATACCATATTTTACCTTTTGTGTCTATGTCGTTTGGGGTAAATTAAGATTTGCCCCAAACGGCAAGTTCCTGACCTTGACATCTGTCAGAATATGCGCCATAATAATATAAAAAGGAAAAATAAGCTCGGAAAGGAGAAAATATCATGGAAGAAATGTTGATCGGCCCATATATCCGGCAGAAGCGGCTGGACAAGGGCTGGACCCAGGAATACCTCTGTGACGGCATCTGCACCGCACCCACACTCTCCCGGATCGAAACCAATGACCGCACTCCCTCCAGCAGTGTGCTCAAGGCGCTGCTGGAGCGTCTTGGACTGCCTGCCGGACAGTTTTTTGCCCTGCTTAGTGAGAACGATATTGCCGTGGACAAGCTGCAAAAGAAAATTCGGGATGATGACATCCACCTCCGCCGCGCGGCGAAGCCGGAGCAGGACAAAATTAGAGAACAGATCCTGACAGACCTGGAAGAATTGGAGAAGTTGGGCGGAGAAGATGATCGGTTCGTCCGGCAGTTTATATTGAGCACGAAAGCCGGCATCGGCAGGCCGGAGGGGCCCTACAGTCCCGAAGAACGGCTGGAAATGCTATTGGAGGCCATTCGGCTGACGGTCCCACGGTTTGATTTAGGAAAAATCGCAAGTTTCAGCTACACGGTAGAAGAGATCATGCTTGTCAATCAAATCGCCCGTGTATACGCAAACTCAGGAAACAGAAGAAAAGCAATCGGCATTTCCAGCCAATTGCTTAAACATATTGAGAAAAACAATGCCAGCCTAAACCATTATCCCCGCCAGTTCTGCCTGGTGGCGAGCAACTGCGCCCTTGACCTGGCGTATGAAAAGCTGTACAAGAAAGCCGTCAAATTAGCAGAAAAAGGCCAAAAAGTTTGCATAGAGCGCGGGGAATATCAATTCCTCCCCACATTTACTGCCGTTCTGGCGGAATGCTGGTATTTCTTGGGCGACCCGGAAAAAAGCACCGCACTGTACCACCAAGCGTACGTCCTCTATCGATCATTTGGAGACAGCCGCAACCTCGCCATTATGCGGCAGGAAATGAAAGAACGTCTGGGCCTGGAGCCGCCTTATGAAATGTGGTAATTGCCATTGTCCTCCGGCAGCTCCTCGCTCATGGGCCTTACCGGCTCCTCCGGGTCCAGGGGCTCCACGACGGCAGGGGGCTGGGGCGAGTCCGGCTCACCGGCGGCACAGGCCTGTCCCGGTAGCAGAGACAGGCACAGCATAAGGGACAGCAGGAAAGAAGTCAGTCTTTTCAACATGAGGGGGTCCCCCTTTCTTTTTTTGCCATTATACACCATATTGCGGAGTCTGTCATTGCCGTTTCAGGTAAGTTTCAAATTTACCTGAAACGGCAAGTTGGGCCGGGGCATACGCCCCGGCCCCTTCTTTTACCGCGCCAAAAACCGTTACTGCTCCGCGCCGGTGATATAGGCGACGATCAGCGCTTCCAGCTCAGCCGCCGTATATGTTTTGTCCGGCTGTTTTTTGATGATCTGGATCAAATCAAACATTGCGGCCTTCTGGATAATGGCAATTTCCTTTTCGTCTGGCATTTCAACAGCCTCCTTTTATTGTCGATGGCTACATTATAACACATCGACCGAAAAACCTAAAGAGCGGAAAACGCCCGGCCCCTTCTTTTACCGCGCCAGCACCTTTTGCAGATACTGCCCCGTATAGCTCCCCTCGCAGGCGGCCACCTCCTCGGGGGTGCCGGTGCAGACGATGGTCCCGCCGCCGTCGCCCCCCTCGGGGCCCAGGTCGATGATGTGGTCGGCGCACTTGATGACGTCCAG